>Ga0079224_100006516_pt1 | contig 15489 bp, 12 predicted proteins | sample Stecom2015_FD_80414 | JGI IMG/M metagenome (GOLD analysis project Ga0079224, IMG submission 80414) | Agricultural soil microbial communities from Utah to study Nitrogen management - Steer compost 2015 | ecosystem: Environmental > Terrestrial > Soil > Agricultural land | place: USA: Utah...
GATCAGCTTGCCGATGATGACGTTTTCCTTGAGGCCGATCAGCGGGTCCACCTTGCCCTTGATGGAGGCCTCGGTCAGCACCCGGGTGGTCTCCTGGAAGGACGCGGCCGACAGGAACGACTCGGTGGCCAGCGACGCCTTGGTGATGCCCAAAAGCACCGGCCGCGCCACGGCCGGCTGGCCGCCGGCCTCGCGGACCCGGGCGTTGGCCTCTTCCAGTTCCAGCGCATCCACCAGCTCGCCGGGCAGCAGGTCGGTGTCGCCCGAATCCTCGACCTTCACCTTGCGGAGCATCTGGCGGATGATGATCTCGATGTGCTTGTCGTTGATCTCCACGCCCTGCATCCGGTAGACCCGCTGGACCTCCTGCAGCAGGTAAAGCTGCACGCCCCGCGGGCCCTTGACCTTGAGGATGTCGTGGGGGTTGGCGGAGCCCTCGGTCAGCTCGTCGCCGGGCATGACCCGCTGGCCGTTCTCCACCCGCACCCGGGCGCCGAAGGGCACCGGGTACGAGGCCACGGTGCCGTCGTCGCCGGTGATGCGGATCTCCCGGCGGCCCTGCTCGGTGACGATGCTGACCACACCCTCGTGCTCGGCGATGACCGCCTGGCCCTTGGGCTTGCGGGCCTCGAACAACTCCTCCACCCGCGGCAGGCCCTGGGTGATGTCCTCGGCGGCCACGCCGCCGGTGTGGAAGGTGCGCATGGTGAGCTGCGTGCCCGGCTCGCCGATGGATTGGGCCGCGATGATGCCGACGGCCTCACCCACCTCCACCAGGCGCCCGGTGGCCAGGTCGCGCCCGTAGCAGCGGGCGCAGACGCCCAGCCGCGCCCGGCAGGTCAGCACCGAGCGGATGTCCACTTCCTTGATGCCGGCCGCCACGATGGCCTCGGCGGCTTCCTCGGTGATCTCGTGATCGGCGGGCACGATGACCTCGCCGGTTTCCGGATGCACGATGTCGCGCAGGGCCATGCGGCCGATGATCCGGTCCTGCAGCGGCTCGATGACGTGGTCGCCGTCGCGGATCTCCGACACCGTGATGCCGCTGGTGGTGCCGCAGTCCTCCTCCCGGACCACCACATCCTGGGCCACGTCCACCAGGCGGCGGGTGAGGTAGCCGGAGTCGGCGGTGCGCAGCGCCGTGTCGGCCAGGCCCTTGCGGGCGCCGTGGGTGGAGATGAAGTACTCCAGCACCGTCAGGCCCTCGCGGAAGTTGGAGCGCACCGGGATCTCCATGGTGCGGCCCGACGGGTCGGCCATCAGACCCCGCATGCCGCCCAGCTGGGAGATCTGCACCCAGTTGCCTCGGGCGCCCGAGATGGCCATCATCCGGATGGGGTTGAACGAGTGAAGCTGGGTCTTCAGCAGTTCCGTGATCTGGTCCTTGGCCCGGGTCCAGATGTCGATGACCTTCTGGTAGCGCTCCTCCCGGGTGATCAGACCCTGCTGGTACTGCTGCTCCACCTCTTCCACCTGGCGCTCGGCGGCCGCGATGATCTCCGGCTTTTCCGGCGGGATGTGCACGTCGTCGACGCCGATGGTGGTGCCGGCCTGGGTCGCGTAGTGGAAGCCCAACTCCTTGAGCCGGTCCAGCATGGTGGTGGTGGCCACGTAGCCCAGGCGGCGGAAGCACTGGGCCACGATGCGCCGCAGCTCGCCCTGGTCCACCACCTTATTAATGAAGCGAAGCTCCATGGGCAGGCAGTCGTTGAAGATCACCCGCCCCGGCGTGGTCCGGATGAACTGCAGGCCCTCGGGGGTCTGGACCCGCACCCGGATGGGCTCATGCAGGCCGACGGCGCCGGTCTGGTACGCCATGACCACCTCGTCGGCATCGGCGAAGGCCCGGAGCGGCCGCTCCTGGCCGGGCTCGGGCTCCCGCTCCAGGGTCAGGTAGTAGCAGCCCAGGACCATGTCCAGGGTGGGCGTGACCACCGGTTTGCCGTCCTTGGGGTTCAGCAGGTTGTGGGTGGACAGCATCAGCACCCGGGCCTCGGCCTGGGCCTCGGCCGACAGCGGCAGGTGCACCGCCATCTGGTCGCCGTCGAAGTCGGCGTTGTAGGCGGCGCACACCAGCGGGTGGATCTGGATGGCGCGGCCCTCCACCAGCACCGGCTCGAAGGCCTGGATGCCCAGGCGGTGCAGGGTGGGCGCCCGGTTCAGCAGCACCGGGTGATCCTTGATGACGTCCTCCAGGACGTCCCAGACCTCGTCGCGGACCCGCTCCACCATGCGCTTGGCGCTCTTGATGTTGTGGGCGAAGCCCCGCTTCACCAGTTCCCGCATGACGAAGGGCTTGAAGAGTTCCAGGGCCATCTCCTTGGGCAGGCCGCACTGGTGCATCTTCAACTCGGGCCCCACCACGATGACCGACCGGCCCGAGTAGTCCACGCGTTTGCCCAGCAGGTTCTGGCGGAAGCGGCCCTGCTTGCCCTTCAGCATGTCGCTCAGCGACTTGAGGGGCCGGTTGCCGGGGCCCGTCACCGGCCGGCCGCGGCGCCCGTTGTCGATCAGGGCGTCCACGGCCTCCTGGAGCATGCGCTTCTCGTTGCGGACGATGATGTCCGGCGCGCCCAGGTCCAGCAGCCGCTTCAGGCGGTTGTTGCGGTTGATGACCCGGCGGTACAGGTCGTTGAGGTCGCTGGTGGCGAAGCGGCCGCCGTCCAGCTGGACCATGGGCCGCAGTTCCGGCGGGATGACGGGGATGACCTCCAGGATCATCCACTCCGGGCGGTTGCCCGACTGGCGGAAAGCCTCCACCACTTCCAGGCGGCGGATGGCCCGCACCTTGCGCTGGCCGCTGGAGTTCTTGACCTCGAACCGCAGTTCCTCGGCCAGTTCGTCAAGGTTGATCTTCTCCAGCAGCTCCTTGATGGCCTCGGCGCCCATGCCGGCCCGGAAGGCGTTGCCGTACTTCTCGCGGTACTCCCGGTACTCGCTCTCGGTCAGCAGCTGGCGCTCCAGCAGCGCCGTTTCGCCGGGATCGATCACGATATAGGAAGCGAAGTAGAGGACCTTCTCCAGCGCCTTGGGCGACAGGTCCAGCAGCAGGCCCATGCGGCTGGGGATGCCCTTGAAGTACCAGATGTGGGACACGGGCGCCGCCAGTTCGATGTGGCCCATGCGCTCCCGCCGCACCTTGGCCTGGGTGACCTCGACGCCGCAGCGGTCGCAGATGATGCCCTTGTACCGCACCCGCTTGTACTTGCCGCAGTGGCATTCCCAGTCCCGCACGGGACCGAAGATCTTCTCGCAGAACAGGCCCTCGCGCTCGGGCTTCAGGGTCCGGTAGTTGATGGTTTCGGGCTTCTTGACCTCGCCCCGCGACCATTCCCGGATCTTCTCCGGCGACGCCAGGCCGATGCGCAGGGCGTCGAAGTTGTTGACGTCCTGGAGGATGGCGTCGCCGTCGTGATCCTGGAACTCCATGATGGACTTCACTGGTCGCTGCCCCCTCCGCTGGCCCGCAGGCGCCGCCGGCCAGGCCCGTCGATGTCGTCATCCAGTTCGGGCTCGAAATCGTCGTAATCGCCGTCGTCGTCCCAGTCGAAGTCCTCGTCGCCGTCGCCCTCCACCGGCAGCATGTCGAAGTCCTCGTCCAGGTCGCCGGTGTCGTCGCCGGCCTCGTCGTCCAGCAGGTCGCCGTCATCGTCGTCGCCGGCCGGGACTTCTTCCACCACGCGGCCGTCGCCGGGCATGGTGTCCATCTCCAGGGCCCGGGCCGTGGCATCCACGTCGTCGCCGCCCTCGCCCAGGTGCATCTCCCGCTGGTCCGCGGTGAGGATCTTCACATCCAGGCCCAGCGACTGCATCTCCTTGATGAGCACCTTGAAGGACTCGGGTACGCCCGGCTCGGGGATGTTCTCGCCCTTGACGATGGCCTCGTAGGTCTTGACCCGGCCCACGGTGTCGTCGGACTTGACGGTCAGCAGCTCCTGCAGGGTGTAGGCGGCGCCGTAGGCGTACAGCGCCCACACCTCCATCTCGCCGAAGCGCTGGCCGCCGAACTGGGCCTTGCCGCCCAGGGGCTGCTGGGTGACCAGCGAGTAGGGGCCGGTGGACCGGGCGTGGATCTTGTCGTCCACCAGGTGGGCCAGCTTCAGCATGTACAGGTAGCCCACCGTCACCGGGTTGTCGAAGGGCTCACCGGTGCGGCCGTCCCGCAGGATGGTCTTGCCGTCCTCGGGCAGGCCGGCCTCCCGCAGCATGGCCTTGATGTCTTCCTCGGTGGCGCCGTCGAAGACCGGCGAGGCCACCTCGAGGCCCAGGGCCCGGGCGGCCCAGCCCAGATGGCATTCCAGCACCTGGCCCAGGTTCATCCGCGAGGGCACGCCCAGCGGGTTCAGGACGATGTCCACCGGCGTGCCGTCGGGCAGGAACGGCATATCTTCTTCAGGCAGGATCTTGGCGATGACGCCTTTGTTGCCGTGGCGGCCCGCCATCTTGTCGCCCTCGGAGATCTGCCGCTTCTGGGCCACGTACACGCGGACCCGCTGGTTGACGCCGGGGCTCAAGTCGTCGCCGTTCTCACGGCTGAAGACCTTGACGTCCACCACGATGCCGCTCTCGCCGTGGGGCACCCGCAGCGAGGAGTCGCGGACCTCCCGGGCCTTCTCGCCGAAGATGGCCCGCAGCAGCCGCTCCTCGGCGGTGAGTTCGGTCTCGCCCTTGGGCGTGACCTTGCCCACCAGGATGTCGCCTGCCCGGACCTCGGCGCCGATGCGAACGATGCCGCGCTCGTCCAGGTCCTTGAGCTGGTCCTCGCCCACGTTGGGAATGTCGCGGGTGATCTCCTCGGGGCCCAGCTTGGTGTCGCGGGCCTCGCACTCGTGCTCCTCGATGTGGATGGAGGTGAAGACGTCATCCTTCACCAGGCGCTTGCTGATCAGGATGGCGTCCTCGTAGTTGTAGCCCTCCCAGGGCATGAAAGCCACCAGCACGTTCTTGCCCAGGGCCAGTTCGCCCCGGTCGGTGCTGGGGCCGTCGGCGATGACCTCGCCGGCCTCCACCCGCTGGCCCTTGCGCACGATGGGCCGCTGGTTCAGGCACGTGCCCTGGTTGGAGCGCTCGAACTTCATCAGGCGGTACTCGTCGCGCCGGCCGTCGTCGGTGCGGATGACGATCTCCGACGCGGTGACCCGCTCCACAACGCCGGGACGCTTGGCCAGCACCACCACGCCGCTGTCGCGGGCCACCTTGCCCTCGATGCCGGTGCCCACCAGCGGCGCCTCGCTGCGCAGCAGCGGCACCGCCTGGCGCTGCATGTTGGCGCCCATCAGGGCCCGGTTGCCGTCGTCGTTTTCCAGGAACGGGATGAGAGCGGTGGCCACCGAGAACACCTGCTTGGGCGACACGTCCATGTAGTCGACTTCCTCGGGGGCCACCTCACGGACCTCATCCATGTAGCGGACCGTGACCCGCCGCTCGGCGAAGGTGCCGTCGGGGTTCAGGGGCGCGTTGGCCTGGGCCACCACGGCCTCGTCTTCCTCGTCGGCGGTCAGGTAGACGATCTCGTCGGTGACCCGGCCGTTCTCCACCCGCCGGTACGGCGTCTCGATGAAGCCGTACTCGTTGACCCGGGCGTACGTGGCCAAGTAACCGATGAGGCCGATGTTGGGACCCTCCGGCGTCTCGATGGGGCACATGCGGCCGTAGTGGCTGTGGTGGACGTCGCGCACTTCCATGCCGGCGCGCTCCCGGGAGAGGCCGCCCGGGCCCAGGGCCGACAGGCGGCGCTTGTGGGTCAGTTCCGCCAGCGGGTTGGTTTGGTCCATGAACTGGCTGAGCTGGCTGGACCCGAAGAACTCGCGGACGGTGGCCACCACCGGGCGGATGTTGACCAGGGCCTGGGGCGTGATGGCCTCCACGTCCTGGATGGTCATGCGCTCCTTGATCACCCGCTCCATGCGGGCCAGGCCGGTCCGGAACTGGTTCTGCAGCAGCTCGCCCACCGAGCGCAGGCGGCGGTTGCCCAGGTGGTCGATGTCGTCGGTGTGGCCGACGCCGTAGAACAGGTTGACCATGTAGTTGACGGCGGCGGCGATGTCGTCGGGCACGATGGTGCGCCGGCCGGTGTCCGGGGCGCCGTTGGACAGCACCACCAGTTCCTGGCCCTGGCTGTTGGCCACCCGTGCCGAGCGCACGCCGGCCTGGGCCACCTTCTGGGCCATCTGCCGGGTGATGCGCTGGCCCGCCTCCACCAGGATCTCGCCGGTTTCGGGATCGGCGATGGGCTCCAGGGCGGTGGTACCCACCAGCCGGTGGCGGATGCTGAGCTTCTTGTTCAACTTGTAGCGGCCCACTGCGGCCAGGTCGTACCGCTTGGGATCGAAGAAGAGGCTCTCCAGCAGCGACCGGGCGCTCTCCTCGGTGGGCGGCTCGCCGGGCCGCAGCCGCTTGTAGATCTCGATCAGCGCGTCCTTGCGGGAGCGGGTGGAGTCCTTATCCAGCGTGGAACGGACCACGGCGTTGTCGCCCAGGATCTCCAGGATCCGGGCGTCGGTTTCGAAGCCCAGGGCGCGCAGCAGCGCCGTGGCCGGGAGCTTGCGGGTGCGGTCCACCCGCACGTAGATGGCCCCGCCGGCGTCGGACTCGAACTCCAGCCAGGCGCCGCGGTTGGGGATCACCGTGGCGGTGTAGATGGTGTTGCCGTTGTTGTCGACGCTCTCGCTGTAGTAGACGCCGGGCGACCGCACCAGCTGGCTGACGACCACCCGCTCGGCCCCGTTGATGATGAAGGTGCCCTGCTCGGTCATCAGCGGGAAGTCGCCCATGAAGACTTCCTGTTCCTTGACCTCGCCCGTCTCCCGGTTGATGAGCCGCACCTTGACCCGCAGCGGCGCGGCGTAGGTCAGGTCGCGCTCTTTGCAGTCCTGCACGCTGTGCTTGGGCTCGCCGAGCGAGTGGTCGATGAACTCCAGCACCAGATTCCCCGTGAAGTCGGTGATGGGGGAGATGTCGGCGAACATCTCGCGCAGGCCCTCGTTGAGAAACCATTGGTATGACTGGCGCTGCAGTTCGATCAGGTTCGGCATTTCCAGGACTTCCTGGATGCGTGCGAACGACCGTCGCTCTCGCTTACCCTTCGCCAGAGCGTGCGCCATGCAGGCTTCACTCCTTTAATGGTGATGCCGTCAGCCGAAGTGACGCGCAGCGGGAAACCCGGACGCGGCGACGACAGGAGACCATGCGCGGAAGGCCGAAGTCCGGTCGCCGTGGGAAGGGGAAATGCCGCCGGGCGCAGAATTGTCTTCTCGAAGTCACGGGCACCCGCCTGCTCCGCATGCAACCAACAAGATGGCGACATCGTATCCTAGCACAAGGCACCTGAGGTGTCAACGCGGTGTGCTGCAGGCGCGGGCGCGTCCATGGGACGCGCCCGCGTTGTGTTTCCGGCAATTTGGCTCCTGTGCCCGCCGCCTCCCTGCCGGGCGGCCGGGAGGCGAAAGAAACCGGGGCGGCCCGTGCGGGCCGCCCCGCGCGTCACTTGATCTCGACGGTGGCGCCGGCCTCTTCCAGCTTGGCCTTGATGTTCTCGGCCTCTTCCTTGCTGACGCCTTCCTTGACGGGCTTCGGCGCCCCGTCCACCAGGTCCTTGGCCTCCTTGAGGCCGAGGCCCGTCAGCTCGCGGACCACCTTGATCACCTGGATCTTCTTGTCGCCCGCCGAGGCCAGGATCACCGTGAACTCGCTCTGCTCCTCGGCAGCCGCCTCGGCCGCCGGAGCGCCGGCCGCCGCCGCCGCGGGAGCCGCAGCCACCACCGGCGCCGCGGCCGTCACGCCGAATTCCTGCTCGAAGGCCTTGACCAGTTCCGCCAGTTCCAGAACGGTCATGCCCTTGACGATCTCCAGTACTTCCTGAACCTTGGACACCTGCTGAACCCTCCCGTCTGATCACGCCACCGCTCAGGCGGCGTTTTCCTTCGCTCGACGCACGGCATCCACCACGTAGACCAGGTTGCGGAGCAGGCCGCTGGTGACGGCGGCCAGGCCGTAGAGCGGCGCCGCGAAGCCGCCCACCACCTTGCCGATCAGTTCATCACGGCTGGGCATGGTGGCCAGCCGGTTCACCTCGTCCACGTCCACGAAGCGCCCGCCCAGGATGCCGCCCTTGATCTGGGGCATGCCGGTCTCCCGGTTGAACCGGGTCAGTTCCCGGGCCGGGGCCACCGGGTCGTGGTAGGCGAAGGCCATGGCCGTGGGACCCTCGAAGACCTGGTCGACGCCCTCCAGGCCCACCTGCTGGGCGGCCCGCCGGGCCATCGTGTTCTTGACCACCTTGAACTCGACGCCGTGGGGCCGCAGCCGGTTGCGCAGTTCACTGCTCTGGAGGACGGTGAGGCCCCGGAAGTCGACCAGGATCACGGCCTGGGCCCGCTCCAGTTTCTCGGCCAGTTCGGCCACCTGCTTCTGCTTTTCTTCCCTGGCGGCAGACAAGGGTTCACCTCCCCGCGCGTCCACGCGAAAGAAAAACCCCTGCCGCAGCAGCAGGGGAGGGCTCGCCGTTGCCGGCTCCGGGCCGGCGGCGCGTCGCCCGCCTCGGCAGGCTCCCCGGTGGGGACTTAAGCGCCCTGGCGCACCTGCGGTCTACGGCGTGGACGAAGTTTTCGCTTGCCCGGCACCGCTGCGCCGGGACTCGCCGGCGGGCCCGGAGGCCCGCCGGGCCTGGCGGCCTCAGGCCGCCGGCATCGCCCGCAGCGGGTTGATGCGGATGCCCGGCCCCATGGTGGCCGACACCGTGACGCTGCGGATGTACTGGCCCTTGGCCGCGGCCGGCCGCGCCTTGACCAGCGCGTCCATCAGGGCCCGGAAATTCTCCAGCAGTTGCTCCGTGCCGAAGGACACCTTGCCCAGAGGCGCGTGGACGATACCGGCCTTATCGGTGCGGAACTCGATCTTGCCGGCCTTGGCCTCGCGCACCGCCTCCGCCACGTCGAAGGTGACGGTCCCGGTCTTGGGGTTGGGCATCAGGCCCCGGGGACCCAGGATCCGGCCCAACCGGCCCACCAGGCCCATCATGTCCGGGGTGGCGATGGCCACGTCGAACTCCAGCCAGCCGTCCTGCACCTTCTGGACCAGGTCCTCGTCGCCGACCACGTCGGCCCCGGCCGCCTGGGCCTCCCTGGCCTTCTCGCCCTTGGCGAACACGGCCACCCGCACTTCCCGGCCGGTGCCGTGGGGAAGGACCACGGTGCCGCGGATCATCTGGTCGGCGTGGCGCACGTCCACGCCCAGGCGCACCGCCACTTCCACCGTTTCGTCAAACCTGGCCCGGGCCGTCTCCTTGACCAGGGCCAGGGCCTCCTCGGGCGTGTACAGGCGGCCCGGTTCAATCTTGCTCAGCGCTTCCCGGTAAGCCTTGCCGTGCCTGGCCATGACGCTGACCTCCCAAACCTGCTCAGTCGACCACTTCGATGCCCATGCTGCGCGCCGTACCCTCGATCATGCGCATGGCCGCAGCCAGGTCGGTGGTGTTGAGGTCGGGAAGCTTGGTGCGGGCGATCTCCTCGACCTGCTTGCGGGTCACGCGCCCGACCTTCTCCTTGTTGGGCGCCGACGAGGCCTTCTCAAGGCCGGCGGCCCGCTTGAGCAGCACCGGGGCCGGCGGCGTCTTGGTCACGAAGGTGAAGGAGCGGTCGGCGTAAACGGTGATGACCACGGGGATGATGAGCCCCGCCTGGTCCTGGGTGCGGGCATTGAACTCCTTGCAGAAGCCCATGATGTTCAACTGGTACTGACCGAGGGCCGGGCCCACCGGCGGCGCGGGCGTGGCCTTGCCGGCGGGAATCTGCAGCTTGATCTGCCCGATGACTTTCTTGGCCATGGTCCGGACCAGCCTCCTAGAGTTTCTCCACCTGCGAGAAATCCAGTTCCACGGGCGTTTCCCGGCCGAACATGGAGACCAGGACCTTGATCTTGCCCTTCTCGGCGTTGATGTCGTCGATGACGCCCACGAACCCCTCGAAGGGGCCCGACCGCACCTTGACGCTCTCGCCGATCTCGAAGTCGATCTTGGGCTTCGGCCGCTCGATGCCCATCTGGCGCAGGATGCGCTCGACCTCGGCCTGGTCCAGCGACGTGGGCTTGCCGCCGGCCCCCACGAAGCCCGTGACCCCGGGCGTGTTGCGGACCACGTACCAGGAGTCGTCGGTCATGATCATCTGGACCAGCACGTAGCCCGGGAAAATCTTGCGCTGAACGATGCGGCGCTTGCCGTCTTTGACCTCGATCTGTTCCTCCACCGGGACGAAGACCTTGAAGATCTGTCCCCCCATCTGCATGGACTCGACGCGCTTCTCCAGATTGGCCTTGACCTTGTTCTCGTAACCGGAATAGGTGTGGATCACGTACCAGCGCGCGTCGGGGTGGACCAGTTCGGCTTCGCTGGCGGGATCGAACGCCGCGCCGTCGGACTCCTCGGCTTCGCCCTCGGTTTCCAGTTCCGCCTGGTCGTCCTTCACCAGGTCCATGGGCTTGCGCCCCCCAGCCTCAGGATCCAACATCGATCACCAGCGAGAGCAGGGCGCTGAAGATGGTGTCGAAGGCCCAGGTCAGGACCGCCACCACCACCACCGACAGGAAGACCACGCCGGTGAAGATGGCGGTCTGGCGCCGGGTGGGCCACACCACCTTGCGCAGCTCGGACCAAACCTGCCGCAGGAAACGACCGATGCGCTGAAAGAACTTCACGACGCCCACGTCCCATCCCGTCGCCGGCGTGGCCTGGGTCGGGACCGGCCGGCCGCCGGCCCGCCACAAAAAAAGAAGACCTTACGGCATATGCGGTTGACCACGCTGCGACCGCTCCTGAGGCCGCTTTCTCGAACCTGCAGGCCCGGAGGGATTCGAACCCCCAACCCGCGGATTTGGAGTCCGCTGCTCTGCCAGTTAGAGCTACGGGCCTAGAAAAACTGCAGCCGTATTTTAACTCACCGCGTTTCGCGGTGCAAGGTGTGGGCGTTGCAGTGGGGGCAGTGCTTGCGCAGTTCGAGCCGCCCCTGCATGGTGCGCCGGTTCTTGGTGGTCGAGTAATTCCGGCGCTTGCACTGGGTGCACTCCAGCGTGACGATGACGCGAACCTCCGACGCCATGGCGCTTCCTCCCGACCGCGGGACGGTGCCCTGCCGACATGCAAGGCCCGGCTGCGCCGGGCCCCTGAGCTGGCGGGCGGAATCGAACCGCCGACCCCCTCCTTACCATGGAGGTGCTCTGCCTACTGAGCTACGCCAGCGCCAAAAAAATCGGCCGGATCCGGGATCACCTTCATCTCCGGGCCGTGCAATGGTTGCGGGGGTGGGATTCGAACCCACGACCTTCGGGTTATGAGCCCGACGAGCTTCCTGACTGCTCCACCCCGCGTCAAACCTGGGTTGACCGGCCCCGCACACCGCGACGGCGCCGGGGCCGCAAGCTTCTTGTGGAGAGGGGAGGATTTGAACCTCCGAAGGCAAGAGCCAGCAGATTTACAGTCTGCCCCGTTTGGCCGCTTCGGTACCTCTCCAAAATTGCCGGGTCAAACTGGAGCTGGCGAGCGGACTCGAACCGCTAACCTGTCGATTACAAGTCGACCGCTCTACCCGTTGAGCTACGCCAGCGTATTGTACCAGGGAAGCCGCCCGGACGCAACCGGGATGACCGCGGCGAGCGTAATGATACCACAGCCGCACAGGCCCTTCAACAACGGCGCCGCCGGCCCGGGGACCGGCGGCGCGGTCGAACCGGCGGCGGCGCCGGTCACGTGGCCCGGGTGATCTTCTCCCACTGGCTGTTGCGGTTCTCGAGATAGCGCTCCAGCTTGCGCTTGACCCGCTGCAGCGCGTTGTCGATGGACTTGACGTGGCGGTCCAGTTGATCGGCGATCTCCTGGTAGGACTTGCCGTCCAGGTAGGCCATCAGGACGTTCCACTCGAGGTCGCTGAGGATCTCGCCCATCTTCTGCTCGATGTCGCCGAACTCTTCGCGGCTGATGATCAGTTCCTCGGGATCGGTGATCTTGGTGCCCGAGATCACGTCCAGCAGCGTGCGGTCCGAATCCTCGTCATAGATGGGCTTGTTCAGGGAAACGTAAGAGTTGAGCGGGATGTGCTTCTGCCGGGTGGCCGTCTTGATGGCCGTGATGATCTGGCGCTGGATGCACAGTTCCGCGAAAGCCCGGAACGACGACAGCTTGTCGGCTCGGAAATCGCGGATGGCCTTGTACAGGCCGATCATGCCTTCCTGAATGATGTCCTCGCGGTCGGCTCCGATCAGGAAATACGAGCGGGCCTTGGCGCGGACGAAGTTCTTGTACTTGTTGATCAGGTATTCCAGGGCGGCGTCGGAGCCGTTGCGCGCGATCTCGACCAGGTCCTCGTCGCTCATGTCGGCAAACCCGTCGGGCAACCAATTAGCCTGAACATTCAGGCTCACCGGCACCGCCTCCATCCACAGCGAGTGGCAGCAGGTCGTCGTACCGCAGTGCGCGTGTGTGTGTGAGGCTTGTCTCACATGATACCTGACGGGCACCCGTCTGGAAAGCCCGTCCCTCACGGGCCCAGGGACAAGTTCCGACTCCATGCCTATGCGCGGTGCCTGCCGTCGATGACGCCGCCGGCGGCGGCGCCGGCCCTTGCCCATGGTCTATTCCTGCCCGCCGCCTTCGGTCCCGCCGGCCGCGGACAGGGCTCGCTGCCGGGCGATTTCGAACATGATCAGGGCGCCGGCCACGGCGGCGTTGAGGGCCTGGATGCGGCCGCGCATGGGGATGCGCACGGCGAAGTCGCAGTGGCGCCGCACCAGCGGCGGGATACCCCGGCCCTCACTGCCCACCACCAGTGCCAGCGGTCCGGTCAGGGACGCGTCCCAGTAGACCTGCTCGGCGTCGCCTGCGGCGGCGCAGACCCAGAGGCCGGCCTCCTTCAACCGGTCCAGGCACCGGCTCAGGTTGGTGACCCGGGCCAGGGGCAGGTGTTCCAGGGCGCCGGCCGAGGCCCGGGCCACCGCCGGCGTCGGCCCGGCCGAGCGGTGGCGGGGCACGATGACGCCGTGGAAGCCCGCGGCCTCGGCGCTGCGGATCAGGGATCCCAGGTTCTGCGGGTCCTGAATCTCGGCGCACACCAGGAGCAGCGGCGGCTCCCCGCGGCGGCGGGCGGCGTCCAGCAGGTCGTCGACCTCGGCCAGGGGCAGCGGCGCAGCCAGGGCCACCACGCCCTGGTGGTCGACGCCGGCGGCCCAGCGGTCCAGGTCGTCGCGGGAGGCGCGCTCCACCGGCACCCGCCGGGCAGCGGCGGCCGCCGCCAGTTCCTCCACCACCCGCCCGCGGGCCCCGGCGGCGATCAGCACCCGGCGCACCGGCCGCGGCCCCCGCAGCGCCTCCAGCACGGGGCGGCGGCCGGCCAGGACCTCGGTTTCTTTCACGGCTCCCATCGCCAGCGGGGCCCCGCGGGGGTGTCCTCGACGACGAAGCCCAGCCGGGTCAGGCCGTCGCGGATGCGGTCGGCGCGCACCCAGTCCCGCTCCTGCCGGGCTTCCTCCCGCACCTGGAGCAGCAGTTCCACCAGCCCGTCCACCACGCGCTGCAGTCCGTCGTCGCTGGCCGCGGCCGCCGGCCCTCGGCGCAGGATGCCCAGCACGGCGTCGGCCTCGTCGAACACCGCCAGCGCCGCGCGCAGGGCCTCGGCACCGCCGGGCCCGGACGCCTCCCCGCGGTGGATGCAGGTGTTGACGGCGTGGGCCAGGTCGAAGAGGGCGGCGATGGCCTCGGCGGTGTTGAAATCGTCCCGCATGGCGGCGTGATAGGCCTCGCGGGCTTCGCGGGCGGCGGCCCGCAGGGCGGCGGCGCCGTCGCCGCCGGCGGCGGCCACCTCCCCACCGGCGGCGGCGCTGCCGGCCCCCGCGGCGGCGCCGGGCGGCCCGTCACCGGCGGCCGCGGCCCGGTCCAGGGCGTCGCGCAGGACGTCGTAGGCCGCCTGCAGCCGCCGTTGTGCCCGCCGCGCCTCTTCCAGGCGCGCCTCGCTGAACTCCCGCGGGCTGCGGTAGTGGTGGGACAGCACGTAGAATCGCAGCACCGCGGGACCATAGCGGTCCAGCAGCTCCCGGGCGCTGACGAAGTTGCCCAGCGACTTGGACATCTTCTCGGCGTCCATCTTCAGCAGGCCGTTGTGCAGCCAGTAGCGGACGAAGGGCCTGCCGTCGTTGAAAGCCTCGGACTGGGCGATCTCGTTCTCGTGATGGGGGAAGATCAGGTCGATGCCCCCACCGTGGAAGTCCACCGGGTAGCCCAGGTGCTTGTAGGCCATGACCGAGCACTCGATGTGCCATCCCGGCCGTCCGGGCCCCCAGGGACTGGGCCAGGAGGGTTCGCCCGGCTTGGCGCTCTTCCACAGGGCGAAATCGGCCGGGTTGCGCTTGCGCTCGTCCACCTGCACCCGGGCCCCGGCCTCCAGCTCGTCCAGGGAGCGGCGCGACAGCTTGCCGTAGCCCGGAAACCTGGTCACGTCGAAGTAGACGTCGCCGTCCACCGCGTACGCGTAACCCTTGTCCACCAGCGCCTGGATCATGGCGATGATGTCGTCCATATGCTGGCTGACCCGCGGGAACACGTCGACGGTATCGATGCCCAGGTCCTCCAGGACCTCCAGGTACTCGGCGATGTAGCGCTCGGCGATGGCCTCGGGGGTCGTGCCCTCTTCCTGGGCCCGTCGGATGATCTTGTCCTCCACGTCCGTGAAGTTGTGGGCCCAGTACACCTCGTAGCCCAGGGAGCGCAGGTAGCGCTTCACCACGTCGCCGACGATGGGCGGGATCAGGTGGCCGGCGTGGGTGCTGTCGTAAACGGTGGGACCGCAGGTGTACATGGTGAAACGGCCGCCCGGCGGCGGCTGCACCGTTTCCTTGGTGCCGCTCAGGGTGTTGTAGACCTTAACGGGCATGGGCATCGGCCTCCCCTCGTTCCGCCCGGTACTGGCGGTTCAGCTCGGCGACGGAGGCGGCCAGGGCGTCGATGTCGCGCCGCATTGCCGCCAGGGCTTCCTGCACGGGATCGGGCAGGTCGCCGTGGTCCAGGGGATCCACCCGCCGGCCGTCGCGGATCACCACCCGCCCGGGAATCCCCACAACGGTGCAGTTGGGCGGCACGTCCTTGACCACCACGGCACCGGCCCCAATGCGGGAGTTGTCGCCGATGACGATGTTGCCCAGGACCTTGGCGCCCACCCCCACCAGGACGTTGTTGCCCAGGGTGGGATGGCGCTTGCCCCGCTCCTTGCCCGTGCCGCCCAGCGTCACACCCTGATAGAGGGTGCAGTCGTCGCCGATCACCGCGGTCTCGCCGATGACCACGCCCATCCCGTGGTCGATGAAGAACCGCCGCCCGATCTGGGCGCCCGGGTGGATCTCGATGCCGGTCAGGAACCGGCTGATGTGGGAAACCAGCCGCGCCAGGGTGTAGAGCCGCCAGCGATACAGCCGGTGGGCGATGCGGTGAAACCAGATGGCATGAAGCCCGGGATA
>Ga0079224_100006518_pt1 | contig 15486 bp, 11 predicted proteins | sample Stecom2015_FD_80414 | JGI IMG/M metagenome (GOLD analysis project Ga0079224, IMG submission 80414) | Agricultural soil microbial communities from Utah to study Nitrogen management - Steer compost 2015 | ecosystem: Environmental > Terrestrial > Soil > Agricultural land | place: USA: Utah...
AAGATGGAAAATGTAAACTCATCCGGCGAAAGAAAATTAAATTGTGGCGAGGAAAGCAAGTGCTTCCAGTTGCTAGAAAGCATACTGGACGGCGAAACCCTGGGAGAATCTAAAGAACTGCTGGATCAGAAACTTGCCAAATGCCAACCTTGCTTTGAGTATTACCATTTGGAACAGGCCATACGGGACATCCTTAAAAATAAATGTACCAAGCAACCCGTTCCCTCGGAGCTGGCAGCAAGTATCCGGCAAAAAATCGAAGAGCTTAGATAAATTTAATTCAATGTCCTCAGGAAAAGCTATAATTTTTTCGGCCCCGTCGGGCTCGGGGAAGACCACTATTGTTAAACACCTTCTAAAAACCAACCCTCAACTGGGATTTTCAATTTCTGCCTGCACCCGCGATAAACGGGGACGGGACGAACAAAACGGAAAAGATTACTATTTTTTGACTCCGGCAGAGTTTAAAAGCAAAATTGACCAGGGTGCTTTTGTGGAGTGGGAGGAGGTTTATGAAGGCAACTTCTACGGTACATTAAAAGAGGAAATCCAAAGGATTTGGGACCAAGGAAAGACGGTCATTTTTGATGTAGATGTCAAAGGAGGCCTGCACCTTAAGGAATACTTTGGGGAAAACGCATTGGCGATATTTGTCAAGGTTCCTTCACTCGATGTACTGAACAATCGGCTTAAAGACCGGGGCACTGAGTCAGAAGAAAGCCTCTCCAGAAGATTGTACAAAGCCAAATTTGAGATGAGTTTTGAGGACCAATTTGATGTCAGCTTGGTAAATGATGACATGAATAAGTCTTTTCTCGAAGCGGAAACATTGGTGAATGATTTTCTAAACCAGCAATAACGTGAAAGTTGGCCTCTTTTTTGGCTCCTTCAACCCGATACACGTAGGGCATATGATTATCGCCAACATCATGCAGGACCAGACGGACTTGGATGAAATTTGGTTCGTGGTTTCTCCCCAAAACCCTTTTAAGAGCCGAAAAACATTACTTCACGAGTTTGACAGGCTAAGGATGGTAGAACTCGCCATAGGTAAGGATTATCGCTTTCGGGCTTGTGATGTGGAGTTTCATATGCCCCGCCCCAGCTATACCATCGACACCTTAACGTATCTGTCCGATAAATTTCCCCACCACGAATTTAAACTGGTGATAGGAGGCGACAATTTGAAGTCTTTCCACAAATGGAAAAACAGTGAGGCTATACTTGAATATTATGGCCTCTATGTATATCCCCGGCCCAACGAGACATTTGTAATAGAGCATCCTCATGTACGTTATATTCAATCCCCTATGATTGATGTCTCAGCGACTTTTATCCGGAATGCGGTGAAAAACGGGCATTCGGTGAAATATTTATTGCCTGAAGCGGTAGAAGACTATATCCGCGACAAAAAGTTTTTCGTGTAGAAGCAGCAATAACACTCTTTATTCGCCCTTATTTGAAGCGATCACTGGTGTAGAACGCGTTTGAACCCTATCCACAATAAGCTGCCCCACTTGATCCCCTTGACGCATGCCGTTGACGATGGCGGGCATATAATGGATCCCTCCGTAAAACCGACTGATTGCAGCTTCTTCGGCTGCTTTACGAAACGAGGGAAATTCTCTTACGGGAAGGCCAAACACCACCTCGGTGGAATCGACAAAGGCAACATCATCCCCCAGCAAGCTCGTCAGTACAATGGAGGCCGCTGCGGACACTACGCTATGCCCGGATGTGTATTCAGGAAAAGGCGGCGTCTGTAACAAGGGAAGCCAATCCTCATCCATGTATTCATTGATATACGTTTCGGGTCTGATCAGCACGCTTCTGTATTTTTCATCCCAGCAGGAAAGGAATCCGTCATACAGGGCCAACGAGGTCATGGCAAAGGTTTCCGCTGTTTGCTTCCAATCTAAGTCTTTGGTTTTAGCAGCGATACCGGCGATCCCCATCCAGTGGCCCCCCGGGGTGATTTTCTTTTCCGCATACATCACGTGACCCTTCACATTCACCTTATACGGATTGCAATCCCAGAAGAAGGCGATCTCACGCTGCTCCTCAGTGATATGGTTGGTGGCCAACATCACCGCCTCAGCCTCTTTGTAGAAGTCGCTTTCCGGCTCAATGTCGAAAGGAGAAGGTCTATCCGGTGCAAACTGGTTGGAAGAATCCATCACGAAAGGCCGCATTTTGGCCCAATGAGGTTCTAGTCCCTCCATATAGGCGGGTGGCGTGGGTTTCCATGCGCCCGCGTCATTGGAAACCGTGTGTTTTTCGAAAGATCTACTTTGATGGTAATTGTCTTTGGATGCATACGCCAGAACATGGGAAGCCACAGCCTTACCCAGCTCGAGAGAATTTTGAAATACCTGTTTGGAAACACCTTGTTTCTGGATAGATTGATAAAGTCTATCCCGGTGGACGGTCAACTGGTCTTCTGAAAATACCATAGCGGTAGCGACTTCATAATAGGCGGTCAGCGCGGCTAACGGGAACAGGTATTCTTTGGAGAGGTCAAAGCCAGAGGCCTCAAAACCATTCAATTGCCCCATCATGCTTTGATAATTCTCATCCGACAAAGCAGCCACCTCATATGCCGCCAGGGAGGCATAAGCATAAATCCTGCTGGCCACAGGCGGAGAGAAAATATCATGAACCATGACATTGGTAGCCTGTCCATTAGCCTGAATCAAAAATTCGTTGCTATTCAAAGTTTCCAGAGAGGCTGTTTTGTTTTGGCATGACATCAGTCCTGTACAGATAAAAAATAAAGCAGACAAGGAACATTTGAGGCTTAGCATTACTACTATGGATTATTTGGCGTGAGATTATTTGGTTTTTTAAGCTGGACCATTAACCGCGCCACAATATAATCAATTATAATAAAACCAATAGGTCGGAAAGAAAAACATTAACGGGACGGTGTAGACGTTTATACGGGGGATTTTCAGGCAGTTATACTCCTATTTAGAGCATATTGCATCAACCTCCCGGTGGCCATCAAATCTCAGCCGGGCAACCACAAAAAAATAGGCCAACCTCCGGCTGACCTATTCAAAATTCTTATATCTGTAAATGGTTATTCTCCTGTCGTATCCGTTTCAGCCGGTGTTTCTTCCTGCGTTGGCAAAAGGCTTTCATTCTCGAATGAAGGAGTGATAACCTGCTTGGCAGCATTTTCAATGTTTGGTGAAGAAAACTGATTTTGGCTGCTAGTCTCATGGAAAGCAGAAGACAACAAGGATAGCACCAATACACTCACGGCTAAAACCCAAGTGGCTTTTTCCAATATGTTTCCGGTTTTTGTCACCCCCATCACTTGGGAAGCACTGCCGCCGAAAGCCGCTCCGACACCGCCTTTAGAGTTCTGACCCAAAATCACAAGGATCAATAAAACGGAAAGGATGATAATAACACTTATAAGGACGACAAACATATGATAATCTATTAATCTTCTAATTCTTTAATCAAGGCAGCAAAGTAAGCAGATTTATCCGGAAATTTCAAGATTAATTTCCGATATATTTCTATGGCTTGTTGTTTATTGTTTTGTTTGACCAACAGCTTCGCAAAGGGCTCCGACACAATTCGGTCATTGAAGGTAGTACTGTTTTTGGACAGGTCAGTCAGACTCGCAGCAGCCTGTTTTTCCTTGATCGCAGCTATTTGAATGGACTTCTTTGTAAATGCTTTAATCAAGTCATTCTGTTCTTTTTTCCGCGCATCGACGATGGCTTTTTTCTCCTTTTTCTTGATGGAGGCAATTAAATCTTCAGCCACCGCAGACTGGGTATCAGAACTTGTCACTAACTCGGGTTCGGCTTCCCCAGAAGCCTTTTTGCTATTTTTAAAACGGTTGAGGTTTTCTTCGAGCCTCTTCAGTATTTCTTCCCGGCTATCCAGGGGAGAGGTGGGGGCGTTTTTTTCAGGTTTTTTGTCCCTTTGTGGGTTGGCATCTACTAAGGGCCCAGCTACAGGTATTTCGGCAGAGGGTAGAAAATCAATGTCCTGCTCTACGATCTGTTTAAGCCTTTTCCTACTTGGGCTTTGAATGGCTGCCCAATGAAGGAGCTCGGTGGAGCTACCCCCGGTGTTTTGCCTTTCGTATTTGGCTGCCAGAATTTTGGGCAAGGCAAAGTAAGGAAAAGTCTCTTGGAGCTTTACCAAAGCTTGAAAGTCCTCCTTTTGGAGCCCGTTTCCCTTATTTACTAGGTGTAAAAATTGCTTTGCATTCACGGCGTCAACATATTTTTTCAATATAACAAATTCTACCAATTGGCGACAGTAGCACTGAAGATTTCCTGAATGATATTATCAAAGATAACCTCGATTAAGTCTGTTTCCACTTGCAGCAGCGATGTTACTCGTGGATCATAATCCTGGTAAAATGAGAAGGTGCGGTTGAGGTTTTCTTCTTCATTGGTCATATTCACATACTCCACCTGTACCGATATGCTCAAGCGCATCTGTCCCGCTCTATCGGGTGTATTCGGGTTTTGGCTGGATACTGTTGCTTGAGGCGTGATAACGTATCGGGTGATGGCCCCTGAGAATTGCAGATCTCCGCTGTTCCGGATCAGCTCAAGCTGAGTGTTTCGTTGAAAAAAATCTTTCAGCTCTTCTGTAAACAGTTGCCCCATATTGGCGGGTCCCCCTCCAGAATCGTTGAAGAAGTTATCCACGGAGAAAGTTTGTGTGACATTATAATCGATTGTGGTACCAGTAAAGCTATACTCGACTCTACAAGCGCTAGTCAACAGCATCAGTGTGCCAAGGCCCAGGGACAAAAACCACCTATTCACTGATCTCATACTGCTTGATTTTTCGGTAGAGGGTCCTTTCGGAAATTCCCAAGTCCATGGCCGCATATTTTCTTTTATTGTTATGCTTTTTGAGCGCCTTCAGGATAAGTTCCTTTTCTTTCTTTTCGATCGAAAGCGAGGTGTCATCCTCCTCATGGACAACGTCCTCAATGGCATTTTCTTCGTAATCTTGGGTGTCCTGAGTCATGTCCCGCTCGTGACTCAGCGTCTCCAATACCAAGGGCAGGGAAGGTGAGTGGTTTTTCTCTTCTTCGAAAGAAACCGCAGAATCCACGTCATCGAAGAGCGTAGCATGTTTTTTCAGTAAGCTTTGGTTGAGACTTCCTGACTGAAAAGATTCCAATACCAACTTTTTAAGGTCGTTCATGTCCTTTTTCATATCAAAGAGAACTTTATAAAGGATCTCTCGTTCTGAAAAATCTCCTGACTCCGCACCGCCGCTTCCTGAACGTGGGAAGGCAGCGGGCAACCTGGACTGTTCAGTAGGAAGGTACCTGGATAAGGTGCTGGCATCTACTTCCCGGTCTTCCTCCAATAACGAAATCTGTTCTGCTAAATTTTTTAATTGTCTGATATTTCCTGGAAACGCAAACTTCATTAATAGTGTTTTGGCTTCCTCATTTAAAGTGATCGGTCTGACATTGTACTTTTCCGAAAAATCCGTCGTGAATTTTCGAAAGAGTAAAACGATGTCTTCGCCCCGCTCTCGCAAGGGTGGTACATAAATCGGCACCGTATTGAGCCGGTAATAAAGGTCCTCTCTGAACTTCCCTTTCTCTACGGCTCTAATCAGGTTGACATTGGTGGCGGCTATGACCCGCACGTCGGTTTTTAATACTTTAGAAGAACCAACCTTCAGAAACTCTCCGTTCTCCAATACCCTTAACAACCTCGCTTGGGTTCCTAATGGCATTTCCGCTATTTCATCAAGAAAAATAGAACCTCCATCGGTTACTTCAAAATAACCCTTGCGCGCTTCATGAGCGCCCGTAAAAGAGCCTTTTTCATGACCGAAAAGCTCTGAATCAATGGTCCCTTCCGGAATGGCGCCGCAGTTGATAGCGATAAATTTCCCATGCTTTCTGCTACTGAGAGAGTGGATGATCTTCGAAAAGGATTCCTTACCACTACCGCTTTCTCCAGTAATGAGCACCGTCATATCCGTCGGCGCGGCCTGCATGGCCACTTGTATGGCGTGGTTCAATAACGGGCTGTTGCCGATGATGCCAAATCTTTGTTTTATATTCAGTATTTCTGAATTTGTTATCATGTTGTTTGATTACAATTATCCGACTACTTCGCCGAAAAGGGTGGCAGCGGTACAGTCGTTGACCATTACATCCACGTATTCTCCGATTTGATGGTTTGCTTTGGGGAACACCACCATTTTATTAGCGGAATTTCTCCCCTTCAGCTGTTCAGTAGACCGCTTGGATGTGCCCTCGATCAATACCTTGTGGACCTTTCCGATATCCATTTGGTTTCTTTTGAAAGACAGCATGTTTTGTTTTTCAATGATCTCCTGAAGTCTCCTCTTCTTGATGTCCAGAGGAATGTCATCGGCGAATTTTTTGGCGGCTAAGGTGCCGGGACGTTCCGAATAGTAGAACATGTAGGAAAAGTCGTATTGAACGATATCCATAAGGCTTAAGGTATCCTGATGTTCTTCTTCTGTCTCAGTACAGAAGCCGGCAATCATGTCGGACGAGATGCCACATGCTTCTCCTAAGATCTCACGGATTTTGGCTACCCGCTCGAGGTACCACTCTCGGTCATAGGTACGGTTCATCAATTCCAAAACTCTGGAGTTGCCGCTTTGTACAGGTAGGTGAATGTATTTGCAGATGTTATCGTACTTTTTCATCGTGTACAACACCTCATCTGTGATGTCTTTGGGATGAGAGGTAGAAAATCTCACCCTGAGATCTGGAGCTATCAGCGCCACCCTTTCCAGCAAGTGGGCAAAGTTAACCACTTCTGATACATCGGCTTTTTTGTTGAGTCTCGCTTTGTTGTTCTCTTCTGGCGACCATTTGTAGCTGTCCACATTTTGTCCCAGAAGTGTTACTTCTTTGTAGCCTCTTTGATAAAGCTGGGTTACCTCCCTGACGATGGAATGAGGATCGCGGCTTCGTTCCCTGCCCCGGGTAAAGGGCACGACGCAGAATGAACACATGTTGTCACAGCCTCTCATGATAGAGATCATCGCCGTCACGCCATTGGAATTGAGCCTGACGGGAGAGATGTCCGCATAAGTTTCCTCCCTTGATAGGAAGGTGTTTACCCCTTTTTGCCCCTCTTCCGCACCGGCCACGAGCTTGGGGAGATCCCGATACGCATCAGGCCCTACAACTACGTCAACCAGTTTTTCCTCTTCGAGCAGTTGGTCTTTGATCCTCTCAGCCATGCAGCCCAAGACACCAATGGTCACATCAGGCTTCTCCCGTTTCAAGGTGTTAAATTGAGCCAGTCGGTTACGGACAGTGAGTTCAGCTTTTTCCCGAATAGAACAGGTATTTAAAAAAATTACGTCTGCTTGTTCAAATTCCGAAGTCGTGTCAAAGCCGTTGTCCTTCATAATAGAAGCCACGATCTCACTGTCAGAGAAATTCATCTGACAGCCATAGCTTTCAATATATAGCTTTTTCGCCTTGCCGGTATTCTCCTCCGCAGTTGTCTTATAATCACAGGTTTCGACCGCTTGGCTACCAATGATGTCTATATCTTTAATTAAATTATCCATAGATTTGTTAAATCTCTTTTCAAGGTGCGAATTTAATAAAATAGCGACAAAATGACAGTACGGCTGGGTATTTATTCCGGCTTTAACGTCGAGATGCGCAGATGTGATTTTTTGGAGCGGTGACTTTTTCCTGTTATGACTGGTATCGTTTTTGAACAAGAACATACAAAATTTATGGCCGTTCTTATTCAGATTAATAAATGCGGATAAATTTAACAGACCAAGTGTTCATTAAACTATTGTTTAGACTTTGAGCAAAGCGGCTAAGATATCATTGAAGGTGCTGAAGATATTGGGATGGATACTTTTGGCACTCATCATTTTACTGTTTTTGATTATCCTTTTTATCCGGAGTCCCTGGGGTCAGGATGTTATTGTAGGCAAGGCTGTTGACTACGCCAAAGAAAAAACAGGAACCGAGGTGGTGATAGACCGCCTCTTCATCACTTTTACCGGCAATATTTTCCTCGAGGGTGTGTACCTTGAGGATCAGCAGGCGGATACGCTGCTGTATTCCCGCTCCCTAGAAACAGGCGTAGCCCTACTGCCTTTGATTCAAAGTGGGGTTATCCACGTCAGCAAACTCGATTGGGAGGGGCTTAAGGCGAATGTTTTCAGGGATGAACAAACCGGCAAATTCAATTTTGATTTTATTATGGAGGCTTTCCAATCTGACACCACTGCGGTAGAAGCAGTCGAAGCAGACACCACCTCCTCACTTCCTGATATTGATTTGGGTCCGATCAATCTTAAAAATTTTAGTCTTTCTTATGTTGATGAATTGATGGGAATTGAAGGCCGGTTTCAGCTGGGAGAATTGTCTCTGGACATGGAAAGGATGGATCTTAACCGGATGGATTTCTATATCAAAGATTTTTTGTTCAATAATTCTTCCGTTTACTACAAGCAGACGAAGCCCTTTGAAGCGACGGAGGCAGATACCACAGCGGGTGGAGTAATGCCCGTAGTCATTGTTGATCGCTTTGCCATCCAAAATGTAAATGCTTATTATGAGTCACAACCGGATGGTATGTTGGCTGATGTCCATCTGGGAGATTTTTTAGTTGAATTGCCGGAAGGTAATCTTGAAGAAAATAAAATCCGATTGCGTACGCTAAAACTTCATGATTCAGATATAAAATTCAAGATGGCAGCGCCCGAGTTGGAACAGGTAGCGGAGGCAGCTCCAGATACCCTCAGCCAATCAGGCTTTACTTGGCCGGATTGGAGGGTTGAAGTAAGGGAGATTTCGTTTGATAATAACCATATCCTGTACCAATCAGGGGAGGAAAGTCCACAGGTAGGGCATTTCAACCCTAACGCTGTTGATATTCAGGATTTGTCTCTATTGCTTAACAACCTTTCCCTGCAAGAAAATGAGGCAAGGCTAGCACTCAACCGCTTCTCGTTCCAAGAAGCAAGTGGATTTGCTTTAAACGAAGCTACGTTCGGATTGAATGTCTCGAATGAAAGGGCTGAGCTGTCCGATCTACAAATAGCAACCAACAGAAGCCAGCTAGGTGGTGATATAGCCTTAGCTTATGCCACACTGGAGGATCTCATCAATCAACCCGAGAAGTCAAATCTTGACCTCAATGCGCAGCTCTCTGCCGATGTAAGAGATGCCTTTATATTTAGTCCCGAACTGGCGGCAGACACCATTGTTGCCAAAGTTGCGCTTAAGCCTGTAACGGCCGATATACAAGTAAGTGGCAGCGTGGAGGCGCTGGATATACGGCAGGCCATTGTAGCTTGGGGGAGCAATACACGGCTTCAGGTGCAGGGATCAGTAGCGAATGCCATGGATCCTGATCGTCTTCGTCTCAACCTGCCCGTATTAACCATGCGATCAAACAGAAGGGATTTGTCGGCTTTTGTAGATGAGAACCAGATGGGGATAAAGCTGCCGGAGGATATTCGTTTGGAGAGTGAGCTTAAGGGGGCGCTGGATGATTTAGTAGCGAAACTTAATTTGACTATGCCTGAAGGAGACATCAGGTTGGATGGACAATACCGCAATACGGATCAGATTGCCTTCGCTGGCGACCTGCAAGTAAGGCAGCTTCAGCTTGACGAGTTGTTGCAAAACCCACAACTGGGGGCCCTGACGTTTGACATCCATACGGAAGGCACGGGACAAAGTCTTCAGGATTTAGACGCTATCCTCACTTCAGACTTTCAAGAATTGGTGTTGAATGGGGTTAACTATTCCGGGTTGGAGTTGGAAGGTGAAATGGCCGATGGTAAAGGCAAGCTTAATCTTTTATTTGATGGTGACAATCTTGATCTGGTGTTAGAGGCCTTGGCCGAGTTGGATTCTGTTTCTCCTACCTATCAAGTGAATTTGGATCTGCAAGGCATAGACCTCTTTAATTTAGGATTTTCGGAAAAGGAGCTGAGGGCAAGTCTAAAACTCAACGCCACCTTTGAAGGTGATCCAGATGCATTTGATCTCAAATCTACAATAACAGATGGGGTGGTAGTTTACGACAGGCGTCCTTACCAGTTGGGGCCCGTTGATCTCGTTGCACATGCCCGCCCCGATACCACCAGTGTAAACCTAAATGGAGACATCATCAATATGCGTTTGCGGTCCAATGCTTCTATAGCCGAATTAAGCAGCGCCATCCAGAGACAAACCAGTACGTATCTGTCTGATTCAACGGTTCAGGATACAGTTTCCTCACAGGTGGAAATGAATATGACGATGAGTATAGAATCCACGCCTATACTGCAGCAGGTGTTTTTGGAAGGGCTGCAGCAAATGGATTCGATTTCCATGGAGGTTGACTTCAAGGAAGCTGAACGATTACTGACTGCTAGTCTCGACTTGCCCTACGTACTGTACAATGATATGGCGATAGATAGCCTTAGGCTGAGGGTCAAGGGGGATCAGGAGAATCTTAGGGCAGCTTTTGGATTAATATCCTTGGATGCCGGCCCTTTGTCTATGGGACGAACTTACCTCACTGGCAGCACGGAGGATCAGCGGCTTCATGTCAATTTAATCTCTTTTGACGATGAGGAGGTGCTGTTTAGGATCGGCTCTCGCGTAGGCTTAGCTGGTGACACCCTAGCGGTGTATATCGAGCCGGAGGAACTGGTTCTTAATCGGCAGAATTGGTCAATACCCGACGACAACAGGCTGTACGTCGGAGATAAGTTTCTAACCTTCCAGAATTTTGTCTGGAAAAGCGGCAGTCAAGAGCTTTCCGTAACGAATGACGTAGAAGGCGTTGAGGAAGAACATCTCGGGATCTCGTTTAACAACTTCCAACTTAGCTCCATCACCAGCCTTCTAAATCCAGATAGCCTCATTGCAGATGGATTGTTGAATGGTACGGTAATTATCGAAAACCTGTTTGGTGCCACGGGAATTATCGCAGATGCCAACATTGATAGCTTAAAGGTTACTGATGTGCCTTTAGGAAACCTCAGTTTGAACGCGGAGTCGAAGGGAGGACAGGAATATCTGTTCAACCTAGCACTTAAGGAGGGAGATATAGATCTTGACCTAGTAGGGGATTACGTGGCTGCAGATAGTGCTGCCCAGCTGAACCTCGATTTGGCTATCAATGAACTGAAACTAAAAGCAATAGAGGGACTGTCAGGTGAACAGATCAGGGAGGCAGAAGGCTTTGTTTCGGGGCAGGTTGCCGTTTCCGGTACTACAACGAATCCTATTTACGAAGGGGATTTCCGGTTTAATGAAGCGGTGTTTACCGTAAGCACCTTGAACTCCCGTTTTACACTTTCCGATGAGGTTTTGAATTTGGACAATACAGGATTATATCTAAGCAACTTCACCATCACGGATTCAGACAATAACAATTTCGTAATCGATGGGGAAGTGTTGACAGAAGATATGACGAACCCTTCTTTCAATCTGGAGTTGAACGCCGAAAATTTTAGGGCGTTGAATTCCACGCGTGACGACAATGATCTTTTTTATGGCGATTTATTGATGAATGCCAACATCAATATCACGGGTGACCTCAATCTGCCTATTGTCAAAGGCAGATTGAAGATCAACAATGATTCGGAGCTCACTTTTATTATTCCCGAATCACAGCTCGACATCGTGGAGCGTGACGGGGTGGTAATCTTTGTAGACCGGGAAAACCCTGATGAAATACTCACCAAGAGGGAATCAGAGCAAACAACTTCGGATCTAACCGGCATTCAATTAAGTGCCATCGTCCAGGTGGAGCCGGAAGCCATCTTCAATATTATCGTTGATGAAAGTTCGGGTGATAATCTTCAGATTGGCGGTAAGGCTGACTTGAATGTCAATATGGATCCCAACGGGCGCATCACGCTGTCGGGCAAGTATGAAGTAAACACAGGGCATTATGAGATGTCCCTCTACAACCTGGTCAGCCGTCGGTTTGAAATCGACGAAGGCAGCAGTATCACTTGGGGAGGAGACCCGATGGATGCAACATTAAATATCCGAGCGATTTATCGGGTTGAGACCTCGGCCAGTGAGTTGATGGCTTCCCAATTGAGTGGTGCTGAGTCTGAGCTCGCCACCCAGTTTCGTCAGGAACTGCCATTTTTGGTCTATCTCAATGTAGATGGGGAGATGTTAAGGCCGTTGATTTCTTTTGGGCTGGATATGCCCGAAGATCAGCAGGGGGCGATCGGGGGGAATGTATACACTCGCGTGCAGCAAGTCAATGCACAGGAAGACGAACTGAACAAGCAGGTTTTTTCTCTGCTGGTCTTGAACCGATTTTTCCCAGCGACCGGTAGTGACGGCTCGGGAGGGGGAACCGCTGCGATGGCTCGATCCAGCGTGAGTCAAATGCTCTCCGGTCAGTTAAACGCGTTTTCCAATAGCCTTTTTGGAGGCTCCGGGCTCGAGCTTGATTTCGATTTGGATAGTTTTCAGGATTATCAGGAAGGTACCGGTCAGACCCGTACGCAGTTGAATGTCAGCGCGCAGCAGCGTCTATTTGATGATCGGCTGGTGGTTCAGGTGGGTAGCCAGGTGGATGTAGAAGGAGGTTCCCAATCTTCAGAGAGATCCAATCCGGTATTTGGAAATGTCAGCGTGGAATACCTGCTTACGGAAAACGGAAGATATCGGCTCAGAGGGTTTAGGAAGAATCAGTTCGAGAGCGTGATCGATGGCCAGCTAGTCGTGACCGGTATCTCCTTAATTTTCAACAGAGAATTCAACAAGTTTTGGGAATTGTGGAAGGGTATTGATCCTGAGGAGCAGGAGATTAAGCCAGATCTTGAAAGAAGCCCTTCTGAGAAGCGAAAGGAGGAAGAGGAGGGAGACTCCGAGGACCATGATAATCAGGGAAATGAATCTCCAGCTAAAACTGACGACGAAATTTTAATCATAAGGAATGACTAGGTTTTCTGTATATTTAGTACTTGTGTTTTTCACTGCGATCCAAGCATGTAGCGTAAAGAAGTTCATTCCTGAAGGGGAGCAACTCTACACTGGCGGGGAGGTGGATATGGAAGCTGATTTCAAAATTCCCGATAAAAAGGACGTAGAAAGCGAATTAAATGCCTTGCTTAAGCCTGAGCCAAACAGTAAAATCCTAGGGATGCGTATCGGCTTGTGGGCGCATTACAAAGGAAGCCAGGAGAAGCCGGGTTTCATTAACCGTTTTCTGAAAAACAAGCTTGGCGAGGAACCTGTCTATTTTTCCGAAGTCAACCCAGAGAGAACTGAAGAATTGATTTTCAACCGCCTGGAAAACAGAGGTTTTTTTTATAGCCTGGTAGAATCTGAGGTGACGAGGAAGAAGCATTTTGCCTCGGTTCGCTATACCGCTACATTAGAGGAACCCTATGTTCTGGAGAAATACAGTGTTGACGGGGATTCCTTGCAGATCGAACGGAAAATGGCTGAACTTCTGGAGGAGACTGAGCTTAAGCCTGGAATGCGCTTTGATCTTAACCTTCTTAAAGATGAACGGGTGCGGCTGGAGGAGGCGCTGAAGTTGGAGGGGTATTACAACATAACGCCGGATTTTCTAATTTTTGAAGCGGATACCAATAATTACGAAGAGAGGAAGTTTGACCTGTTCCTGAGAGCGAAGCGAAATGCACCGGAAAAATCCCTACTGCCTTATGTGATTAAGAACATAAACGTTTACCCGAATTTTTCGCTACGTGGTCAGCAGGGAGAGCAGGACACGGTAGAAGTGGCGAATATCCAGTTTATACAGGATGAACTGGTGTTCAAACCTGAATTATTGGAGCAATACATCTTGTTTGCGCCTGGTCAACAGTATAGCGCAGAAACGTCTAGACGAACCAGCAGCAGGTTGACTTCTATCGGGAATTATCGCTATGTCAATATCCGTTTTGACGAAAGAGACACTACGCTTACCGGTGACGGCCAGGGTCAGCTGGAAGCAAATATTTATCTGTCCCCCCTTAATAAAAGAACCGTACGGGCTGAACTGCAGGGTATTTCCAAATCCAACAACTTTGCCGGTCCCGGCGTGACGCTTTCTTTTCGGAATAGGAATTTATTTGCCGGGGGAGAGACCTTTAATTTTTCCACCAACTTTTCCTACGAAACGCAGATCGCGGGAGGAAATCGTAAAGGTTTGAGTTCTTACGATTTCGGCGTTAGCGCGGATTTGATCTTCCCCCGCGTGGTGTTTCCATTTCCTATCAAAGAACGATTTAGCTATGCTGTGCCCAAAACTAAGGTCTCCGTGGGGGCCGAATTTATGAACAGGGTGGGTTTGTACCGCATGAATTCCATCAATGCTTCTTACGGTTACAGCTGGAACGCCACCCAGTATTTTTACCATGAAATCAACCCAATCAATCTAAGCTACGTTAACCTCTCCAAGACTACTCCAGAGTTTGACGCCATTTTGGATAGCAACCCTTTCTTAAAAAGGAGTTTTGAACAACAATTCATTGCAGGTATCAACTATATTTTCAATTTCAATCAATTAGGGGATCAGGATCGAAAACATGCTTTCTTCGTGGGCACTACCGTTGATCTGGCAGGGAACTTGGTTAATTTGCTCAACCGCACGTTCAGCGATGGGGAGAGAACGTTCTTAGGCCTAATATACGCGCAATATGCAAAGGCAGACGTGGATTTCCGCTACCATCTAAAGCTCAGGAGGGACAGCGATGACCATGTCATAGCTGCACGCTTGTTCGGCGGCTGGGGTCACCCGTATGGTAACTCTTTATCTTTGCCTTACGTGAAGCAATATTTTTCCGGCGGACCTAATAGTGTACGGGCCTTTAGGATAAGATCACTGGGACCAGGGACTTTCCGGCCTGAAGAGTTTAACATCGGTTCATTCTTTGATCAATCGGGGGATATTCGGATTGAAGGTAACTTGGAGTACCGTTTTCCTATTGTGTCTTTGTTAAAAGGAGCGGTATTCGCAGATGCGGGAAATATTTGGTTGGCCAAGGAAAATGAAGCTATTCCGGGAGGACGTTTCTCCAAGGATTGGCTGAAGGAGTTAGGCGTAGGCGTAGGCTTGGGATTGCGAGTGGACATACAGTTTTTTGTGGTGCGGTTGGATTTAGCCACGCCCATAAGAAAACCCCACCTTCCCGAAAATGAAAGATGGGGTAACACGTTTGATTTAAAAGACAAATCTTGGCGACGAGAAAACTTGGTGTTTAATTTCGCGATCGGCTACCCCTTCTAAAGGGTAGCTGGTTCATCGACCAGCTCGCCTTTTCTCGCTTTTTCTAAAGCCAAGAGCGAGAAGAGCAGAATGGGAGTTGAAAAGGCAAATACACCGAGTTTACCCCATCCGCTGGCTTTTTTCATAGCTAAAGTAGCGCCAATGACGGCCATAGGAAGAACATACTTTACTCCTACATCAAAGATTTTCTGATTGGTATCCATAAACGTTTTTATTTAGGTTTCTCCGCATTTGGATGGCTTTTGCCCCCTTGTTC
>Ga0079224_100006519_pt1 | contig 15486 bp, 9 predicted proteins | sample Stecom2015_FD_80414 | JGI IMG/M metagenome (GOLD analysis project Ga0079224, IMG submission 80414) | Agricultural soil microbial communities from Utah to study Nitrogen management - Steer compost 2015 | ecosystem: Environmental > Terrestrial > Soil > Agricultural land | place: USA: Utah...
AGGCGCTGCGGCTCCGCCCTGCGCCTGCGCTTCCTGCATGCTGGAGCACTGCGGGCCGCCGATGCCGAGACCGAACGAGGAGCGCACCGGATGGCCTTCCACGTCGCGCATCTTGGCGGCGACTTCGCTCCACATTCCTTCATAGCGGCCAAACATGGATTGCGCGCGTTCGGCGAAATCGCGCGAAGCCGTCGCGCCGAAGCCCATCTTCTCCGCGTACGCGGAATAGTAGGCCTGCGCCTCCTGTGAAGCAGCGAACTGCGGTGCGACCCATTGCTCGAGCACGAGGCCGAAATCGCATACCTCGCCGGTTTTCTTGTTCTTGCACGACTGCGTCGCGACGATCGTCACGCGCTCGGCGTCGTAGCCCGCGATTTGACTTTTCTCGCCGCTTCGCAGCACGTCCGCCTTGGGATCGGACCATTCGCACTCCGATTCATCGACGCCAGAAGCGGCCTGCTGTTGAGATGCCTGGCCCTTCTCCATTTGCTCCATCGCCTTCTGCAGCTCGGCGCGTTGCTCGGCGAAGGTGGTTTCGCTGTACGTCTTCTTCTTGTGATCGAGCGAGTACATCTTGTCCTCGTCGAGCCGCACGATCTCCGTAGTGTTCCCGGCGCCTCGCGCGAACGTTCTCATGAGGCCGGATTCGAATCTGAGCTCACTATCGGTGCGCGCGTTCGAACCGGAAATCGCCGTCACCGTCCGGCCGCTCATATTCATCATTTTCATCATCCCGGCGCCGCTCACGGTCATACGCTCCTCGATCGTGACGTCGGCGCTCGCATGCGCGCAGAGAATCGATGCGATCGCGCCGATGAGGGCGTGGCTGGGACGCAGGGTGCGCGTCGATGTCATGGTCGGTCCTCCACTATGTTCTTCTGCTCGAGTGCGCCGGCAAAATCGACCGGCTTTAGGGCTTTAGAGCGCACATGCTAGCAGTCGCATCGCGAAGACGGTAACGGCCGAACGTCCAGTGGGCAGCTCAGCAATTGTCCCATGCGCCGGAGGTGCCGCGCCGCGAACGCACGAGCTTCGATCTCGTAGCGATTGTGCCAATAGCCGCGCCGCAGCGTCTCGACGACGTAGCGCGATACGGTCAATGCGCCGGGTTGCCACTGCCGCACGACGTGAAAATATTCGTGTAACAAGAGCTCGGGATCGCCCCAGAATGCATCGGCTCCTGTGCTGAGGAGGATGAGGTTACGCCGAGTGGTCGCGAGCGCCCCCATGTGACACCTTGCATAACCCGACCACTCGAGGACGCGCACGTGCTCGACGGACTCGCCGAAGATCTCGTGCAAAGCGTTCAGCACGTGCGGCGGCGGCCGCACCGCACACCCCAACCAAGGTCGAAGCAAATGCGGCATCGCGATGTGCATGCGCCGCCTTATTTCCCGATGCAAAAACTCGCAAAGATGCGCCCGAGGAGATCGTCGGACGTAAATTCGCCCGTGATCTCACCGAGAGCATGCTGCGCTTGACGAAGCTCTTCGGCCATGAGCTCGCCCGCACGATGCTCGGTGAGTAGGCGGGCCGCCTCCTCCAGATGCCTGTGCGATCGAGCGAGTGCGTCGAGATGCCTGCGTCGCGCCGAAAGCGTTCCCGCATCCGCGCCCTGAAAGCCCATGCACTCCTTTAAGTGCTCGCGCAGTAGGTCGATGCCGTCGCCGGTTGCAGCGGAGAGGTGCAGGCGCGGCGGTTCCGATTGCTCATCACGCGGGGCGCCGGCGATCAAGTCGATCTTGTTCACGATGATCGTCACGGGCACGCTGTTCGGCAGCGTCGCTAGCTCCTCTCGGAGCTCTTCTTCCGATCGGCGCGCGGCGGCATCCACGACATAAAGAATGCGATCTGCCTCGAGCATCGCCGTGCGTGCCCTTCGAATACCCTCGGCTTCGACCACGTCCGCGTGTTCGCGCAGGCCTGCTGTGTCGAGCACATGCAGCGGCATGCCGTCGATATCGATACGTTCGCGCAAGATGTCGCGCGTCGTGCCGGGGATGTCCGTGACGATCGCAGCGCTATAGCCCGCGAGCTTGTTGAGCAAGCTCGATTTGCCTGCATTCGGTTTACCGGCAATGACGACCGTCATTCCCTCGCGCAAGAGCGTGCCTTGGCGAGCTTTTGCGCCGATTTGTGTAGAAAGTGCCAGCGCGTTCTCGAGCCGCCTTTGCAGTGCGCTGTCGGCGAGGAAATCGATTTCTTCTTCAGGGAAGTCGATCGCCGCTTCGACATGCATGCGCGTTTCGATCACGGCCTCGGACAGCGAACGGACGAGATCCGAGAACTCGCCGCGCATGGAGCGCAACGCCGCGCGAGCCGCCTCCGCCGACCCGGCATCGATGAGATCTGCAATGGCTTCCGCCTGCGCGAGGTCGAGCTTGTCGTTCAAGAAGGCGCGCCGGCTGAATTCGCCCGGCTCGGCCAGACTCGCGCCGAGTTCGACCGTGCGCGCGAGCAACAGGTCCAACACGGTCGGACCGCCGTGCGCGTGCAACTCCAAGGTGTCCTCGCCGGTGAACGAAGCGGGAGCCCGAAAGAAGAGCGCAAGACCGGTATCGATCGGCTCGCCGTCGGCACCGAGGAAGGTACGCAAGGTCGCGACGCGCGGAGCCGGCACGGCGCCGAGCAGCGACTCGGCGATCGCTCTTACTTTCGGCCCGGAGACGCGAATGACGCCGATACCGCCTCGACCTGGCGGGGTCGCGATCGCCGCGATCGTGCGGCCGGAGCTCGGGTCGTTCATGCCGCTAGTGTGGAGCGCGTGGCCGATCGAGCCAAGCAGTGAGCGGGTGCCGACGCGCTACGTTTTCTTCTGCTCCGCGGCGACGAGCTTGTTGATGCGCCATTGCTGCGCGATCGAGAGCAGCGTGTTCGTGAGCCAGTACAACACGAGGCCCGCGGGGAACCAGGCCATCATGACCGCCATGATGAGCGGCATGAACATGAAGATCTTCGCTTGGATCGGATCCGCGCTCGGCATCGGCTGCAATTTGAACTGCGCGAACATCGCCGCACCCATGAGGAGGGGCAGGATGAAATAGGGATCGCGCGCAGACAGATCCGTAATCCAGCCGAGGAACGGCGCTTGGCGCATTTCGACGCTCTCGAGCAGCACCCAATAGAACGCGAGGAAGAAGGGGATCTGGATCAGAATCGGCAAGCACCCGGCAAGCGGATTGATCTTCTCGCGCTTGTAAAGCTCCATCATCTGGCGCCCGAGCTGTTCGCGGTCGTCCTTATAGCGTTCCTGGATCGCTTTGATGCGCGGCGCCAAATTGCGCATCTTCGCCATCGAACGCCCGCTCGCGGCGGTCAGCCGGTAGAACGCGAGCTTGATGAGGAACGTCACGATCACGATCGCCCAGCCCCAATTGCCAACGATGCCGTGCACCTTATCGAGCAGCCAGAAGAGCGGTTGCGCGATGACCGTGAGCTTGCCGTAGTCGGCAACGAGCTCGAGGCGCGGGCCGGTCACTTCCAACTGGCTTTGCAGCTTGGGTCCGACGAACAACGTCTCGCTGAACTTCTCCGTAGCGCCTGCTGCCACGGCGCGCAACGGGCCGATGTAGGTGAGCGTGAAATCATTGCGTGGATTGACGTCCAGCGTGAACTTGTACGCGACATCGGTGGGCGGTACGGCGGCGGCCACGAAATGATGTTGGAGCGCCGCCATCCAGCCGCCCGTGATGCTGGCCTCGAACGCCCGGTCCTCCGCGTCCTCAACGTCGAGCTTGCGATAGGCCTCGCCGTCGAAAATGGCGGGACCTCGGTACGCATAGGTCTCGACCTTGAAGTAGGAGCGCTCGACGTGCTCGTGGTGGCGCACGAGCTGTACATAGGAGGCCGCCTTCCACTCCGCGTCCGACTCGTTCGTCACCTCATAGGTCAGGTCCACGCGATAGCTGCCCGGGTGGAACGTGTAGGTCTTGGTGACGGTCACGCCTTGCCCGTCCGTCCACCGCAGCGGCACGACGAGCTCATTGGCACCCTGCGCGAGCTCGTATTCGGTCGCGGGGCTTTCGAAAATGGCTTGGTGAGTCGGTTCGGCCTCGCGCCCGGCGACACGCAACCCGGAGCGCGCGACGAAAATGCCCGGCGGGGTGGTATCGAACAACCGCACCGGCACGTCCGGTTGATCTTTCACGCGCGGGTATTCGAGCAGATCCGCACGAACGAGCTCGCCGCCGCGCGTGCTGATATCCATCGAGAGCACGTCGGTCTTCACGCGGATGATGGAGCCGCCGCCCGTCGTCGTGTCAGTTGACGGATCAACGGGCTGCTCGGGCGTTGGCGTTGCTTCGCCCGGAGACGATGGCAGCTCCGGAAGCGTCGAATCTTCCCGCTGCGGCACCTCCGCGGTCGCAGCCGGAGCTGTCGGCGGCGGCGCATAGTCCCGTTGCCACGCGACATAGTTGAGCCACAGCACGAGCGCAAGCGCGGCCCATACGAATACGCGTTGATTATCCATGCACGGACTTCACGTCTGAGTTCGAAGGGACCGGATCGTACCCGCCCGGATTCCAAGGATGGCACCGCAAGATACGGCGAGCCGCCAGATAACTGCCCCGCATAGGCCCGTGCGCTGCGATCGCCTGCTCGGCGTAGCAAGAGCAGCTCGGGTAGAAGCGGCAGTTCGGTCCGAGCAACGGACTGATCAAGTAGCGATAACCGCGGATGAGGGCTGTCAGGACGCTGCGCATTTCTTGATCACTGCGTGCCAATGTCTCGCGAGACTCTCTCTGATTGCCGCATTGTCTGCATTTCGAGCTCCTGAGCGCGCGTTCACGACGATGTCGACCGGCGGCAGCAGGTGCTGATGCTCACGAAACGATTCCCGGACCAAGCGCTTCAGACGGTTTCGGCGCACAGCGTTTCCAACGAGTCGGGCGGACATGGACAGCCCTAGGCGTGCTTGCGTGCCGCCGTTCGGGCGCGCGAAAACGGAAAACAGATTATCGGCGGAGCGACGCGCGTCGCGATAGACGCGATCGAACTCGGATCGTTTCCGAAGGCGTTGGGCCGGTGTGAACGGTCGCGGGGGGGCTTGCAAGCCAACGGCAAACTAACGCAATCGAGACGACAATCTCGTGCTCAGACGGTCAGGCGCTTGCGGCCTTTTGCACGCCGACGCGCGAGAATTTGGCGGCCCGATCGAGTGGCCATGCGCGCACGAAACCCGTGAGTGCGTTTACGATGCAGGTTGCTCGGCTGATAAGTGCGCTTCATGCTGTGAGACTCGCCGCGAAAAGTGCGTTAAAACAAGCACATGGTGGGTCAAAAAGAAGGCCGGCAAGGGTACGCAGCGTGTCTTGGGGTGTCAAGCGGATACGCGCCGCGTCATTTTGGTCTGCGAGAACCCAAGCCCTGTGGATAACCCGCGCGCGCTCGGTATAGACTCCCTTCTCTCTCGCGTCGCCTGCGCGTAGAACAAGCTCATTCACGACTCGATTATTAGGGGACGATCACCGTGCAGGGTTCGTTATGGCGCCACTGTCTCGCTCATCTCGAGGCGGAGCTGCCCGAACAACAGTTCAATACCTGGATCAGGCCTCTGCAGGCGGTGGAAGACGGACGGACCTTACGACTTCTGGCCCCGAACCGTTTCGTCGTGGATTGGGTCAACGAGCATGTCGCCGAACGCATTTCGGAGCTCGTGGACTCGGTGATGCCGGAGCCCGCGCCCGCCGTCGTGCTGGAGGTCGGTTCACGCGCGGCAGTCGGCGCGCCGTCGCCGGCCGTGGCCTCAACCCCGAAGACGACGCCCAAAGACATTCCAGCGGTGCTCGGAAGCCGGTTGAATCCGGACTTCACCTTTGCGAATTTCGTCGAGGGCAAGAGCAATCAGCTAGCACGGGCAGCGGCCGTGCAAGTGGCGGAAAACCCGGGCCGTGCGTACAACCCGTTGTTCATCTACGGCGGCGTCGGATTGGGCAAGACCCACCTCATGCATGCGGTCGGCAATATGATCCGAAGCCGCAACGAACGCGCCCGAATCGCCTACGTGCATTCGGAGCGGTTCGTCGGCGATATGGTGAAAGCCCTGCAACACAACACCATCAACGACTTCAAGACCGCGTATCGCTCGTTGGACGCGCTGCTGATCGATGACATCCAGTTTTTCGCGGGAAAGGATCGCTCGCAGGAAGAGTTTTTCCACACCTTCAACGCACTCTTCGAAGGGCAGCAACAGATCATTTTGACGTGCGACCGGTACCCTAAGGAGGTCGAGGGCCTCGAGGAGCGTCTGAAATCGCGCTTTGGGTGGGGTTTGACGGTGGCAATCGAGCCGCCCGAGCTCGAGACGTGCGTGGCGATTCTCATGAGCAAGGCGGCCGTGAGCAAGGTCGACCTGCCCGAGGAGGTCGCCTTCTTCATCGCGAAGCGAATTCGCTCGAACGTGCGCGAATTAGAGGGAGCTTTGCGGCGAGTTGTCGCGAACTCCCAATTTACGGGTAGGCCGATCACCCTGGAATTCGCGAAAGATGCACTCCGTGACTTGCTCGCACTACAAGATCGGCTCGTCACGATCGAGAACATTCAGAAGACGGTGGCCGAGTACTACAAGATTCGCGTCGCGGATCTGCTTTCGAAGCGGCGCAGTCGCTCTATCGCTCGACCGCGTCAAGTTGCGATGGCGCTCGCGAAGGAATTGACGAGTCACAGCCTCCCGGAAATTGGGGATGCGTTCGGCGGCAGAGATCACACGACTGTGCTGCATGCTTGCCGCGTCATCAAGGAGCTCAGGGAATCGAATACGCGCACGAGCGAGGACTATTCGAACCTGTTGAGAACCTTGGCCGGCTGATGTGGATAAGTTGTGGAGCTTCTAGAGTGCTAAGTTATGCACAGGTACTCGACAGATCCTTTACAGGATGCGGACGCTCGATCCGCCCGGTTTCGATGTGCGTAAGTATTTGATTCGAAAGAATGAATTGGACTTACTCACAGATCGGCGCTCGCTAGTAATCATCATAACTTCTTAAATACTTTTCAATCTAACTAAGACTGGCACGGTGGATAAGATGAAGTTCAGCTCCGCGCGGGAATCGATTCTGGGTCTGTTGCAATCCGTCATCGGTGTCGTCGAGAGGCGGCAGACCATGCCGGTCCTCGCGAATGTGCTGCTTGTCGTGAAGGGCGATCAGGTCTCGATCACCGCCACTGACCTCGAGGTGGAGCTCGTTGCGAAAGGAGCAGCCGACGTTCAGCAAGGCGGCGAGATCACGATTCCAGGCAGAAAGCTACTCGACATCATCAAGGCGCTGCCCGATGGCGCGCAGGTGACGGTGTCGGTCGACGGCGAGCGTGCCACAGTGCGTTCCGGCAAGAGGCGGTTCACGCTTTCGACGTTGCCGGCGTCGGAGTTTCCGACGGTCGAAGACATTCGGGCGCAGCAGAGCCTAACGATCGGGCAGGCGGCACTGAAGAAGCTGCTGGAAAAGACGCATTTTTCGATGGCACAGCAGGATGTGAGGTACTACCTCAACGGCATGCTGTTGGAGTCGGACGGTAAGACCCTCAAGACGGTCGCGACCGACGGGCACCGTCTGGCGTATTGCGAAGCGGAGATGGAGTCGCCGAGCAGCGGTGTACAGCAAGTGATCGTGCCCCGCAAAGGCGTGCTAGAGCTCCAGCGCTTGCTCACGGGTGAAGACAGTGTGGAGCTCGTAATTGGAACCAATCATATCCGGGCCCAGATCGGCAACATCCGCTTTACGTCGAAACTGATCGACGGCCGTTTCCCGGAATACGGGCGTGTGATTCCGACCAACCCATCGAAGAAGGTGGGCGCGGACCGCGACGTCTTACGGGCCGCGCTCCAGCGGGCCGCGATTCTTTCGAACGAGAAATATCGGGGAATCCGTCTTTCCGTCAAAGAGGGCGTGTTGACGCTGCAATCTCACAACCCTGAGCAAGAGGAGGCGGAGGAGGAGATTGACGTCACGTACTCCGGCGAGGAGATGGAAATTGGCTTCAACGTCAACTACCTGCTGGATGCGCTCGCCGCAATCGATGGGCAGCAGGTCGAGCTTGGCCTGACGGATGCCAACAACAGCTGCTTGTTGACTGCTCCCTCGGTGCCGCAGGCGAAGTACGTCGTCATGCCGATGCGGCTTTGATCGAAAGCCGGCCGTGGCTCCTGGTGCCGCCCGGAAGACCTGAGTGCTTACGAGCTTATCCGTCCAGAACTTTCGATGCATTGAGGGCGCGGCTATAGAACTCGACCCTGAGGGGACGGGGATCATTGGCCCGAACGGTGCGGGTAAGACCAGCCTTCTCGAAGCGATTTACTTTTTGGCACACGGGCGCTCGTTTCGGAGCGCACAGCGAGTGCGGCTTGTGGGAAAGCAGCGCGCGCCGCTGCGCGTCGTGGGCACAATCCGCCACAGCCGCACGATCGTCGCGGGCGTCGAGTATCAGGGCGGTGTGACGCGGGCGCGAGTCGACGGCGAGAACGTTCGCAGCATATCGAGGATCGCGGAGCTACTTCCGGTCCAGATCATCGATCCCAGCGTCCATCGTTTGATTGAAGAAGGCTCCACACGCCGTCGGCGACTGCTCGACTGGGGAGTGTTCCACGTGGAACATGGTTTCATGGACCCCTGGCGACGGTACCAGCGGGCGCTCGCGCAGCGGAATGCGGCGCTCCGAACAGTGACACCCGCGCAAGCGCGAGTGTGGGAGCCCGAACTCGCTGCATGCGCGGCTGATATCGATCGCATGAGGCAAGTTTACGCCCAGCGTCTCGCGCCCGCTTTCCAGAGCCTTGCTGCAGAGTTGTCAGGAAGGGACTGTGAGCTCGCCTATCACCGTGGCTGGGATGAAGGTTTGGTGCTCTCTGAGGCGCTAGAGCGATCCTGGTCGCGAGACGCACGCGTGAGAACGACCACGGTGGGGCCGCACCGGGCGGATCTCATCGTGCGAGTCGACGGGGAGGTCGCCCGAGACCGTGTGTCGCGCGGTCAGCAGAAAATGATCGCGGCCAGCTTGGTGCTCGCTCAGATCATTCTTGCAGCGCCCTCAACGTTGCACCGAGCGGTCCTTCTCCTGGACGACCCAGCGGCCGAGCTCGATGTGGATAATTTGGGGAAAATTCTCTCCGTGATCGAGCGTGTACCAGCACAGCTGGTGGTCACGTCGCTCAACGAGGCCGGCCTACGGGGGATCAAGATCCGAAAAAGGTTCCACGTGGAACAAGGCCGGTTCGCCGAAATGGTATAATCCGGCATCGGGAAATCTAGGCTGGAATATGACTCAATCAGACGTCTACGACTCAAGCAAAATCAAGGTGTTGAAGGGCTTGGACGCGGTGCGTAAGCGCCCGGGAATGTACATCGGAGATACCGACGATGGTACAGGTCTTCACCACATGGTTTTTGAGGTCGTCGACAATTCCGTCGATGAGTCCCTGGCCGGTCACTGCTCCCAAATTACCGTCACGATCCATGCCGACCAGTCCGTAACCGTGGCTGACGACGGCCGTGGAATACCTGTGGATATCCATCCGGACGAGGGTCGCTCTGCAGCGGAGGTCATCATGACCGTGCTGCATGCCGGCGGAAAGTTCGACGACTCGTCCTACAAGGTTTCCGGCGGCCTGCACGGAGTGGGCGTCTCGGTCGTCAACGCGCTCTCCGAGTACCTGCTGCTGACGATCCACCGCGGTGGGCGCCTGTATCAGCAGGAATACCGCATGGGCGAGCCCCAGGCGCCGCTGACGGATATCGGCCCGACCGACAAGCGCGGCACCATCATCCGCTTCAAGCCGAGCGGGGCGGTCTTCACGAACATCGACTTCGACTACAACGTGCTCGCCAAGCGCGTACGGGAGCTCTCGTTTCTCAACTCCGGTGTGAGAATCGAGCTCGTCGACGAGCGCGAGGACAAGCGCGAGGTCTTCCAATACGACGGCGGCATACGCGAATTCGTGCGCTTCTTGAACCGCAATCAGGTGGCCGTGCACGACACGATCGTATGGTTTCGAAGTCAGCACGGTCCCGTCGCGGTGGAGCTTGGCCTACAGTGGAACAACTCCTACCAGGAGAGCATGTACTGCTACACGAACAACATCCCTCAAAAGGATGGCGGTACGCATCTTGCGGGCTTCAGGAGCGCGCTCACACGAACGCTCAACAACTACATCGAGCGGGAGTTCTCCTCGAAGGACAAGATCGCTACGACCGGGGACGACGCCCGCGAGGGTCTCACGGCAATTCTGTCTGTGAAGATGCCGGATCCGAAGTTCTCGTCCCAGACGAAGGACAAGCTGGTTTCGTCCGAAATCAAGGGCATCGTCGAGTCCGTCGTCGGCACCAAGCTCGAAGAATTTCTGATGGAGCATCCGCAACAGGCGAAGGCGATCGCCTCTAAGGTTTTGGAGGCCGCTCGTGCGCGCGAAGCAGCGCGTAAGGCGCGCGAGATGACCCGCCGTAAGGGCGCGCTCGACCTTGCCGGACTTCCCGGCAAGCTGGCGGATTGCCAAGAGAAGGACCCGGCGCTTTCAGAAATGTTCTTGGTCGAGGGCGATTCGGCCGGCGGTTCAGCCAAGCAGGGTAGGGACCGGCGCACCCAGGCGATCCTGCCTTTGAAGGGCAAGATCCTGAACGTGGAGAAGGCCCGGTTCGACAAGATGTTGTCCTCCGCGGAGGTCGGCACGCTGATCACCGCGCTTGGCACCGGCATCGGTGCAGACGATTTCGATGTGTCGAAGCTTCGTTACCACCGCATCATCATCATGACGGACGCGGACGTGGACGGATCGCACATCCGAACGCTGCTGCTGACGTTCTTCTACCGGCAGATGCCGGAGCTCATCGAGCGTGGCCACATCTACATTGCCCAGCCGCCCCTGTACAAGTTGAAGAAGGGCAAGAGCGAGCACTACGTGAAGGACGATGCGGAGCTCAACGCCATGCTGCTGAAGCAGGCGCTCGAGGATGCCGAGCTGCACCACGATCCGAAGCAGCCGCCGATGACGGGCTCGGCACTCGAGTCTCTGGCGCGCAGTTGGATGGAAGTGTCGGCCATCATCAAGCGATCTTCGCGACGATACGATCAGCGTGTGCTTGAGCAGATGCTCTACATGCCCGAGGTCACGTTGTCGCAGCACGATGATCGCGCATGGCTGGAAGAGTGGGGTGCGACGCTCGAGCGTCAGCTCAATGCGCAAGACGACGCTGGACGGCGGTATCGCGTGCGCGTCGCACAGGGCGCGGGTGAAGGCCCCCCTCGGCTCGTCGTATCTCGCACCGAGCACGGGAGCACGACGGAGAAGCACATCCATCGCGAGTTCTTCGACTCGGCGGAGTATCGCCGGATCGCTGAGCTGGGTAAGACCCTGACCGGGCTTCTCCAACCTGGAGCCTACGTCTCGAAGGGAGACCAGAAATTCGAGATTGCCACATTCAAGCAGGCAATCACTTGGCTGCTCGATCAGGCGCGACGCGGTCAGATGATCCAGCGCTACAAGGGACTGGGTGAGATGAACCCGGAACAGCTTTGGGAGACCACCATAAACCCAGAGACCAGGCGCCTCGTTCAGGTACGGATCGAAGATGCCCTTGCCGCCAACGACATTTTTGCGACGTTGATGGGCGATCAGGTTGAGCCCCGCCGCGAGTTCATCGAGAAGAACGCGCTTGCCGTCGCCAACCTCGATGTTTAGCTAAATTTTACGATAGCCTGGATTTTCGAGTCCGCAGCTCACCGACTATCAAGTTTTCATCGACCTTTGGACTGGGCCGCGAGCCAAGGCTCGCGATCTGCGCATCGATCCACGCCCGCACCTCGTCATTCAGCTCGCGGGGCTCTCGTCCCGCAGCATCGATGGGCGGACCAATCCTGACCGTAATTCTGCCCGGACGCTTGACCCATCCGCGGCGCGGCCAGAACTCGCCGGCGTTGTGCGCAACGGGCACGATCTTGCACCCGACGCGGGACGCGAGCAGCGCGCCACTGATGCCGTATTTCCGGACTTCGCCAGGTGCCACGCGAGTACCCTCCGGGAAGATCAGGATCCACAAACCTTCCTTGAGTCGTTGCGTACCTTGTTCGACGACTTGATTGACGGCGGAGGCACCGCCTTTCCGATTGATCGCGATAGGCTTCAAACACCGCACCGCCCACCCGACCATCGGAATCCACATCAACTCCCGCTTCAGCACCCAGGATTGCGGGGGAAAGATGCTTGCCTGCGCGATCGTCTCCCAGGCCGATGAGTGCTTCCACATCGACACGTGGGCACCCTCCGGGACGTTCTCGAGACCCTCGACGGAATAGCTTAGCCCGCACAGCTTCTCGAGCATCCAAAGCTGCGTGAGCGACCACGAACGCGCCATCGCGTACAGACGATGCGGAGGCAACCACCCGACCAAGAGCACCGCAATCGCGTAGAAGAAGGTGCTCACGAACAAGAACGTCGTAAAGAGAACCGAGCGAAGCAGCTGCACGTGCTTATCCAGGCAGTTTCGAGAGGTCCGCTGCACGCAGGAAGAGCTCTCGTATCGTCTTGAGCATGCCAAGGCGATTCGCGCGCAGCGCGGCGTCTTCCGTCATGACCATCACCGCATCGAAGAACCGATCGACGTCGTCCTTCAGTGCTGCGAGCGTGGTGAGCGCCCGTTCGTACTCTCGCCGCGCAAACGCCGGCGCAACCTCTTGCTCGAGCGCGGCGACGTGCTCGAACAATTGCTTTTCCGCCGGCTCGACCAGGTGCGCAACGTGGACTTCACGCGGCGCCTGGTCGGATGCCTTCTTGAGGATGTTCGCGATGCGCTTGTTCGCGCTCGCCAATGCGGCGCTTTCCGGCAGCGACAGGAAACTCTTTAGGGCGTTCAATCTCGCGACGATATCGAGCGGCGAACTCACGTCGGCGGCGAGCACAGCGTCGAACATCTCGGTCGTCACGGCGGTATCGTCCTCGAGCACCATTCCGCGTAACCGCTCTGCGAAGTACGCCCAGATCTCCTCGCGCAACTCAGGCGAAGTCTCGGTCGGCTGAGCCGCGACCGCTTTCTCTATCAGCGCTCTCAAGTCGAGCTCGAGCTTCGCTTCGAGAACGATTCGCAGAACGCCGAGCGCGGCTCGGCGCAGCCCATCCGGATCGCGTGTCCCCGACGGCTTCTGCCCGATCCCGAAAATGCCGGCGATCAGATCGAGCTTGTCGGCCAGCGCGAGGGCACGACCCGTCGGCGTCGAGGGAATCTGATCGCCCGCGAAGCGGGGCAAGTACTGCTCCTCGATCGCGCTGCAAACCTCGGGCGGTTCTCCGTCATGTTGGGCGTAGTACTTGCCCATCGTGCCTTGCAGCTCCGGGAACTCGGCGACCATGTTCGTGAGGAGATCGCACTTGGAAAGCTCGGCGGCCCGACGCGTGAGAGAGGGATCCGCGCCGATCTTCTCCGCGATAAGAGTGGCTAGCCCGGCCACGCGCTCACTGCGATCGTACTGCGAGCCGAGCTTCGTCTGAAATGTGACCGAGCGTAAGGTCTCGCGGCGACTCTCGAGCGTCCGTTCCCGATCGGTGTTCCAAAAAAAGGCGGCATCCGCGAGGCGTGGGCGCACGACACGCTCGTTGCCGTTTCGCACCTTGTCAGGATCGCGGCTCGCGATGTTCGCAACCGCGATGAAGATATTCATCAAACGTCCGTTCGTGTCTCGGACAGGAAAATAACGCTGATGATCCTGCAGCGTCGCGATGGGTACTTCGGGAGGGAGCGTCAAGTACTCGGCGTCAAACCGACCGGCGAGCGGCACGGGCCACTCGACGAGGGCGGTGACCTCATCCAACAAATCGTCTTCGATCACAGCCTCGCCGCCGTGCGCTCGCCCGAGCTCCGTGACGCCCGTTCGGATTCGTTCGCGCCGCATCTCCACGTCCGCGACGACCCATCCCTTTTCGAGCAGCGCTTTGCAGTAGCCGGAAGGCGAACGCAACGTGATCGGCTGCGGCGCATGAAAGCGATGACCGCGCGTCGACCTGCCTGCCTTGATCCCCAAAATCTCCGCTTCGACGATCTTGGATCCGAACAGCATGACGACCCAGTGAACCGGACGCACGAATTCCTCATCCCCAGCGCCCCATCGCATGCGTCGCGCGATGGGCAATGTACGAAGCGCAGCATTCACGGCGGCGGGTAAAAGGGTCGTGGTGTCGGACCCGGCTTTGACACCGACGTACTGCAGCACCTTGCCCTTCGGACCGTCGACCTGCTGAAGCGCCTCGACTGTCGTTCCGCAGGATGCAGCGAAACCGAGCGCGGCTTTAGTCGGCTGTCCGCTCGGGTCGAACGCTTGTGCGAGCGCCGGACCAAGTCGTTTGATCGGCACATCGGGTTGGCGGTCCGCGACGCCGTCGATCATGACGGCCATGCGACGTGGCGTCGCAAACCAGCGCACCTTGCCGTGTCGAATACCCGCGCTGCTCAATTCCCGTTCGAGACCGCTCGCGAATGCCTCGGTCAGTGCAAACAGCGACTTCGGGGGAAGTTCCTCGGTGCCGATCTCAACCAAAAAGTCGCGCTTTGCCATCTGCACTCAACTGAGGTCGTAGACGTGATTGCTGCTATTGACTGGACGACGGTGGCCGATCGCCGACTCGGCTCATCGGAGCGATTGCAGCATCGGAAACCCGAGCGCCTCGCGCGTATTGAAATAAGTTTGCGCCACTTCTTTCGCGAGCGCCCGCACACGCAAGATGTAGCGCTGGCGTTCGGTCACCGAGATGGCCTTGCGAGCATCGAGCAAGTTGAATGTATGCGAGGTCTTCAACATCTGCTCGTACGCCGGCAACGCCAAACCGCTGCCCAACAGGGCTTGGCAGGCAGCCTCGTGGTCGTCGAAGTGGCGAAAGAGCAGCGCAGTATCGGCGAGCTCGAAGTTGTACCTCGATTGTTCGACCTCGTTCTGATGATAGACATCGCCGTACGTCACGCGTCCGGAGGGCCCCTCCGCCCACAGAATGTCGTAGACGCTCTCGACCCCTTGCAGATACATCGCGAGTCGCTCGAGGCCGTAAGTGATCTCGCCCATGACGGGCCGACAGTCGAGACCGCCCACTTGTTGGAAGTAGGTGAACTGCGTCACCTCCATGCCATTGAGCCAGATCTCCCAGCCCAGGCCCCATGCCCCAAGGGTCGGCGACTCCCAGTTATCCTCCACGAGGCGAATGTCGTGGGTCAGCGGGTCGAACCCCAGGTAGGCGAGCGAACCGAGATAACGTTCGACGATATCGGCTGGAGACGGCTTCAGTACCACCTGAAACTGATAATAGTGCTGCAGACGAAAGGGATTGTCCCCATAGCGGCCGTCGGTCGGCCTGCGGGATGGCTGCACGTAGGCCGCATTCCAGGGCTCCGGCCCAACCGCTCTCAGTAAGGTGGCGGTATGAAACGTACCCGCCCCCATCTCCATGTCGTACGGCTGCAGAACGACGCACCCCTGTCCCGCCCAATAAGTCTGCAAGGCGAATATGAGATCTTGAAA
>Ga0079224_100006522_pt1 | contig 15483 bp, 13 predicted proteins | sample Stecom2015_FD_80414 | JGI IMG/M metagenome (GOLD analysis project Ga0079224, IMG submission 80414) | Agricultural soil microbial communities from Utah to study Nitrogen management - Steer compost 2015 | ecosystem: Environmental > Terrestrial > Soil > Agricultural land | place: USA: Utah...
AGCACCCGTTCCATACCCCGACAAAACATAATCGCCAATCCAAATCGGAATTTCTTTTCCGGTCAGCGGATGAACGGCGTAAGCACCGGTAAATTCTCCGGTAATTTTGTTCACATCAGCCATTCGTTCCCGCTCGGAACGCTTGGAAGTTTGTTCCATATAATTGAAAACCGCTTCTTTTCTGTCTTCGGTCACGATTTTCGGAACGAAAGGATGTTCCGGCGCCAAAGTCACATAAGAAACGCCAAAAATCGTATCAGGCCTAGTTGTGAAAACCTCAACTTCCAACGCATGGTCTTTCACCTCAAATTTGATGGAAGCACCTTTGCTTTTCCCGATCCAATAAGTTTGTGCGTCTTTAATCGGTTGCGGCCAATCGATTTTATCCAAATCGTTCAAAAGTCTTTCTGCGAAAGCCGTGATGCGCATCATCCACTGTGTCATCTTTTTACGAATTACCGGATGACCGCCACGTTCTGAAACGCCATTTACAACCTCATCATTTGCCAAAACCGTTCCCAATGCGGGACACCAGTTTACTTCTGCCTCGGCCAAATAAGTCAATCTGTATTTTAAAAGGATTTCTAGTTGTTGTTTTTCGGAAAGTTTATTCCAGGTTTCAGCGGTGAAATGAATCGTGTCATCGTCACAAACTGCATTTACTTTCAGGTTTCCTTCTTTTTCAAATTTTTTAATTAATTCATCAATCGAAACCGCTTTGTCTAAATCATTGTCATAATAAGAATTAAACAATTGAATGAAGATCCATTGTGTCCATTTGTAATAATCGGGGTTGGACGTACGAACTTCACGCGACCAGTCAAATGAAAATCCGATTTTGTCTAATTGTCTTCTGTATCCTTTTATGATATTTTTTTGATAATCTTCGTCGTGAATTGATGTAGGTATGCTTTTATCGATTAAAGCTGATTCGTGAATTGTACCATCTGAATTGATAAATTCATCATAAATTTTATAATTTTCATCTAAACAACCATTGATATTAATAGAAGTTGTTTTTGATGGATGTTGTCCGGTTTGAATGGCGTATTGTTCTGCCGGCAAACCAAAAGAATCATAACCCATCGGATGCAAAACGTTGAACCCTTTCAGTCTTTTGTACCGCGAAAAAATGTCGGAAGCAATGTATCCAAGCGGATGCCCAACGTGCAAGCCGGCTCCGGACGGATAAGGAAACATGTCCAAAACATAAAATTTAGGTTTAGAAGAATTGTTTTCAGCTTTGAAAGTCTGATTTTGTTCCCAGTATTTCTGCCATTTATTTTCGATTTCTTCGTGTGGGTAATGCATCTGATTTGATTTTGAAAGTGCAAATTTAGCCAATTTTAAAGGAAATTCTGCGGTAATTCTGCTATGAAATTCAATTTCCCAATCGGCTGCGAAATGATAGAGTATTTTATTATTTTTGTACACTACCAAAAATCTCAAAAAGATTTGAGCAATAAGAAAAAAAAATACCCAACCCGCTGGAAATATTATTACTGGCTGATGGTACTACTCATTTTTGTAGCGCTTGTTTTCATGGTTCGGTTTGTGCTTAATAGTTCGAAAGTTTTTGTGGACAAAAGTACTGTCATCAATCCTTATCTTATTGAGTGGCCTTTGGAAAGGGATGGTTCTTTGCGCATAAACGAACCTTATTTCTTAAATACCAATTCTACTTTTATTCAAAAAGATTTGGACAAGTTGAAACTGGATTCGTCGATTTATATTCCATTGATTGAAGAATCAACTTCGGGCGGTACTTTAAGAGATGTGGAAAGACCTTATTTATTATGGAAACATGCCGGAAGCGACACTATTCATATTTTAAAAAATAATATTTTATTGAACTTCAAATTAGCTTCCCATTAAAAAGCCTAATTTTTTTCTTGTTGAGAGTGGCAATGAATTGACAACAAGTTCATAAGAGTGATTAATCAATTCCACCAAAAGATTTTCGGGCAAGGCACCGTCAAATTGAACCGTATTCCAGTGCTTTTTGTTCATGTGGTAACCCGGACGGACTTCGGGGAAGTTTTCTCTCAATTCTTCGGCGTAAGTCGGATCACACTTTAGATTGACTGTAAAAGTGGAATTATCAAGTCCGGTCAAGGCAAAAATTTTACCGGCAACTTTGAAAACCAAGGTTTCGGGTCCAAATGGAAATTCTTCTGTTACTTGGTGTTTATTGAGACAAAATTCTCTAAATTCTTCAATGTTCATAACAACGGGAAGGGTTAATAATTCGGATTTTACAAATTTTAGCATAATTATTTAAAAGATTGTAACATTTAGGATAGTTTTTCCGTATATATAAATTATACACAACACTTATTATATTATTTTAAAGAACAAATAAAGAATGCGACAGCTGAAAATTACGAAGCAGGTAACTAACCGGGAAACCGCTTCTTTGGATAAATATTTACAAGAAATTGGTAAAGTAGATTTAATTACTGCAGATGAAGAAGTAGAATTGGCACAAAAAATCAAAGCAGGAGACAGAGTTGCTTTGGAAAAATTAACCAAAGCCAATTTACGTTTTGTGGTATCGGTTGCCAAACAGTACCAAAATCAGGGTTTGAGTTTGCCAGATTTAATCAATGAAGGGAATTTAGGTTTGATCAAAGCCGCACAGCGGTTTGATGAAACCCGAGGATTTAAATTCATTTCTTATGCGGTTTGGTGGATTCGCCAATCCATCTTGCAGGCATTGGCAGAACAATCCCGAATTGTACGTTTGCCATTGAACAAAATTGGTTCTATCAACAAAATCAATAAGGCATATGCCACATTGGAACAAGAGCATGAGCGAGCACCTTCAGCAGAAGAGATTTCAGAATTATTGGACATGTCTGAAAGCGATGTAAAAGAATCTATGAAGAATTCGGGTCGTCACGTTTCCATGGATGCGCCATTGGTAGAAGGAGAAGATTCTAACCTTTACGATGTTTTGAATACCGGAGAATCTCCAAGTCCTGACGGTGAACTGATGACAGAGTCTTTACGGATTGAAATCGAGCGTGCATTGCAAACTTTGACGCCGAGAGAAGCCGATTTAATCCGTTTGTATTTTGGGCTGAACGGAGCGCACCCGATGACTTTGGAAGAAATCGGAGAGACTTTTGATTTGACCCGTGAGCGTGTAAGACAAATCAAAGAAAAAGCAATCCGCAGATTGAAACACACTTCCAGAAGTAAGATTTTGAAGTCTTATATAGGAAGGTAATTAAATTCCGCTTAATCAAGAAGATAAGCGGAATTTTTAATTTCTGATTCATTCTGAGCTTATAATTCTTACTTATTTTATCTTTGTAAAAAATATCATTATGCCGATAATAGCTCCATCCGTTTTAGCAGCAGATTTTGGAAATCTTCAAAGAGATATTGAAATGCTTAACCGTAGCGATGCTGAATGGATTCATTTGGATGTGATGGATGGTGTTTTTGTCCCCAATATTTCTTATGGACTGCCGGTTATAAAAGCGATAGATGAGCTAACCGATAAAATTCTGGATGTTCATTTGATGATCGTACAACCGGAACGATACATTAAAGATTTTAAAGAAGTCGGAGCCGACATACTAACCGTTCATTATGAAGCTTCCACTCATTTGCACAGAACTATACAAGCTATTAAAGACGAAGGAATGAAGGCCGGAGTGGCACTTAATCCACATACACCTGTTCATTTTCTGGAAGACATCATTAAAGAAATCGATTTGCTTTTGATTATGAGCGTAAATCCCGGCTTCGGGGGGCAGAAATTTATTCAGCATACCTATGAAAAAATTGTTCAGGCCGCAGAACTGATTGACCGGAAAAATGCTGAAGTTCTTATTGAAGTTGACGGGGGAGTTTCTCCCGGAAATGCAGCACAGCTTACCCAGCTAGGCGCCGACGTACTTGTAGCAGGTAATGCTGTGTTCAACGCACCCAATCCTTTGGAAACCATAAAAGAAATGGCCAGTTACTGATTATTTTCGTGATTCAGGACCTCTTTCTGTTTCTGCCGGACACCCGGAAAAGGTTATGCTATTTTTTAGGGCAAATAATTTCGTGTCATTTCAATGTACGGAAGAATTCCAATGCCCGTATTTCTGAATAAGAATAAGGAGAATTCTTCATTGGAAATGCACAATGTCCGCCATTTTGAGGTGTTTCAAGATATACAAAAGGATTTGATTTAGCGAATTCAACGGGATAACAATCTTTTCCCAAAAAGGGATCGTCCCAAGCATTCAAAACCAAGACTGGGGTTTTTATTTTCTCCATAACAAATCCGGGTGAGGCGCGTTCATAGTAATCTTCTCTTCCCGAAAAACCATGTAGGGGCGCTGTAAAAAATTCATCTATTTCATCAAAAGTGCGAATGGATCGAATTTGGTTCCAATCCAATAAATCAGGAAATTGCTCCGCTTTCGATTTTAATTTTTTCGAAATTTTTCTTGTGAAGTTTTTCAGGTAGACTTTATTAAAACCTTTTTTCAATGTTTCAGCGCTGGATTTTAATTGAATGGGAGTCGAAACGGCAACAGCGGCTTTGAGGCGGAAATCAATCTCAAAAGTTCCCAAATAATTCATGATTTGAGCTCCGCCCATTGAAAAACCCAACAAATAAATTTCTTCAAAATTCTGCTCCAAAACAAAATTCACCATTTCAGCAAAATCTTCTACTGCACCGTGGTGGTAAAGCTTGGGTAAGCGATTCATTTCGCCGCTACAACTCCTATTGTTCCATGCAAAAACCGAAAAATCATTTTTCAAGAAATAATCGGCACTCGTGTTGTTATAAGTTCGGTTGGAAGCCCCTTCCAGTCCATGACAGAGAATCACTGCTTTTTTGGGATTTTTGAACAGGTAATCAATGTCCAAAAAATCGCCATCTTTCAATTCCAGACGTTTTCTCACATATTTTGGTGCAATTGTCTTTTTGAATCTGCCAATATAAATAGTCGAAATATGGGGATTTTTATAAAAAGCCGACGGCGCCACGTAATTTGATTGATTAATTAACGGCATTACAAAAATTTAATGTCCAATATAAATTCTTTTCCAATTCCTTCATTGATGTGCGTGATGATTTTATTTTTACCATAACTCAGTTCATTTTTCAATTCAGGTGAATTCATTTTTACATACAAAACCTGTTTTGAAACATATAGATTTTCTACATATTTCATAATGGCGCCTTTCATCATTTCGACAAATAATTCCTCTGCCTGTACAGAAAAAAGCTTTTCTTCAATACCCAAATCGGAAATCAAAGATTGAATGGCTTCACCTAAACTCTGTTTATTGTCTTTCCTCATAACCGAAAAATTTTACTGTCTGAATTAATCTTACGGACTATACTTTCGGTACGTTCAGGGTGCGTATCAGAAATAAATATCTGACCAAATCGGTCTTCATTTACCAACTTTATCAATTGTTCGACACGGGATTCGTCCAGTTTATCAAAAATATCGTCCAGTAAAAGTAACGGGGTCATTTCAGATGATTTTTTAATTAATTCCAATTGGGCAAGCTTCAACGCAATTAAATAGGATTTTTGTTGTCCCTGCGATCCGAACTTTTTAACCGGATGATTCATGATGTGCAATTCTAAGTCATCTTTATGAATTCCTTGTGTGGTGTATTGTGCCATTCGGTCTTTTTTAAGACTTTCCTGAAGTAATGTTTTATAATTATTTGATGAAAGTTGGGATTGGTATTTAATGTCTACCGATTCGTTTCCATTTGACAAATAATTATAATACTCTTGAAAAACGGGAACAAATTCATGGATTAATTTTTGTCTTTCGGCAAAAATTAATCCTCCCAATTCTACTAATTCGTCATCATAAATTTCAAGTGAAATTGGGTCAAAAGTATTGTTTTGAAAAAAATATTTCAGCAATGCGTTTCTTTGTGACAAAACGCGGTTATAACGAATCAGGTTTTGCAGATATTCTTTATTGGATTGTGAAATGATATTATCTATAAATTTCCTGCGGACATCACTTCCTTCTTTAATTAAGTCCAAATCGTAGGGAGAAATCATCACGACGGGAAAAAGCCCGATGTGATCAGAAATGCGGTCATAGATTTTGGCATTTCTTTTAAAAATTTTGCTTTTTTCCTTTTGAACGCCGCAGAAAATCACTTCTTCACTTTCATTTTTCTCAAAAACACCTTCGAGGGAAAAGAAATTTTCATCAAAATTTATGTTTTGTGCGTCAGAATAATTTAAATAACTTTTGGTAAGTGCGAGGTAATGAACCGCGTCCAGTGCATTGGTTTTCCCGACTCCGTTTTGACCGACAAAAGCATTTATTTTGGGAGAAAATTCAAATTCGGATTCGGTAAAATTCTTAAAATTCCTAAGGATGATGGATTTGAGAAACATCTTCCAAAATTACGTTTTTTGAATGAGTAATTTCGAGGAAAATCCAACAAAAAAGGACAGCTTAGCTGTCCCCATGTAGTAAGTATAATAAAGTATGTTGTAATTATTCCGATAACGGCTTAAAGAAATTCTCTATGTCGTACCCCAAAACAGCGGTAAAACCATTGCTTCCGTCAAATGCGACATCACTCAATCCTATATTATAGGAAAAACCTAAATTCAATCTACCGATTTCCGCACCAATCACAGGCGAAACGCTCAAAGACTGACTTTCTCCGTTGAAGAAATCCATTCTATAATTTGCGCCCAACCAAACGGCGTTATCTTCAAACTTGGCTCTTGCACGAAGGTTGGCATCCAAACGGCTGTCTTCGTCAAAATTGGAACGGTAAGCTACCATTGGTTCTAATTCCAATTGAGAAGAAAGGTTGATGGTCTTACCCAACATTCCATAATAGAAAATTGGACTTGGTTCGTACTGATTGACAATCGGGTCATTATAACTCAACGGAATATCCAATACGGAAAGACCAAGCATCCAACCTTGATAAGTAGCAGAAGCTCCGAAGTTGATATAAGGCACATAAACTCGGGTTTCCTGGTCATTATAAACCGGGTCATTCGGGTTTTCGGTAATTCCTTGGAAATGCATTCCGGCAAAGCTCAAGGAAGTACCAAAAGAGAATTGGTTCTTTTGTTCCGGATTTTTTTTGTTTCCGTCCCCAATTGGAATATGGTATGCCGCCGATAAGTTGAAACTATTGGTTTTGGTATTACCATTATGGTCGTTCATGAAATAGGCACCCAACCCCACTCGGTCTACGATGTTGGCGTGAATACTCGCAAGTGTTGTAACGGGACCGTCGGGCATATTGTCCCAATGTCTTCTGTGAGAAGCTTTGAATACGATGTCGTCAGTAGCTCCTGTGAAAGAAGGATTCACGAGAAATTTATCCATTATGAAGTATTGTTCGTCAAAAGGCAAACTTGATTGAGCGAATGTGCAAATGGATATAAAACTCAATGCAATTGTTATGATTATATTTTGTTTTTTCATCTTCGAAATTATATGATTCTTCTAAAAATTTCTTTATCTGAAAATCCCGGAGGGAAATTCCCTCCGGAATATCTGTTATTGTTTTTCACCTCTGCTTTTTACAGTGATATGACCCGTAAACTGACGTCCATCTGATATATTTAAAACATACCAGTAATCCTGTGTAGGCGCTTTTTGACCGTTCATAAAGAACCCGTCCCAAATGACGTGTGAGCTGAGGTCGGATTGGTGAACCATTCTACCTGTTCTGTCATATATGGTAACATTTGAACCCGGATAAATTTCCAGACCTGGAATATTCCATGTATCATTGATTCCGTCACCGTTTGGTGTAAACATGGTTGGGATAAAGAATACGGCAAATTGTTGAGAAGTGATACAACCTTCTGCTGATTTCACATAAACAGTATGGATTCCCGGTTGCAGATAGTTAAATTGATTGCTGTCTTGCCAAACGTATCCGGTTAATGAATACTGGTAAGGCGTAACACCACCTGTAGCTTCTACTATTACATAATCAGGACCCACTGTCACACTTGTGATGACAGGACTTTCGCCTTGGGTAACGGTTACCGTATCGGAACCTGAACAACCTTCATCTGTAGTTACGGTTACGCCATAAGTTCCCGGTTCGGTAATGGTTATGGTTTGACCGTTTTCACCTTCAATTACTGTGTTGTTTCTTGTCCAAGTATAAATTACATTGGTATATCCTGTAAAATCACCCGTGGCAGTCAATTCAAACTCGCCTTCACACATAGAGAATCCATCACCTAATTCTACAGCTAACTCCCCTACTTCAATGTTCATTTCGACGACATCAAAACAGCCGTTTTCATTTTCAATCCGAACATAAATTACAGTTGTTGATGTTTCATAATCCGCCGGGTTTGGAATAAAAGTACTGTTTCCATCCAATGCATCTTGTTCCTCTTCATAATAACGAATCGTATAGCTTTCAGGATTTGCAATTACATCTATTTCTGTGAGGTTAATGATTTCAACATTATCCTCTCCTAAATCACAAGTGAAGAATTCTGCATTCTGCGCACCTGTTACTCCATCAAATATGGTAAGTGTGATGGTGATAACTTCTTCTACTTCACCAATTACATTTTTAATTTGTCCGTAAATTGTATCTGGTGATGTAGCAGTAGTAACTGTATAAGGTTCTGTTGGAATGATATTCAATCCCGTATCATTGGTAGCATCTTCTTCTGTCGAATAAAAAGTTACAGATTCAGCATTCCCATCTGAAATTTCATCTGCAATAGTAGCCAAGTCAAATTGAACCTGACCATCTTGGTCGTCATCACAAGCGGCATAATTCTCATCTCCGGTTATAATTGAACAATCAAACGAACCTGTTGAATTTTCTTCATCAAAAATTAAGTTCACATATCCAAATTCCCCATAACTACCTGCGTAATTAGTAATCATCATAATATATATCTCACCAGACTCGGCATTTGGAATTGTAGCATCCTCTTCATAATCAGCTGAGAAACTACAATCCACTATATAAGGGCTTGTTAAATCTTCATAGTCACAAGGAACTTCTTCAAAAGGTCCCCAGATAATAAAGTCAACATCAATTCCCGTTCCGCCCATATCCGGCTCGGTATATTGATTCATATAGAAGTTCAAAGTTCCCGGCTGGTCAATTTGGAAGTAATAAAATCTCGGATAAGGCTGACTAATTAAACATCCATAATCCGGGCCCGGAGGTGCAGTTGGTGGTATATCTCCATCACCCAAGAATTCTATGTTCAAGCCAAAATCATCACCAGGACAAGCTGCTTCTGGGTTTATACAATCATCCAATAATTCTAAATGAATCATCACAATTTTATAACACCCTTCATCATTTGCCACACGTGCATAAACGATGGTTCCATGTGCTGCCTGATAAGCTGTGGGGTTACTAATCGGATTATTTTCATTGTCCGCATCTGTCATTGAGGTATAATAAGCAAATGTGTGATCTTCCGGATTATCCACAACATCTGATTCAAAATCGGTTAAATTAAAGATTTCAAGACCATCGCCATTTGTATCTACTTCTTCAAGTAAAAATTCATCACCGTTTGTAGCCAAATCCCCAAAAGTAACATTTACTTCATCGGTAGCGGAACAGTCTCCGCTGGTTACTTCAATGCTGTAAAGACCACCTTCGTTAATCACCAAGCTATTGGTAGTTGCACCCGGAATTATTTCTCCGTCCTGATACCATTGTAATTCTACCGTAGGGTCATCTACATTTACAAATAAAGTATATTCATCTTGGCCGCAAACCATCAAATCATCGCCAATGTCTACACCTCCTTCATCTACGATAGTAGAACCAAGGTTGAAAGAACCTGCTTCCAAGAAAACCGCAGAGTCATAAGCATCATCCCCGGCATCGGCAACCAATAATCTGATATGATAGGTCGCACCCGGCGTTACTTCTGAATAAGCAGTCAATGGAACCGTACGCCCGCCATGCTCAATACTTGTAAAAGGGCCGGAAACATAATAACTATCATCACCGCACCCTTGGTCGTTTACATTATTGATGGTTACAGGATCTCCATTGGGTAATAAGGCAATATTTTTACCACTCATACCCGGATCGTTTGTAATGCCCGGACCGCTGATGATAAATCCAAAAACGTCATTGTAAGAAGAATTACATGCAAACGTGGGATATTCTTCAGAAGCAAAAATATAATTAAAAGAGATTTCATTTCCTTGTGGAACGAAATCAAATACAAAAACAGTTACATTGTAACTTTCTGTTGTACCTCCTACCAAAACATCGGCATCGGTATCGCCAAACCAAGAATACATATCACCATCTGAAGCTATTCCCGAATCAGGACCTTGAGCTTCTATCGCATAACCGGAAGTTAAAACGATACCTCTTTCAAAAGGGAAATCTGAACTTCCTTTTTTGAAATACCCCCAACTACGATTTGCGCTGGGGAATTGCGCCTGAGGATTATCAATGAGTTGGAAATTGGAAGTAGACGAACACAGACCTCCGTCCAATAATACATCTGTAAGTAATTGTTCCGCCCCAAAATTGGATTCACTATCCGATGCGCCGTTAACTGTTATACTTTGCGCATTGACTAAAGCCAATAATTGAAGGAAAAAAATTACGAGTAAAGTTTTTCTCATAAGTAAAATAAATTATTTTGAATTCCTGCGTTAATTTAGAATTTTAAATTTAAGTCAATTTTAACGAAAATTTGGCATTTTAGCAATTTCTTTTTTAGGAAAATTACTTTTTAACAATTTCTTCCTGTTTGCTTTTGTATAAAGAATAGAGAATTCCCGTTCCCAAAGACACTACAATAATTCCTAAAGATAGCCATTCAGGAATCTCTAATTCATTGGCTTTTAAATAATGATGCAAAATCATCTTGATTCCGACATACACCAATATAACTGCAAGACTGAATTTCAAATAAGAAAATTTGTCAATGATATTGGCCAAAAAGAAATACATGGAACGAAGACCTAAAATCGCCATAATGTTGGAAGAAAACACAATAAAAGGATCTTCCGTTATAGCCAAAATCGCCGGAATACTGTCCAAAGCAAAAAGAATATCGGTAAATTCAATGATAATAAGTGCTAAAAACAAAGGCGTCGCAGCCCATATTCCCATTTTTTTTACGAATAATTTTTGTCCGTGGATACTCTTTGTAATCGGCATTATTTTTCGTGTCCATTTGAACACACGGCTTTCTTTTGGATTAAAGTCTGATTCTTCACCCGAAAATGCCATGTTATAAGCAGTATAAACCAGAAATGCACCAAAAATATAAGTAATCCAGTCAATTTTATTGATCAGCCAAATTCCAAAGAAAATCATGATGGCACGGAAAACTATGGCGCCAATAATCCCCCAAAACAAGACCCTGTGCTGGTATTTCTGCGGAATACTGAACGAGCGGAAGATTACAGCTATCACAAAAATATTGTCAACCGAAAGCGAGAGTTCCAGCAAATAACCTTGGATATATTTGGAAAAAGCAGTTCGGGGGGTATAATTCATGGGATTGTCAATGTGTTGGTGCGCAAACAACCAATACAAAACACCTGAAAACAGGAGGGATAATATAACCCAAAACGTCGTCCATTTGGTGGCTTCTTTTTGGGAAATTATATGGGCCTTACGGTTAAAAATTCCAAGGTCTAAGGCCAATAAGACACAAACTACCGCAATAAAAATCCACCAAACCATTTTTTTTAATTTTTACAAATATCAATAATTCTTATGGAATGACAATTTAAAATTTTACACATAAAAAAAGGCGGATAAATCCGCCTTTCGTGTTAATATATAATTTTATGCATCCAAAGCTTCTGCTCCACCGACGATTTCCAAAATTTCATTGGTGATGGCCGCCTGGCGTTCTTTATTGTATTGTAACACCAATTCTTTGCGAAGCGCATCTGCGTTATCAGTTGCTTTGTGCATGGCAGTCATACGCGCACCGTGCTCAGCCGCATTTGAATCCAGAACGGCTTTGTACAATTGGGTTTTCAATGTTTGCGGAATCAAATCTGTAACAATTCTTTCTTTCGATGGCTCAAAAATATAATCTACAGAAGTTGTGGCAGTTTCTGCTCCTTCAGATTGAATCTGAACCGGAAGATATTGTTCATCCATCACAATTTGCGTTGCCGCATTTTTAAATTGATTGTAAACAATTCTCACTTGGTCAAATTCTCCCGAAGCAAATTTTTGGGTTATTTCTTCCGAAATCATTGCGATTTCATCAAAGCTTAAATTGTCCCAAATTGATGAACTGTTTTTATAAACCGCGGTCGATTTTTTCAACAAATCAAAACCTTTTTTTCCGATGGTCAATAATTCAACTTCAATTCCTTTTGCTCTTGCTTCAGAAATAATTGAATTTGATTTTTTAACGATGTTTGAATTAAATGCACCTGCCAAACCTCTGTTGGAAGTAACCACAATCAGCAATATTTTTTTAATATCACGCTGAACCGTGAGTTCTCCACCGGCCGACGCATCTAGAGTCGAACTGATGTTGGAAAGAATATCACGCAATTTATTTGCATAAGGACGAAGCTGAGTGACCGCATCTTGTGCGCGTTTTAGCTTAGCAGCCGAAACCATTTTCATGGCACTCGTAATCTGCATGGTTGAACCCACCGATGTAATCCTGCTTCGTATTTCTTTTAAGTTTGCCATTCTTTAAAGTATAATGTACAATGTATTAAGTACAATGACTTTTATATCATTGCGGACTTTTTACAAAGCCCGCAATTTTTTATGATTAATTATAAGCTAAAGTCGTATCGTTGATAATTGATTTCAATTTATCTACGATTTCGTCTGAATATTTTCCTTCACGTAATTCGGTCAATAATCCGCTGTGCTGACTTCTCAACAATGAAAGGAAGTTATCTTGCCATTCTTTTACTTTTTCAACCGGAACATTTCTCAACATACCGTTTGTTCCGGCCATGATGATGGCAACTTGCTCTTCTACCGGAATGGGTGAATTTACGTTTTGTTTCAAAATTTCCACGTTTCTTTCTCCTTTCCCGATTACCGCCATAGTAGCAGCATCCAAATCAGAACCGAATTTAGCGAAAGCTTCCAACTCACGGTACTGAGCTTGGTCAAGTTTTAAAGTTCCTGATACTTTTTTCATCGGTTTTGTTTGTGCATTACCACCAACACGCGATACAGAAATACCTACATTAATTGCCGGACGAATACCAGAGTTAAACAAATCGGACTCTAAGAAAATCTGGCCATCTGTAATTGAAATTACATTGGTAGGAATATAAGCTGATACATCACCTGCTTGTGTTTCGATGATTGGCAAAGCGGTTAGAGATCCACCTCCTTTTACAATTCCTTTCAAAGATTCAGGTAAGTCGTTCATTTCAGCTGCTACTTTGTCGTCACCAATTACTTTAGCCGCACGCTCCAACAAACGGGAGTGAAGGTAGAAAACATCACCCGGATAAGCTTCACGTCCAGGAGGGCGACGAAGCAACAAGGAAACTTCACGGTAAGCAACCGCTTGTTTGGATAAATCATCATACACAACCAATGCAGGACGGCCTGTGTCACGGAAATATTCTCCAATAGCAGCTCCGGCCATCGGTGCGTACACCTGCATTGGAGCAGGGTCAGAAGCGTTAGCCGCTACCACCACGGTATATTTGTCTGCCCCGTGTGCTTGTAAAGTATTTAGGATTTGAGCAACGGTAGAACCTTTTTGTCCAACTGCCACATAAATACAGTAAACAGGTTCACCTCTGTCGTAAAATTCTTTTTGGTTCAAAATCGCATCAAGAGCTACCGAAGTTTTACCAGTCTGACGGTCACCGATGATCAACTCACGCTGACCACGTCCGATTGGAATCATGGAGTCAATCGCAACGATACCCGTTTGCAATGGTTCGTTTACGGGTTGACGATAGATAACTCCGGGCGCTTTACGTTCAATCGGCATTTCATATAGTTCACCGGCGATAGGTCCTTTTCCGTCAATCGGGTTACCCAACATATCGACAACACGACCCAACATTCCTTCTCCTACTCGGATAGAAGTAATTCGGTTGGTACGTTTTACGGTGTCTCCTTCTTTGATTTCTTTTGATTGACCCAATAATACAATACCTACGTTGTCTTCTTCCAGGTTCAGAACCATTCCTTCCAAACCATTTGAAAACTCTACCAACTCTCCATATTGGGCATTATCCAATCCGTAAACACGGGCAATACCGTCTCCAACACTAAGAACTGTTCCTACTTCCGACATTTCAACGTTTACGTCGAAATTGGAAAGTTGTTGCTTTAAGATCGCTGAAACTTCAGCCGGTTTTATTTCTGCCATTTTACTTTTGTTTAAAGTTTAGTGTTTCAAGTTTAATTGTACTTGCAACATTTTATTTTTTATGCTAAATTAAATTTTAGCAACGTAATCGTTTATTTCAAATTCTTTTTTCAGTTTGTTCAGACTTGCTCTTACGGTAGAATCGATTTGTTTATCGCCTACTCGTAAAATAAATCCACCTATCAAATCCGGATTCACTTTACTTTCAATTTTATAAGTAAATCCATCGCCCATTTTCGCTTTGGCTTTTCCGAGTATCTCCTGAACAAGTTCGTCATTTAACTCAGAAGCAGAAATTACTTCTGCCGTACGAATGTTGTTGGAATAATCATACAAATGATTGTATTGTGTCGCAATCTGTTTCAACAAACCTTCTCTTCTCTGACCAATCACCAATTTGATGAAGTTTTGTGTCGCGGGCGAAAAGTCTTTGAAAAGCTCTTTTGCAATCTCATTTTTTCTTCTTGAATCCAAAACAGGAGAACTTAAGAACTGCGCCAATTCACGACTGTTTTGAATTGAATTTTTCAAATCAATCATTTCCTGGTTGATTTCAGCTCCTTTTCCGGTTTCGGAAGCAAACTGCATCAAACCTTTTGCATATCGTTTTGCTGCGCCAAATCCTGCCATCTTAATTCAATTTAGCTTCGTTAATGATTTCTTTTGCCAATGCTTCTTGCGCTGATTTGTCGCTCAATTCTTTTTTCAAAACCTTTTCAGCTACGTCGATTGACAATTGTGCAACTTGATTTTTCAGGTCGGTCATCGCAGCGGCTTTTTCATTGTTGATGGCAATTTTTGCGTTTTCAACCAAACGGTCTGCTGCAGACTGAGCTGTTTCTTTTGCTTGTGCAATGATGCTTTCTTTTGCTTCTCTTGCTTCTTTCAAAATGGCATCGCGCTCAATTTTGGCTTCTTTTAAAATCTTGTCGTTTTCAGATTTCAAAAGCGCCATTTCTTCACGTGCTTTTTTTGCTTCGTTCAAAGCATCTTCGATTGATTTCTCTCTTTCGTTTACCGCAGATAAAATCGGTTTCCATGCATATTTTCTCAATACGAAAAGCAATAAAAGAAAAAGCAGCGTTTGCCAGAAAAACAAGCCAAATGAAAAATCGTTGATTAATTTCTCCATTATTATTTTTGTTTCAAGTTTTACT
>Ga0079224_100006523_pt1 | contig 15481 bp, 8 predicted proteins | sample Stecom2015_FD_80414 | JGI IMG/M metagenome (GOLD analysis project Ga0079224, IMG submission 80414) | Agricultural soil microbial communities from Utah to study Nitrogen management - Steer compost 2015 | ecosystem: Environmental > Terrestrial > Soil > Agricultural land | place: USA: Utah...
AGGGACAAAGCGGTTACGTCAAAAGTGTTAAACCCCGAGGTACGCGGAGCTACACTTCCGGCAAAGAAGCTCGTCGTGAGCTTCCCCAGAACGGATGTGTGTTCTCGGAGAGAATGATTGTATTCAAGGATAAGAAAGCAAACAAATCCCGCGACAAGCAGAACGAAGTAAGTAATCAGCGCAAGGCGGGAGGAGGTGTGCAGGATGTTGGTGTATAGCTCGGTAGCGGGATCTTTCAACACTTTGCGTATGAAGTTGGTCACGCGTATGCGCACAAACGTGAAGATGTTGAATACCACCGGAAAGCCCATTCCACCGAGGATGACCAAAAGGCCTACAATCCAGTGAAGGCCGTAATTAAATCGCAGTTGGTCGTGGTGTAAGCCGTCGTGAAGCGTAGATATGCCGGCATTGCAGAAGGAAGAAACGGCATGGAAGACGGCGAAGAAAATCCGGTCGCCTTCGCTCCGAAACATTTCAGCGGGCAGGACGCCGTAAATCAGGAAAGCGCCAATTGCTTCAAACGTCAAGGTCACCAGAATCACACGCGTCAAAAATGAGATAGCGTTACTGATACGCCCTGAGCTGAACATGTCGCGCAGAGCAAGCTGACTTTGGATCGACACGGAGCCGGTCACCATAAACGCGATAAGTCCGGCAAAAGTCATGATACCCAATCCACCTAACTGAATAAGAAATAGAATGATAACCTTGCCGGTCATCGTAAAAGTGGTGACGTGGTCGATGGTCATTAAGCCTGTGACACACACGGCGCTTGCAGAGGTGAAGAAGGCATCGATCGGTGCGATAGATCCTTCCGTCGCGTTGGGGAGAAGAAGAAGAAACCCTCCGATCACAATAATGCCGGCGAAACTCGCAACAAAAAGCAAAGCAGGATTTACACCCTGCTGATAAATAAACCGGAGGATGTGGGAGACCTCCGTAAAGAATAGAGTAATAAGTCCCGCGAAGAAGATAAGTTTCTGTGTGATCATCGACGCCGATCCTGCGTCGAGGAGAGGAATCGCTTCGCTTAGATTGCGAAGGTAGAATACGAGGATGACGAGAAGGAAATTAAATATCCGGGCGCGCCAGCGAGCAGTAGTGGGGAAGGTAATGACGAAGCGAACGGTCATTAAAATGCAAAGGAGGAACAGGACCGCCCGGTGTGTATTGTATATCCACCGATGTGTGTGGTTGAGATCTTCGAAGCCTACGGCGTAGATAATGAGGCCCGCCGATAATGTGAGAAGAAGGGGGATGAGTATACCGGCAATCCGCAGCGCGAGCGCCGAGACCCGGTGCACGAGCGCTACAGTACCTCCGGGGATGCGTCGGTATAACAGCTCGCCGGCAAACCGGAGCATAGCTCTTAATAGTCGTCTGACCTTCATGTACAAGTTTCAGGTGGCGCTATCCTATGCTCGTGCTATCGATGATGTTGCCACCGAGGGCGCGAATATCCGCTTTTGCTTTTTCAAATCCTACGGCATCAATTGCGCGGGTAGCGTCTTCGATGATGGTCGCGTGGAAGCCGCTGGTGATTCCGTCGCGTGCGGTATAGTAAACGCAATAGTCGGCGGCGAGTCCGCAAACATAGATGTGCTCTACGCCGCGTTCGCGAAGGTAGCCTGCCAGGCCCGTCGACTTCTTGTGACCGTTATCATAGAAGCCGCTGTAGCTGTCGATGCCGGGATCAGTTCCCTTGCGGAAGATTGCCTCGATACGATGTGTTCGCAGTTGCGGATGAAATGCCGCGCCGTGGGATTCCTGTACACAGTGATCGGGCCACAGAACTTGTTCCAATCCCTGAAGTGTAGTCTTGTCAAAAGGTTGTTTGCCCTCGTGCTGGGAAGCGAAACTCTTGTGGTCGGCCGGATGCCAGTCTTGCGTTGCAATAACCAGCTCGAACTTTTCGGCCAGTTGGTTTACTATGGGAATGATTTGCTCACCGTTACTGACTTCGAGTTTTCCTCCGGTGACAAAGTCGTTCTGAACGTCTACGATAATGAGCGCACGCATATTAATTTCTATATTGATTCTTGAGTCTGTTTCTTAAGTCGCGAAGTTCGGTGCTGATTCCCACCTTGTAGATGTGGGGAAACTCAAAGCGTTTATGTTCGGCGGCAAGCATCGCCATCCGGGTTCGCGACCATGCGGCGATTTCTTCAAGAGAAGGTTGGGCGCCGATTAGCTTTCCATCCTTCATTACGGGATGCAGCAGGGGTTCCCGTTCGAAACCCTCGACCGACATCGATTTGTCGGGATCGATAGGGTGATGCATCCGCTGGAACGACTGCTCCGTCTCCAGGGCAACGAGGTCGGCGCCGTAGAAGTTTCCGTTGCCGTTGATAAGACGGTACACTTGTTTGCGGTCGGGTAGGGTGGTTTTCTTTAGGTTGTCCGACAGTTTTATCCGCGGCTTCCCATTCGACCAGGCGAGTTTATAGACACCATCGAGTGCTGCGTCGGGCGGGCACGTCACCAGGTTGGTTCCTACCCCATAGATATCGATGGGAGCCTCCTGGTCTTGCAAGCTCTTGATAACATATTCATCGAGTTGATTCGATGCGGTGATGGTGACGTAATGTAATCCGGCGTCGTCGAGCATGCGGCGGGCGCGTTTCGCCAGATAGGCGAGATCGCCGCTGTCGAGACGGATACCCGACAAGCGATGGCCGTTTTCCTCCATTTCTTTTGCCACAGTAATAGCATTGGGCACGCCCGACTCCAGGGTGTCGTAGGTATCGACGAGGAAGACACAGTTATGCGGACGTTTTTCGGCAAAGTCACGGAAGGCAGCCAGTTCGTCCTCGTAACGCTGAATAAATGAGTGGGCCATGGTACCCGCAACACTGACGCCAAAGTCACGTCCGGCGACGACGTTACTTGTTGAGTTAAATCCTCCGACCACGGCTGCGCGGGAAGCGTGGTATCCACCAAGGCCTTGTGCCCTGCGCAGGCCGAAGTCGCTGAGTATTTTGTCGCCGGCAACCGAACGCATCCGGGCTGCTTTAGTTGCGACGAGCGACTGAAAGTTCAGAAGATTCAGAATAACAGTTTCTACGATCTGTGCCTCCAGAATACTTCCCTCTACACGTAAAACAGGTTCACCGGGGAAGATGACATCCCCTTCACGGGCGGAGTACACAGAACCACGAAATCGAAAGTTGCGCAGGTAGGTTACAAATTCTTCGTGTAAACCGATCTGGCGGAGATAGTCGAGATCTTCTGCCGAGAAAGAGAACTCTTCGAGCACTTCGAGTACCGTTCCTAGTCCCGCGAAAACCACATAGCCACCACCGAACGGAATTTTCCGGAAGAAGTAGTCAAAGACGGCCCGCTCTTCTCCGGCGCCCTTAAGAAAGTAGACCTGCCCCATCGAGAGCTGGTATAAATCGGTATATGTTCCCGTAATACTGAAGTTCTTCATACCTGGCGTAATGTAACTATTTTCCCGATGGTATTATCCCGGAAAAACCTGCAATTCCCGTTCCCGCGGCGCATAAAACGGCCGACTGTTTTGTGAATTCATTTCGTTGATTAACTTGGAGGTATGATCCGTGTCTTAATTGCCGACGACCATCAGATGTTTATTGATGGATTGCGTTCACTGCTCGACGGTCTTGATGACATTCAAGTCATCGGAGAAGCCGCTAATGGACGCCAGGTTCTCGACGTTTGTGACCGTGAATCTGTTGATATCGTTATCATGGATATTAACATGCCGGAGATGGATGGCGTTCAGGCGACGCGGGAACTGCTCCGCCGGCATCCTCAGGTGAAAGTACTCGGGTTGTCGATGTATAACGATCGCGAGTTCATCACTGATATCCTGAAGGCAGGTGCTTCGGGGTACGTTCTCAAGAATACCGGGAAGGAGACGTTGCTCACCGCGTTGCGCACCGTGCATTCGGGAGAAAACTACCTGGCCGATGAAGTGAGCAAAACGTTGCTGAATACGTTTATGAAACATCCTCCGGTAGCCCCCGTTACGGAAAAGATTTCCTGCCGCGAAAAAGAAGTGCTTCAATGCATTGCCACCGGATTGACAACACACGAAATTGCCGACCAGTTGTTTATCAGCAAAAACACGGTCGAAACTCATCGGAAAAATCTCCTCTACAAGCTTAAAGCAAAGAATACCGCCGAGTTGGTCAACAACGCCTACAAGCAACGGCTGATCCAGTGATTCTGCCAAATCCCCATTTTCGGGGATAAGAATGTCTCTCAGAACGTGAATCTTTGAAAGACCGGATATCGGAGATAGCCGGCTTTGAATGAATGCGTATGTTGCTTATTGCGGATAGTGGATCGACGAAAACTCATTGGCGACTGGTTGATGAGAGTGGGCAGGTGGTTGCGAAGACAAAAACAGCCGGGCTCAATCCATACTTTCTTACAGTCAGGGAGATCGCTGATATTTTGGTTGATGAAGTTGTGCCGAAAACCCGTGATGTAGAAAAAGTTTTTTTCTACGGTGCAGGATGTGGATCGCCTGCGAAGGCGGAACAGATGGCGGAGGCCCTTCGTGTGATTACAGCGCGACATCAGCCGGAAGTGGCCGGGGATATGCTCGGATCCGCGAGAAGTCTGCTTCAGGATAGGGAAGGGATCGCGTGCATTCTTGGTACCGGATCCAATTCGTGCTTGTATAATGGTAGGGATATCGCTCAGGTCATGCCTTCGCTCGGATTCCTGTTTTCGGATTGGGGGAGCGGCACGGTGATGAGCAGGGACTTTATCGCTTTGCTGTTGCAGGAGAAGTTACCCAGGGAAATTGCGACCGATTTTCACGATACCTATCGTCTGGGACGAGTGGAAGTACTTGACAACATATACAATAAACCGCAGCCCAACCGTTTCCTTGCTTCGTTCACACCCTTCCTTTTGAAACATGCTGAAGAGCCTCTTCTGCGTAGCGTGATTACAGAAAATTTCCGCCAGTTTTTTTCATACTATGTTTTGCGTTATCCGGGTGTAAAACCGGGCGCGACCGTTAGCTTTACAGGCTCGATTGCCAAGAACTTCAGGGTGTATCTTGAGGAGGTGGCCCGTGACATGGACATCCGGATTGAGCAAATTGTTCAGCATCCGATGGAAGGCCTGGTGCATTACCATTGCGTGACAGTCCCTGCGTTGGTGGGACCGCGCTAGGAAGGGGCAATCGTTAAACATCAGACATAATATTATACGGTGATTCGATCGATCTCAACTCTGCTCATTTTAGTAGTCGTTTCCTCTTTTTCCGCCGAAGCTCAGATATATCCCAAGCGTGAGCTACGTGCGGCCTGGATCGCTTCCGTGGTGAATATTGACTGGCCTTCTGCAAAGGGAATCAGCGCTAATGCGCAGCGCGAAGAGTATGTGCGGCTTCTCGATACGCTGAAGAGTGCCGGGATGAACGCCGTGATTGTTCAGGTTCGTCCGGTGGCCGATGCCTTTTATCCGTCGTCATACGAGCCATGGTCGGAATATTTGTCCGGCAAGCAGGGCAAGCCGATGCAACCTTATTACAACCCGCTCGCCTTTATGATTGAGGAGGCTCGAAAGAGGGGGTTGGAGTTTCACGCGTGGTTTAATCCTTACCGTGCGAGCATGAATGCGAACCTCGCCTATGCGCGTGATCATATCATTGGAAAACATCCCGAGTGGTTTGTCGAGTATGGAGGAAAGTACTACTTCGATCCTGGTCATCCCGAGGCGCGCGAGTTTGTGCTGAATTCGATTATGGAGACGGTGCGTCACTACGACCTTGACGCCGTACATTTTGATGATTACTTCTATCCCTATCGCATTGCGAATGTTGAGTTTCCCGACAGTTGTACATGGCAGGATCACGGACGTGGTCGATATGAGGACGTGGCTGACTGGAGGCGAAGCAACGTCGATTACTTCGTTGAAGAACTGGCGCATCGCATCCGATCCGAGCGTCCGCATGTGAAGTTTGGGATCAGTCCTTTCGGCGTATGGCGAAACCGTGATAAGGATCCACTCGGATCCGATACGCGGGCGGGTCAGACTAACTATGACGATCTTTACGCTGACGTGTTGAAGTGGTTGAAGGAGGGATGGATTGATTATGTCACTCCTCAATTGTATTGGCCTATCGGCTTTGCTGTTGCTGATTATTCGATACTCGCTGAGTGGTGGAGCCGTAATGCATTCGGCAAGCATCTCTATATTGGTCAGGGGGTGTATCGTCTTGGAAATAAGGGGTGGGAGAGTCCGCGGGAGCTTGTGGATCAAATTGAATTGAACCGGACTTATCCGGCGATTCACGGCAGCATGTACTTCAGCGCGAAGGCGTTTCTCAACAACACCCTCGATGTGAACGCGACGATGCGTGAAGTGTATCGTTATCCGGCATTGGTTCCTGTGATGGACTGGCTTGAGGGAGACGTTCCTGCGCCGCCTGCCATGACGAAAGTCAGCGGAGGCGTGCGGGAAGGTGTGACACTGGAGTGGAGGGATACGGTTGCCACGGAGAGTCAGTACTATGTCGTTTACCGTTTTGTGCCCGATGAGCCTGTTAATCTCGAAGACGCTACCCGAATCCGGGCTATTGTGCAACGACAGGCATATCCTACGCAGCGTTGGACGGATCGTGATGTCCGGTCTCGGCGGTATGTCTACCTGGTCACGGCGGTGAGTCGCCTTCACCGCGAGAGTGCGGGAAGTGTTCCGGTGGGAGTGAAGGTGTCGCGCAAGAAGGTGCGTTTTTGATCTCTATTTTTTTGAGGGCTGCACTGCGCCTCGTTGAGCGGTGGGCGGTGTTTGCGAGTCGATGTTTATTACGTCGACTTTTGTCTTTTATGCGTGTCCGCCCACACACCCCTAAGTCGCTAACTTTCTAGAAATCAGGGATATTTTCAAATCACCGTTTTCAGTGATGAAAGCCTAGCATCAAATGAGAAAATTTGATCAAGCTTTATTTCACTTAACCTGTTTCTATGAAAAAGTTTTTACGATGGCCTTTGTGGATTGTGGGATTGCTTCTCCTCATCCATTTCGAGGGCGTTGGTCAAAGCACCGTAATTACCGGCCGGGTGGTTGCGGCGTCTGACAATGCACCGCTTCCGGGCGTCACTGTAGCGGTACGCGGAGACAACCGCGGAACGGTGACGGATGTTGACGGAAAGTATTCAATAACTGCACAACCTTCCGATGTACTGGTCTTCAGCTTCATTGGTATGGAGACGCAGGAAATCACTGTTGGGAATCAGTCGACAGTGGATGTGGCGCTTGCTGAAAGCTCACAGAGTCTACAGGAAATTGTTGTTGTGGGATATGGCGAGCAGAAGAAGACAAACCTGACTGGAGCTGTTTCTTCGGTTGATACCAAGGTATTGGAGTCGCGCCCCATCGCAGATGCGGCTCGCGGATTGCAAGGTACGACACCGGGCTTGAACATTGTAATCCCTAGCGGGGAGATTGGCTCGGATCCTCTTATTCGAATTCGGGGACAATTTGGTTCAATCAGCGGCGGGGCATCGCCACTCATTCTCCTCGATAACGTTGAAATCCCTTCGCTTCAGTTGGTAAATCCGGATGACATTGAATCTATTTCAGTTCTGAAGGACGCAGCTTCCGCGTCTATCTATGGGGCAAAGGCTGCGTTTGGTGTGATTTTGATCACCACCAAAAAGGGAGCTCACACTGAAGGTGTAAAAGTGACGTACTCGGGGAACGCCTCGTTTCAGAATATTTCCAAGAAGATGGAAATGGCTGGCGTAGACGGAATGGAGTACGTCGTCAATGCATTTGAACGGGTTGGATCAACCGCTGTAGGTGCATTAGGATGGTATGTTACCCGAGATAGCTGGGAGAGGGCTGTCGAGTGGCAGGAAAAATGGGGAGACAAAGTGAAGGCTACCGATCCCATGGTCTTTGGTCGCGATTGGTATGTCGATGAAAACAACCGGAAGACCGGCGTGAGGGTTTATGATCCTTATGAGTTTATGATACGCGAGTGGGCGCCTACTCAAACGCACAACCTGGCGATAAGTGGTCTCAGCGGAAAGACCAATTACAATATCGGGTTAGGCTTTCTGGATCAGACCAGTATTGTTAAGCCTGCCAAGAAAGATGACTTTCAGCGCTACAACGGTTCGGTTCAGATTGGCACGGAGGTCAACAAATGGCTGAAGGTAAATGCGGGTACCCTTTACTCGAAACGCATCAAGAGTTTCCCGTTTGCCAACCCGAATTTTACGACTGACCCCTGGCTTTACGTCTATCGGTGGGGGCCTACGTTCCCTTGGGGTAGCGAAGATGGTCACCCGCTACGGTCCCCCGCCTTTGAGATGGCGAACGCGAACACGGCTACAATGCAACACAACTACGCAAGCCTCAACGGAGGATTGCTCGTGACACCGGTTAAGAACTGGACTATCAAATTTGATTTTACGCACGCTAATCAGGACTACCTGTACGAGCTTCCCGGAACGCGCTTTACGGCGAAAAACACCTGGGCAACATTTGCGTCGGAGAAATATGATGAGAATGGACAACGGGTATATGTCGACGAAACGGGCGCAGTTGTTGCTGCCGGTGCTCCCGGAGCGATTCCCGCTTACGAATTCGAGCTTATCGATTACACCGGAAGCCCTGGCGCTGGGCCCGATCATATTTCACGCTCCGCTAGTAATGCGCAGTGGAATACGATCAACCTCCATACGACTTACGACCTGAGCCTGGACGACGTTCACAATTTCAAGTTCATGGCTGGTATGAATCGTGTGGGTTATAGAACGGCGTTTCATCAGGCAACAATCACAGCGTTATCAGACATTACCAACCCTCAGTTTCGTCTTGCAACGGGAACGCAAACCGTTGACGGAAATGAATACTGGGATGCACAGCTTGGCTTCTTTGGACGGATTAACTACAACTTCAATGAGAAGTACTTACTCGAAGCCAACCTCCGTTACGATGGAACTTCTAAGTTTCCGAAGCATCTCTGGTGGCGTTGGTTTCCGTCGTTTTCTGCAGGATGGCGCGTAAGCCAGGAGCCCTGGATGGATTGGGCGAGCTCTACCCTGGATGAATTCAAGATCCGTGCGTCATGGGGCTCTATCGGGGATCAATCCGTACCTAATAGCCTCTACATCCCGACTATGAGTGGTGGATTCAATAGTTGGTTACTCGGTGGTTCTAAACTCTATCAGTTTGGTACTCCCGTTGCCGTATCGAGTTCGGTTACCTGGCAGGATATCACTACACTGGATATCGGAGCGGATATCCGTCTCTTCAACGGCGCACTTGGGGCTTCGTTCGATTGGTTCCGGCGCGATACGGAGAATATGATCGTACCGCAGGAAGGAATTCCGCCGACTTATGGAACAGGTGCACCACGCAGTAACTTCGGATCACTCCGGACGAAGGGCTTCGAGATCCAGCTCGATTACAGCCACTCGTTCGATAACGGTCTTCAATTGAACTTTGTTGCTACGTTTGCTGATGCGGTCACGAAGATCACCAAATACGGTACGACAAAGAGCATCGATTCGTGGTACGTTGGAAAAACGTACGGCGAGATCTGGGGATATGAAACCGATCGACTCTATCAGGCAGGAGACTTTGTGTACGAAGACGGAGAGTTGGTTCAAGTTCAATCAGAGGATGGTTTCACCGTCAATCAGCTTGCTGATCCGAACGCGGCTACACAAGGATATCTGCAATCAGGAAACTTCTATTTCGGGCCTGGCGACGTGAAGTTTAAAGATCTCAATGGCGATGGCGTTATCAACCCGGGTAACCGGTTGATAGACGATCATGGCGATCTGAAGGTCATTGGAAACTCGACACCGCGCTATGAGTATGGCTTCCGGACCGGAGCGAGTTTCAAAGGATTTGATTTGAACGTGTTTTTGCAAGGTGTAGGCAAGCGAGAAATATGGGGTAGCGGTTTCCTCGCTATTCCCGGATTTAATATCTATGACGGCGCCATGCCGCAGGCAATTGCCGGTGATTTCTGGAGAGAAGACCGGACAGATGCTTTCTATCCGCGTCCGTATGACATGGGCGGCGCGAACACCGGCCTTAATATGCAAGTGCAGTCGCGCTACCTCTTGAATATGGCGTATCTGCGGTTTAAGAATATTACGCTGGGTTACACGATTCCTGGAGCGGTTACCGAACGCATTGACTTGAATAAAGTTCGGTTCTATGTGTCTCTCGAAAACTTCTTCACATTTGACAAGCTGGGCGGATTGCCTATCGACCCCGAGGAGGTTCCCGGTTACTCACTGTTTCACGAGTCGAACTACGGTCTTGGTCGCACAGGTGTTGGAGTCCCTACTTTCAAGAGTGCTTCTGTCGGCGTTCAACTCAGTTTCTAAATCATGAGAACTATGAAAAAGGTTTTAATACTTCTATTTCCAGTCCTTCTCCTTACCGGGTGTGAGGATTTTCTTGACAGACCGCCGTTGACCCAGATGAACGACATCACGTACTGGACGACGGAAAACAACGTCAGGGTTTTTGCCAACGGCTTCTACTCGAACTATTTCGTCGGGTATAACAATACGTGGGGCGTTGCCTATGCTCCCCTCCGCGGATATCTTTTTGCCGATGATTTCGCCAGTACCGGAAAGCAGCTCAGTTTTGAGACACAGGCACCGGAGTCTAGACAAGGTACAAGCGAGTCGATTGATATGCTACCTACCTATGCGGGTCCTACTTGGAATTTTGCATGGGTGAGGAAGGCCAATATCTTTCTCGACCGGATCGAAAAGATGAAGGGAACGTACCTCGATGAAGAGGCTTACAACCATTGGAGTGCTGTTGCCCGGTTTTTCAGAGGCTATGAGTACAGCCGGTTGGTGAGCGTTTTCGGTGACGTGCCCTACTTCGGTCATGATGTGGGAGACGACGAGCTCGACGAGTTATATAAAGATCGGGATGACCGGACCACCGTAATGAATCAAGTGTACGAGGATTTCAAGTATGTCCTCGAGAACATGCGTCTTTCCGACGGTGACGCTCAATATCTGAACCGTTACATCGCGGCCGGTTTTATCTCGCGCTTCATGCTCTTTGAGGGAACATGGCAAAAGTATCACCTCGGTGATAATACTCATGCAAGCAAGTTTCTCGAACTCGCGGTAGAAGCGGGTGATCTCGTTATCGAGTCCGGGAAGTGGTCATTTGGAAGTGCCTTCCGAACACTATTTGGCTCTGAGTCACTGGCCGGACATCCGGAAGTATTGATGTATCGCGCCTACGATGCTGGCCTTGGGGTGACTCACCACATCGCTTCTTACTCGAACAGAAACGAGACACAACCTACAGCAGCCAATCTGGATCTGGCCAGATCGTTCATCTGCGCTGATGGTCAACCCTACAAGTTGTCAGGGCTTCCTAACGCTGACAAGGAGGACATCCAGACCATGGCCGCTACCCGCGACTCTCGCTTTGAGGCAACGTTCTGGGATGAACCACAGATTCCTGCGGCTACCCTCTTGTATGCTACCAAGTTTATCGACCGCGAGGGAGTGACCTATCAGGGAACAACACCGCCGCCCCGATACGGCTCCAATACCAACACCAATGATGCTCCCATCATGCGGCTTGCTGAAGTGGTGTTGAACTGGATAGAAGCCAAGGCCGAACTTGCTACGCTGGGCGGCCCTGCAGTAACGCAAGCCGACCTCGATGCTTCTGTCAACGCTATCCGTAGCCGCCCTCTGGACGATGTAGCTTCTGACAAGGGGCTCGTGCAAACGGCTCCCCTGGATTTGGGAGCGATCCCCGATGATCCTGACCGGGATGGTGATGTATTACCGCTCTTGTGGGAGATCCGTCGCGAGAGAAGAATGGAGTTTGTCTTCGAACATTCGCGACTGCTGGATATCAAGCGCTGGAAAAAGCTTGAGTACATGGATGGTGACCTGAACCCGGATATCCTTCGCGGCCCCTGGGTAGACTTCCCCGCGGAAAAGGCCGCCGGTCGTATCGATTGGTTGGTTGAGGCGAAAGAAGGTATACTGAAGGTAGAGAAGGAAAATGGTACCATTGTTACCTACGATGGCGATAATGCGGCGGATATGGTGGGATATTACATCCCCGAGAACATCTCCAACAGAGATCCGGTACTGGATAGAATGTATCTGGCTCCGATTGGAAATAGTCAGATAAGTGCATACATCGACAAAGGGTATACGCTCACGCAAACCACCGGATGGTAAGCCAATAGATTCTCGTGTTAGTTGTTTGAGTAAACATTTGGGTTTACGATTGGAAGTCCCTCCGGATACCGGAGGGCTTCCTTTTTTTGATACTTGCCGTTAATCTCTCGTTTGTGGCTTTTACCCGTCGTGTCTATACGTTGTTCGGATCGGAGTAAAATATAAGTCCACAGTCCACTATATTTGATTACACACATTCGCTTACTTATGATTTCTTTAATGCGCGTTTTCTGGTTCACCGCTCTTTTGTTTTCGCTATCGCTGTCTGTTCGTGCGCAACAGAAGCAGGCAGATTTTCTTCGCTATGTGAACAGCCCGTGGGTAGACTCTGTAATGAGTACCCTTTCACCGGATGAACGGATCGCGCAACTGATCGTCGTTGCTGCCTGGTCGAACCGCGACGGAAAACATAAACAGGAGATTCTGGACATGATCAATCAACACAAAATCGGTGGATTGATCTTCTTTCAGGGTGGCCCAGGACGACAAGCGGCCCTGACCAACGCGTACCAGTCGGCCTCCAGAGTTCCTTTGCTCATCGCTATGGATGGGGAGTGGGGCCTGGGCATGCGCCTCGACAGCACTATCAGCTATCCTTATCAAATGACGCTGGGCGCCGTGCAGGATGAAACGCTTATCTATGAAATGGGAGCCCGTATCGCCCATCAGATGCGCCGCCTCGGTGTACACGTCAATTTTGCACCGGTGGCCGATGTCAACAACAACCCGGATAACCCTGTAATCAACTACCGATCTTTCGGCGAAGACAAGTTCAACGTCGCACGTAAGAGTATTGCCTATATGCGCGGACTCCAGGAAAACAACGTCCTGGCTACTGCCAAGCATTTTCCCGGCCACGGCGACACGGATACGGATTCACATCACTCCTTGCCCAACATCGGACATACCCGCGAGCGAATAGACTCTCTTGAACTTTATCCGTTCCGTCAGCTCATCAGCGAAGGCATCGGCGGCATCATGGTCGCCCACCTCAACATCCCTGCTCTCGATGACTCGGGAGTACCCTCGACACTGTCGCGGCCGATCGTAACCGACCTCCTTCGAAACGAGCTCGGCTACAAAGGAATCATTGTGACTGACGCCATGAACATGAAAGGGGTGACGGGCTCGAATCCCGCGGGGGTCGTCGACAAAGATGCAATCCTCGCCGGCAACGACATGCTTGAGTTCACAGAAGATGTGCCCCGCGCCGTCGCCGAAATCAGACAAGCGATCCGTCGCGGTCAGATCTCCCAGGCCGAAATCGACGCGCGGTGCAGGAAGATGCTCGCCCTCAAACAGTGGGCAGGACTCGATCGCTTTCAGCCAATTCCACTAGCTCATATCGCTGGGGAGGTCAATACTCCGCACGACAAACTGGTAAGACGTAAGCTTATCGAACATGCCATTACGGTGCTTAAGAATGAAAACAACGCTATCCCTGTGCGCGATCTGGAGTCGGTGAAGATTGCCTCTGTTGCTTTTGGGGCTCCGCATGCTACTCCGTTCCAGCAGACGCTGAGTCTTTACCATGCCATTACCCATTTTAATGTGGGTACGGAGCCGGATCAACTTCAGCTCGACTCCCTTCGTGCCCGCCTGGGAGATTTCAACCGCATCATTGTCAGCATTCACGATAACAGCATCCGTCCCCTGAATCGATGGAATTTCTCCCAACAGGCCCAGGCATTCCTTGAGGAACTGAGCCGCGATGGTCGAAGCACAGTAGTATTGTTCCGCAACCCTTATGTGATGGCGAACCTTCCCGCTTTGGCGGAAGCGCCGGCGTTGGTGGTCGCGTATCAGGATGATCCTGAAACCGAATCCGTCGCGGCACAGATCATCTTTGGCGGAGTAGGAGCGAAGGGCCGATTACCCGTGAGTATTGAAGGCCTCTTCGATTCAGGAAGCGGTGTCGATACGGAAGGAGCGATCCGCTTTTCGTACACCCTTCCGGAAGCCGCGGGCATGAACTCCAAAGTGCTTATCCGAGGTGTCGATTCTCTCGTAGCTCAGGCGCTGAACGCGCGGGCGATGCCGGGCTGTCAGGTCCTTATCGCGCGTAATCGCCAGGTGGTGTTGCACAAGGCCTACGGCTATCACAGCTACAGCGATACCGTTGCCGTGAAGCTGACCGACTTGTATGATCTCGCGTCCGTGACCAAGATATCCACCTCGATGGCCGCGCTGATGAAGTTGTACGACGAGGGAGAATTTCGACTTGACGCAACACTGGGTGACTACCTGCCGAAGTTCCGACGATCCAACAAAGCCGGAATCCCGATGTATGATCTGCTAACGCATCAAGGCCGATTGATACCCTTCATTCCTTTTTATCAACATCTGCACCGGAAGAACGGTAGTTATAAATGGGCAACCATTAAGCGTGATTCGTCGGAGCGGTTTCCGATCCGGGTAGGAGATCATCTCTACCTGCATCGCCGCTATCCCGACAAGATGATCAAGGGTATCCGGAAGTCGCCGCTGCGTGAAGAGAAAAGCTATGTGTACTCCGACTTCTTCTTCATGCTCGCGCCGCGGGTTGTTGAAAGTATGATCGACGGAAACTTCGATGATTACCTTCAGGAGAACTTCTATCGCCCACTTGGCGCTACTACGGTGACCTTTAATCCTTTGTCCAGATATCCGTTACGGCGCATCGTCCCGACCGAAGACGACTACATCTTCCGGCGTCGCACCGTTCACGGCACCGTCCATGACGAAAATGCGGCAATGCTCCGCGGGGTTTCGGGTCATGCGGGATTGTTTGCTAACGCGAATGATTTAGCAAAGGTGATGCAGATGTACCTCGATATGGGTACCTACGGCGGAAGGCGCTACATCAAAGAAGAAACCCTTCGCCATTTCTCCAGGACCCAATTTCCCGAAAGCGGTAACCGCCGGGCGCTGGGATTTGACAAGCCCAACCTCGAATACCTCGGCATCAATAACAACACCGCCAAAGACGCGAGTCCGAACAGCTTCGGCCACACCGGCTTCACCGGAACCTTCGCCTGGATGGATCCCGACACCGGACTGCTCTACATCTTTCTCTCTAACCGTGTCAGTCCAACACGCGCCAACACCCGACTGTATCGGCTAAACACCAGGACGCAGATTCAGCAGGTGATGTATGAAGCGATGCGAAGTACGAGGGACGAATGACGAATGACGTCCCGATAGCTATCGGGAGACGAATGACGAATGAGATGCGTGGTGGTTGATAGTGGGAACCCACGAGGAAGTACGAGGAACGAGGAACGAGGGAACGTCCAACCCGCGACTTCATG
>Ga0079224_100006524_pt1 | contig 15481 bp, 13 predicted proteins | sample Stecom2015_FD_80414 | JGI IMG/M metagenome (GOLD analysis project Ga0079224, IMG submission 80414) | Agricultural soil microbial communities from Utah to study Nitrogen management - Steer compost 2015 | ecosystem: Environmental > Terrestrial > Soil > Agricultural land | place: USA: Utah...
GTAGTCGATGACCCTGCCCCGCCCTTCGTCGTCAAAGTCAATATCGATATCCGGCAACGATACCCGGTCGGGGTTCAGGAACCTCTCGAACAGGAGGTCATAGGCAATGGGGTCGATGTTGGTGATGCCCAGGCAGTAGGCCACGGCCGATCCGGCGGCCGACCCGCGCCCCGGGCCCACCGAAACGTCCATCCTGCGCGCCTCGGCGATGAAATCTTGCACGATGAGGAAGTATCCCGGATAGCCCGTGTTTTCAATCGTTTGCAACTCGAAGTCCAGACGCTCGCGAATTTCGGGCGTGATCTCCTCGTACCGCCGTTTGGCGCCTTCGTAGGTGAGGTGGCGCAGGTATTTGTTTTCCCCGCGTTTGCCGCCGTCCACGGCATCCTCCTCGACGACAAATTCAGGCGGAATCTCGAATTTGGGTAATAGCACCTCGCGATAAAGCGAGTAGGTTTCCACCTTGTCAATAATCTCCTGGATGTTGAGAATCGCTTCGGGCAGGTCCGCAAACAGCTGTTTCATTTCGTCGGCGGACTTGAAATGGTACTCGTTATTCGGCAAGCCGAAACGGTAGCCGCGGCCGCGGCCCTTGGGCGTCGAAAGCTTTTCGCCATCCTTGACGCACAGGAGAATATCGTGCGCGTGCGCGTCCTCCTTATTGACGTAATAGGTATTATTGGTTGCCACGATCTTGACGCCGTGTTTGGCGGCGAGGGCCACGAGGCTTTCGTTGACCCGGTCTTCGTCCTCTTGCCCGTGGCGCATCAGCTCAATGTAGAAGTCTTCTCCAAAAGTCGATTTCCACCAAAGTAACGCTTCCTCGGCCTGATTTTCGCCCACGTTGAGCAACTTGCTCGGGATTTCGCCATAGAGATTGCCCGATAGGACGATGACGTCTTCCTTGTACTGCTCGATAATGCCGCGATCGACGCGCGGCACGTAGTAGAATCCCTTGGAATAGGCGATGGATGACATCTTGGCCAAGTTGTGGTAGCCGCGTTTGTTTTTGGCAAGCAATACGATCTGATATCCGTTGTCTTTTCGGGTGCGGTCGGTATGGTCGTCGCAAACGTAGAATTCGCAGCCTACGATGGGCTTGATAATCGTTTCGGTCGGCGGTTGTCCTTCCTCCCGGGCGGCCTTGTTTTTTGCCTCGGCCTTCTTGTTGTGGCTGAGCACCGCGCTGACGAATTCGAAGGCACCCATCATGTTGCCGTGGTCGGTGAGCGCTACGGCGGGCATCTTATGCCGGGCTGCCGCGTTGACGAGCGCATCGACCGCGATGGTGGACTGCAGGACCGAAAACTGGCTGTGGTTGTGCAAATGGGCGAATGGAGCCGCCTCGAGCAGCTTTTTGTTGGCCTCTAGGTCCGCGCGAGAGAGTTCCTCGCTGGGCGAGGCCTGCTGTTCGCGCAGTCTTTCGGATGCCGCCTTCAGGTTAACGTGACTAAGGCCTATAGGCTGTATGGGCTCCGTATGCCGCTGGCGGAATTCCGCGAAATAACCCGTGTCTACCTGCAGCTCCTCGGCAGTAAAGGCCCCCCGCCGAACCAGTTCCAAAAAACACCGCGTGGTGGCCTCCACGTCGGCAGTCGCATTGTGCGCTTCCGAAAAAGGCGTGCCGAACAGGTATTCGTGGAGCTCGGTGAGCGTGGGCAGCTTGTAGCGGCCGCCCCGGCCGCCGGGAATCTGCACCAGCTCGGCAGTTACTTCAGTACACGTGTCCAGCACCGGAAGCGTCGCGAGTGGCGTGTCCAGCCCTTCGCGCACAAACTCGGAGCCCATGATGTTGATATCGAACTTGATGTTTTGGCCCACCACAAACTGCGCTCGGCCAAGCGCGGCGTTAAACTTGTCCAATACTTCGCGCAGCGGTACACCGGATTCCGTGGCCAACTCGGTCGAAATCCCGTGGATGCGCTCGGCGTCGTAGGGAATGTTAAAGCCCTCGGGCCTGACCAGGAAATTCTGGTGCTCGATGAGATTGCCCGCGCGGTCGTGCAGCTGCCAGGCAATTTGGATGCACCGGGGCCAGTTGTCCGTATCGGTAATCGGAGCGTCCCAGTTTCTGGGAAGTCCGGTCGTCTCCGTATCGAATATTAAGTACATGTATTGCTCTTGCCTCGTATAAATGGATGTTCGGAAATGGAAAAAACAGAAACAAATCTACACAAAATTCGGGGCAAAACGGACAACGCTTGGTGCCGGCGCCGCGCAGCCGGAGGCAACGCATTGGGCATAATAGGATTAGGGTTTCCACAATGGAGAGTTTCCCTGCTAAGAGCCCCAAAAAAGCCCTCAAGAGCAACATTTGGAGGTTTCGAAGGGAAATCCTCGAAGGTGTCCCACGTGGCTTCGCAATTATTTTAGTGGGTCATATTCGAATTAATTTTAGTAATTTTGCCCGCTCAAACTCCTAGTGATGAGTGACGCGATAAAACACGAGTGCGGCATAGCACTGATCCGACTGCTGAAACCCCTGTCATTTTACCAAGAAAAATACGGCACGTCCATTTACGGCATTAATAAGCTGTATCTGCTGATGGAAAAACAGCACAACCGAGGGCAGGATGGGGCCGGCATAGCCACGATCAAACTGGATGTGAAACCAGGAAACCGTTACATCAGCCGGTACCGTTCTATGGCACCGAATGCCGTAGCGGACATCTTCGAATACGTACAGAAAAAATTTGCGGCCGTACAGCGCAACTATCCCGTCGAGTTCCAAGACAGCCAATGGCTGAAGGACAACGTCAGCTTCACGGGTGAGGTGCTCCTCGGCCACCTGCGCTACGGCACCCACGGTAAAAACAGCATCGAAAGCTGCCACCCTTTCCTCCGCCAAAATAACTGGCGCTCCCGCAACCTGGTCATGGCAGGAAACTTCAACATGACCAACGTGGACGAGCTGCTCGAGCAGCTCTATGAGCTGGGGCAACACCCCAAGGAACGGGCTGACACGGTGACCGTACTGGAGAAGATCGGCCACTTTCTGGATACCGAAAATCAGGAGCTCTTCGACAAGTTTAAGCGCGAGGGCCATAGCAATACCGAAATCAGCTCGCTGATCGCCCAACACCTCGACGTAGCCAAAATCTTGCGCCGTTCGGCCAAGACCTGGGACGGCGGCTATACGATCAGTGGAATTTTCGGACACGGCGATGCGTTCGTCATGCGCGACCCCGCCGGGATCCGCCCGGCATTTTATTACATCAACGACGAAGTGCTGGTCGTGACGTCCGAGCGCCCCGCCATCCAAACGGCCTTTGACATCGACATCAACGAAGTCAAGGAAATCAAACCGGGCTACGCGCTGATCGTCAAGACCGACGGAACGATCACCGAGGAGCAATTTCGTGAGCCGGTAGAAAAAAAGTCGTGCTCATTCGAGCGGATCTATTTCTCGCGCGGCAGCGACGCGTCGATCTACCAAGAGCGTAAGCAGCTGGGGCGCTTGCTGTGCCCCCAGGTGCTGGACGCCGTGGGCCACAACCTGAAGGACACCGTCTTTTCCTACATCCCGAACACTGCCGAAGTCGCCTTTTTTGGCATGACGCAGGGAATCAACGAGTATGTACGCAACCTGCAGAAGGATACCTTGCTCAACCGCGCCGATAAAATATCGGATAAGGAGCTCGATGAGGTACTCAGTATGGCGCCACGCTTTGAGAAACTCAATATTAAGGATGCAAAGCTCAGGACCTTCATTACGCAAGACGCCGACCGCCAAGACTTGGTGCAACACGTATACGATACTACCTACGGCATCGTACGTGACCACCAAGACATGATCGTGGCCATGGACGATTCCATCGTTCGCGGCACCACGCTGAAGCAAAGCATTCTGACCATCCTCGATCGGCTGAACCCCAAGAAAATCGTCATCGTGTCGTCCGCTCCACAGATTCGCTATCCGGACTGCTATGGGATTGACATGTCACGCCTAGGGGAGTTCATCGCCTTTGAGGCGGCCGTTTCCTTGCTCTACAAACGAGGTATGGGCCATGTAGTGGAGGAAGTGTACCAGCGCTGCCTGGAATCACTTTCCTTGCCTAAAGAGGAAGTTACCAACTGCGTGAAGGCGATTTATGCACCGTTCACCGACGAGGAGATTTCAGCGGAAGTAGCGGCCATCCTACGCTCCAATCGAATTAAGGCCGAAGTCCAAGTCGTCTACCAAAAGCTGGAAAACCTGCATAAAGCCTGTCCGGATCACCGGGGCGACTGGTACTTCTCAGGCGACTATCCGACGCCGGGCGGCAACAAGGTCGTGAACCGCGCCTATATGAACTGGGTGGAAGGGAAGAACGTACGCGCGTATTTCAGCGCGTAAATTGTCTCCAGCGCGCTCGGCGTAGGGATAGGGGGGCACTTTGGAAGAAAGTCCACAAAAGGCGTCCGGATTCCGTGCCAGCCATCTCTTTGGAAGGCATCTTCCCTGAATAGGGTGCAAGACTTGGGCGACGCGCTCCTGCGAGGGCCGGGCTTGTGGATTGCTTTTAATGGCAGAAGCCCCGCCAGCGCTACGGCCAACCCGCTTAGATTTCCGCCCACTCGATATAATGGCCTAATGCTTCGTAATTAATCCGTTGCCGCTGTTTGCCAGCCAATACGCCTTATCGCCCTTGGGATGGCCTTATTTTACCCGCCCGACGCCCAAAACAAGACCATGCAAAGGCGAACTGACGTCCCTAATCGACGATTTTATTACGAGCTACCCGTGACCGAAAGCAACCCGGTGCCTCCATGGCCAGCGATCGCCCGCCCCCGATTCACCGAATAAGTGGAGCAGCAATCCTAGCCAGGGTTTTATCGTACCCTCGAATGACAATGGGGAATGATAGGCGATTGGCCGTCCTCTATTGATGAGATTGCGGCCGGTTACCAGCCTTTAATGGCTCCGCCCTTGAATTCGCGTTCGGCTGCGGCCGCTACTTCCTCCGACTGATAAGCCTGGACGAATTTCCTGATCTTTTCCTCGTCTTTGTTATCCTCCCTGGCCACGACCAGATTCACATATGGTGAATCCTTGCCTTCGACAAAGAGGCCGTCGCGCGTGGCGATCAGACCATTAGGCGTCGCAAAGGTGTTATTGATGACCGCGATGGTTACGTTTCGGTCATCCAGCGCGCGTGGCAGCTGCGGCGCTTCCAGTTCCATGATTTTCAGGTTCTTGGGGTTGCTTACGATATCGTTTACCGTCGGCAATAGGCCGACATCCGGCTTGAGGGTCAGTAGTCCGGCGTCCTGAAGCAGGAGCAAGGCGCGCCCCCCGTTGGTAGGATCGTTGGGGATGATGACCGTATTCCCGTCCTGCAATTCATCGATGTCTTTTATCTTTTTGGAATAGCCCGCCAAAGGGAAGATGAAGGTGTTCCCCACTATGGCAAATTCGTAACCCCGCTGCGCGGCCTGCACATCGAGGTAAGGCTTGTTTTGGAAGACATTGGCATCGATGTCTCCTTGGTGCAGCGCTTCGTTGGGCAACACGTAGTCGTTGAAGGATACTAATTCCACCTCGAGCCCAAAACGGTCTTTGGCTACTTCTTGGGCAGCCTGTGCCAAGGCGAGTTCCGGGCCGGACTGCACTCCAACCTTAATGTAGTTGGGGTCTTCGTTGCGCGGGCTGCCGCAAGCAGCAATGAGTATGGCAAACAAGGCCACGGCCCCCAGTTTGGCCGTTCGTGCGATAAAAGGTCTGTACATGTGTTATGTGTTTGATTTATGATTATTTTCGATGGTCCACGCGCTTGGACAGCGTATCGCCTAAAAATTGGATCAGGAATACGAGCGCTACCAGCAGGACGAGTACTGTGTTCATGACGACGACGTCGTAGCCCACATAGCCATACTGGTAACCGATCTGGCCGAGGCCTCCCGCGCCTACGGCGCCGCCCATGGCCGAGTAACCCACCAATGCGATGAGCGTAATGCTCGCGGCATTGATAATGGAGGGCAAGGCTTCGGGCAAGAGGACCTTGCGGACAATCTGAAGGGGCGTGGCGCCCATCGCCCGCGCCGCCTCGATCACTCCATGCGGCACCTCCAGCAGGCTATTTTCCACCATGCGCGCCACGAAGGGCGCTGCCCCGACGCTCAAGGGTACTAATGCGGCTTGCACGCCGATTGAAGTTCCCACCAGCATACGCGTGAAGGGTATCATCCACACGATAAGGATGATGAACGGAATGGCGCGAAAGATATTGACGACAAGGGCCAGCGTGGTATTTACCGATTTGTTTTCGAGCAGCTGCCCTTTTCGGGTCAGAAAAAGCACAACGCCGACCGGTAGCCCGACCAGGAACCCAAAAAAGCCGGATACGAACGTCATCACGATGGTTTCCCACGTGCCCCGGACCAACATCCATAACATCGCTTCAGACATATCCCAATAGCTTGACGTTAATCTTACGTTTTTCGATAAAAGCGATAGCTTCTGTCCACTGCGCGGGCGTGCCGAAGAGTTCGAGCAGCATAAGCCCGAATTTGACGCCCCCAGCATAGTCTATCTGCGAACTGACAATCTGGAAATCCATGCCGAGCTCCTGGGCTAGCGCCGACAGCATCGGCTTATCGGCCGTGCCGCCCGCGATTTCCAAGAGCAAGAGTGGACGCTTGCCCGGCGTGGCCTCTTCGCCCAGACGCTCGCGGTAGGCAAAGGGAATTTCGATATGCAATGCCGCAGCGATGAATTGCTTGGCCAGTTCGGTTTCGGGGTCTGAAAATACTTGGGCAACCGTCCCATGTTCGACCAACTTGCCCTGGCTGATGATTGCCACGTCGTCGCACACGGCCTTCACCACGTCCATCTCGTGCGTAATGAGCAGCACGGTCAGCCCCAACCGACGGTTAATGTCCTTGATAAGTGCCAAGATGGAGCGGGTCGTTGCCGGATCCAGCGCACTGGTGGCCTCATCGCAAAGCAGCACTTTGGGATTGTTGGCTAGAGTGCGCGCAATGGCAACGCGTTGCTTTTGACCGCCCGACAACCGCGACGGATATTCGTGGGCCTTGTCTCGCAAACCGACCAGTTCGAGCAGCTCGTCGACGCGTTGCCTGATGGCCGCACGCGAAAAGCCTGCGATCTCGAGGGGGAAGGCAATATTGCCGAATACGGTGCGCGAAGACAGCAAGTTAAAGTGTTGGAAGATCATGCCGATCTGCTGCCGGGCAACGGCCAGTTCCCCGGCAGGCAGGTCGGTCAAGACCTGCCCATCCACCCGTACACACCCCTTCGTGGGGCGTTCCAGCAAATTAACGCACCGAATGAGGGTACTCTTGCCCGCTCCCGACGCGCCGATGACGCCAAAAATCCTTCCCTTCGGTACGGTGAGCGTTACCCCGTCAAGGGCTAGGAAAGGTTGTTGGTTTCGGTAGTACGTCTTGGATATGTTATCCAGTTGGATCATCTCGCAAAAATAGTCTTTTAAACCACAAAACGGGCCAAAGCTAGCATGTGAGGGGGAAAAAAGCGAACAATGTTACATGCACGCCGATATCACAACGAGTCCGTCGCCATGCAAAGCGCAAAAAACTCCTGACAGGGGGATAATAACCGACCGACGGGACGACGTAGGAAAATTTCTCCTTGAGTCCGCTTATGCGCCGAGAAACCGAGCGCAAAACATCCACGATGACCCAACGAACCTGCATTTTATCCATGCATCACGCTATTATGGGATAATGCGGGGAAGGGGAGAACTGAAGTTTACGGCCTTCGATCTCCCCAACCAAAATAGGATGCGCCCTCGGGCGGCGCGGGCAGTTCGACGTATTACGGCGAGCGATTGACGCTTCGTCACGTTCTGCTGGGCTGTATAAGTTTACGGCGATGCCCAATAAGTAATCAAGGGCTCCGGTCTGCCGGATCGGCTAGGCAGGCAACCCGGCGGGTCACCCGACATAGTCGGCGATAGCCTCGCCGACATGCTGCACGGCATCGTCCTGGAGATTTCCCCAGATTTGCACCCAACCTTCCACGGGGTCGTGGCGTAGTTGGCTGATTGCCGCGCCGTCGAGATAACAATAATACATTGGCACGCTGTCGGTGGTTTCGTCGGGGTCGATGGTGAGTGGCCGATCGCCAAAATGACCGGCAATACTCAATTCAAACGATTTTTCTGCTTGTTCCATGGTGGGCCTCCGTTTTTACGATATAAAATATAAACAAGGGCTTGGCCCGAAATGTTCGTGGCTTCAGAAAAATACCGACATGCGGACGAGCCGCTAAAGGGACAATGCTTCGAGCGCCGCATCCAGCGAAGGCAGGAAATTGACCAGCTTGCCTTGGTTGCTTTCCGAGATAAACTCCTGAAGGCTCCGGCTATCCAATTGCGTAAAATCCCCAACAATCACCAGCCTTACGCGGTAATTCGAAAATTTCTGGAGAATCTCGCCCGCTAACCGCGTCTTGAGATCGAAAAACGCGGGTGCCAATTGCTTTTGGTGGACAACCACCCGGTCAAAACCCTGGTAATAGACATTTCCGATCAGGTCCGTTCCGTCCGATTCGGTATGGATGGCCACCTCGTCGCCGATAAGCTCGGCGATAGGTACGCCGTTGACACGGTGGGTTTTAAATTCCATGACACGCTTTTGGAGATAATGACGAACATAGCCAAAAGAATTTGACGATCCTAACACGCGCGTTCTTTTTTATCTTTGCACCATGGCACGCATTACCGAAATCGACCTCCATACCACGGCGTTCTTACGCAACACGTCCGGCCTATATCCGGAAGACCTCGTCCAGCACAGCATCGAACGTATGCGGAAAGCCCTAAATGATGCCATCAAGCGCGGTGACGCCGAAATCCGTTTCATCCACGGAGCGGGTAACGGTACCCTCCGAGAACGCGTATACCACGAGCTCCGGGTATTACAAAAGGACGGACGCATCGAAACCTTCGAGCCTTCATTCTTTAATAAAGGCATGGTAAACGTCGTGATCCGCTTTTGAGCGGGGAAACGCCCCGCGGGAATAGTTCTTGTTTCTACAGCGTTATGGGTGGATTTTTACAGCAAGATGCGGTTGCGTTGTAAAGGCAACGCGCTTTAGACAGTTTCCATCCACAGCGAGGGAATCGAGTATTCTCCGTACGCACCTAAGCGCGTCGGCGTCTCCGCTTGTGATCATCCGGCGAGCCAGATGACACGACCGTGCGCCGGGTATCAGCGTGAACCGTAGCGAAACCGATGCAGATTTGCTTTTTCAAGCCCATAAAATTTCCGTACTTTCGTATTCGACAAAAAAAAGGAGAGACGTCGTGCCAGTAAAGATTCCAAATAGTTTACCCGCCATTGAGCTGCTCAAGAAGGAAAACATCTTCGTGATGAACGAGTTACGCGCCAACCAGCAGGACATCCGTCCTATGCGCGTAGCCATCCTGAACTTGATGCCGCTCAAGATATCGACCGAAACGGACTTTATTCGCCTTTTGTCAAACAACCCCTTGCAGGTGGAAATCCAGTTTGTACACTTGGACACCCATACGCCTCGCAATACGCCTGCCGAACACCTGGAAGCATTCTACAAAGGATTCCATGAGATCGCGGACAGCTATTTTGACGGGATGATCATCACGGGCGCGCCCGTGGAACTCCTGCCGTTCGAAGAGGTTTCCTATTGGGAGGAAATCAAGACGATCTTTGATTGGGCGCGTACGCACGTAACGTCCACGCTGTACATCTGTTGGGCCGCGCAAGCCGCCTTGTATCACTTCTACGGCGTGCGGAAAAGCCCCCTTGGCAGCAAACTGTTCGGCGTGTTCAAGCACCAAGCGTTAGACAAGCGTCATCCGCTGTTTCGGGGCTTTGATGACGAGTTCTATATCCCGCACAGCCGCCACACCAAACTGGAAGAGGCGGACCTTTCCCGCATCAGCGAGCTGGAAAAACTGGCTGCTTCCGACCAGGCGGGCGCCGCGATCCTTGCGTCGCGGGGCGGACGCGAGTTTTACCTGACCGGCCATTCGGAGTATGCGCCTACAACGCTGCACGAAGAGTATGTCCGGGACCTGGAGAAAGGGCAACCCATACAGCCGCCCCAAAACTACTACGCAGGCGATGACCCGAACAACCCGCCCCGGGTCCGCTGGGCCGGCCACGCAAACTTGCTATTTAACAACTGGCTGAACTACTTCGTATACCAAGAAACACCCTACGACCTGAGCGAAGTCGTACACATGGGGCCGCTCAAGCAGGAAGGGTAGAATACGGGGTGACACCGTGGCCAGTACGGCCTTAACAAGAGGAAAAAGTCGGCAAGCGAGCAGCCCTCACTTGCCGACTTAAAATGTTGCTTTGCTTATGTACGTCACTGAGCAGCCAGGCCGGCATGCTCCGTTTCGTTCAAGTGATTGGTGGCAGTTGCCAATACCCGTTCGAATTCTTCCTTCAGCGCTGAGTCAAGAATACCGGCTTCTTCCGAGAAATTTTCCCGGAAAAGGGGAAGCGAGAACGTGCCCACAATGACGCTCCCGTGAACGGGGAATCGCTGGGTAGCAGCCTGCAATACCGATTTTCCACCACGCGGACCAGGCGCCGTAGCCAGAAGGAGCATTTTTTTGCCTTCGAAAAGTTTCGCCTTAATCCGCGAAGTCCAATCAAACAGGTTCTTGAAGGCCGCGGTATAACTACCATTGTGCTCGGCCAGCGAAACGATCAGCAGATCCGCCTCCTCGACTTTCGCAAGGAAGTCGTGGGCAGCCTGTGGATGCCCGATTGCCGCTTCTACATCGGACGTGTACAAAGGTAGGTCAAAATCACGCAAGTCCAATATTTCCACGTCTGCCTCGGGAAAAAACTCCGTGGCATAACTTGCGAATTTTCTGTTGATGGAGTCGCGGCTGTATGATGCGCCAAACGCAATAATCTTCATATTTCTAACATTAACGGAATACACATTTTTGTTGCCCCAAAAGTACGACAAGGATTCGTTACGGGCATTGATATAAGTTAAGAAATGACCGTTTGATGATCGCTGCAGCCAAAACACCGAACACACGCCGGCACACGGACAGTACACAATTTTTGTGGTAGGCACCGAATCTCAGGATCGTTTCGCTATATTTACACTGGAAATCAACTTGATACACGTGATGAAAAAACTGATTTTCTATGGTCTGCTCCTAGCGGGAAGCCTGAGCGCCTGCCAAAGCAATGACCGCGCTACCTCTGGCGAGGACACGGCAACGCTTAACGAACAGGACACGCCCCCCTTAGTGACGGCCTCCCTAACGGACACTTCGGGCAGGCAACTGGATCTCGTCTTCGACAACGAAGCCGGCACGGCCGTGCTCACCCTAGATGGGGAGACCATCCACCTGACCCAGGACACCATGGCCTCAGGTATTCGGTACAGTAATGAACACTATGTGTACTCCGAGCATCAAGGGAACGTGACCCTGACCAAGGACGGCGAACCCATTTTCCGGATAGGGGATTAGTTAGGCCGTAGCCGTACGCCTATGTTCGAATGAGGGAGCGGGGAAACCGACTTGTACGCCGAAGAGCCTGCACTTGATGCCTATCCGCTAGGGTCGGATTTGTTGTCTATATCGCGTCTTTCACCTTCTTTGAGGAAGTAAGTTCGCACGATGAGCAGGGTCAGCAAGGGCAGTGCAGCAAACACGACAAATAATACCCAAGCGGCGTGCTTCGTGTTTGCCAGGTTTTCCGTTTCGTGAATACCCGCTAGGCTGGTCACTACGCCTGTAATGGCTGCCCCGAATGCCGTGGCAATCAGCTGTATCGTCGTCAATGATGCGGCGGCATGGTCTTCTTCGCCCGCCTCCGCGGCCGACAGCGCCCGCGCCAGCAAGTGGGGCCACCCCATACCGATGCCGCCGCCGATCAGTACCAGGCAGAGGCTGATGAGCACCAACGCGAGTGACGGGTGGACATCCGTGTGGATGATCGCAAATCCGAGCCCCAACAATCCGGTTGCCATCGCTACGGGCCCGACGTGCCAGATCCGGATGACGCGCAACCGCGAAGCGCCCGAAAACAGGATGGAAAAGCACGTCCAACCGATCGCCATCATCACCGTAAGGTAACCGGCCTTTAGTGGCGAATAACCGTGTAGCTCCTGGAGGAAATAAGGAATGTAAATCTCGACCGTGGTAGCCGCCTGCAGAAAAGCGATGGCGGCGTAGGTAGCGCCCAGACGCGAACTTACCGAATAGGAACCCCGCGGCAACAGCCGTTGCGAAGCCCTCCGTTCTAAGCGTATCAGCAAAAGAAGCAATACGACCGAAACCACCAAACCCGCAACGGCGACCCGCAAATCTTCCGTTATGCTACCCAACGACACCGCTATGCTGGCGGCGGTCAGCAGAAATAGCTTGAAGACCGGCGTGGGCAGCGTCGCGCCCGTCGACGTACGTCCGCTCGGCAGGACGGTAGTAATGGTAATAAACAACACGACCGATATCAGCAGTACCGAACCGAACGAAAGCCGCCAAGCGCCCAGCCCCGCGAAAACGCCGCCGATAAACGGTCCGGATAGGGCGGCAATACCCCACATGCCGGACAATAACGCCATCGCTCGAGACCATAAGGGCTCGGCAAAGACGAGACGGATCATGGAGTACGACAGGGCAAACAACAACCCGCCGCCAAACCCCTGTATGCTACGCCCGACGAGCATAACCGTCATCGTGGGCGCCAGCGTGCAACATAGCGTGCCCACGGCAAACAGCGCGATAGACAGTTGGTAGGCCCGCCTGGGCCCGCGCAGTGAAAGCCAGCGCGCCGACAAAACCGAGCCGACGATAGACGCCACGACGAACAGGGTCGTGTTCCAGCTGAAAAAGGCAAAGCCGCCGATATCGCGGACCACGGAAGGCAAAATCGTCGTGGCCAAGAATACGTTCACGGCATGGAGGCCGACGCCCCCCGCCAGCGAGATCGCCTTTATCCCGTTCGACCCCGAAAGCAACGACTTCCAGCTGTTATCTGTTTTGGCCATGTATTACCTCGTAACCTATGCGCGACTCCTAAACACGGCGCGCAATGATGCGGGTAGACTAGTATCTCCCAATCAAAACGGCAAACATAACCAATCGTTTGCGCAAATCGCCAGTTTCGGGCCTGGACAAACAGGGCTGGCCTCCGGCATGCCCTTCGTTTTCCGGCCCGTCGCTCCGCGTGATACGCCTAAAAACAGTAGCTTTGCTAACATGAAGCAAACATGCCTTATCGTAATTATGGCCACGTTCTTCGGCGCGGTCTTCCAGTCGTGCCAATCCGGCAAGCGGGAAGGGAATGTGCCCATCGTTGGCTTTATCGAAGCCTTTGAGGATGCCACCATTGCCCAAGCGCGCATGGGATTTATGGACGCCCTAGCCTCAGCGGGATATCGTGAAGAAGCCGGCACGCTGCGGGTTATCTACCGCAATGCCCAAGGCGACGCCGGCACCCTCAGCCAGATTGTCAATTACCTGGGTAGCCGCCCCATCAGCCTGATCGGTACCAGTACGACCCTGGCGACCCTTGCCGCTGCCCAACGCATTCATGACACGCCGATTTTCCAATCCGTGACCGCCATGCCCGAGATCGTCGGCCTGGTGGCCGATGGAGGCTTACCTCCCCCCAATCTTTTCGGTACGGGCGAAACGCTGCACTACATCGACACCGCCTTCGCAATAATCAGCCAGCAGGTCAAACCGAAAGGCGCCCGCCTGCGGGTCGGCATGATCTACAACCAAGCCGAGCCCCAGTCAGTGGAGGCGTACGAGCGCCTAGCGGTTCTCGCGGATTCCTTAGGCGCCGAACTGGTCGCGCAACCCCTGCAGGCGTCAGCCGAAGCCCAGCTGGTTGTCCGCTCCCTTTTGCAACGCGATATCGATGCTTTTTTTGCCAATCCAGACAACACGGTTTTTGCGGCGTTTGAGACGATCGTCCGCAACTGCGACGAACGTGGCGTCCCCATTTTCACCAGCGAAGCAGGCTTAGTGGCCCGCGGCGCCGTTGCCGCCTTCGGTGCCGACATCTACCAGTGGGGCTACCAGAGCGGGGAACAAGCGGCACGCTACCTGGAAACCGGGTCTACCGAGGACATGCGGGTGGAAATGCTCAAGATCCGTAAACGCGTCTACAACCCGGATCGGGCCGCGCAATTCGGTCTGGATTTCGATACCAGCTTTGAAGCCTGGGTTCAGTAGGCTGGCTTCGGATGATAATACCATCGCGGGCAGCGGGTTTGGCCCGTGTGACCGAAAGTGTGGACGGTTTGTAACAAAAATTAAACACGGGGCTTATACCACCGCGAGTAATTCTGCGTTTAAGGTGTAGTATATCGAAATTAGATATAGAACTTTTCATAATTTTAGGTTTATAATTGGTTAGTAAAGAAGTGCCCTGTCCTCCCCGGATAGGGCTTTCTTAATTTTTAAAACCGGTAACCGAGGTTTATCCCGGCCGGGGGGACGAATTCCGAGCCAACATCGGGGTCAGACTGGATGATATTCCGCCCCACGCCACCGAAAACCTCAAAAACAAAATTCTTACGGCTGACGATTTTGCCGCCGACTACCCGACTACAATGCCCAATGCGAAGTTCGTGGACATACGCGTCATCACTGTCTGTACCGTATATTTCCTCAAAGAATTTCTGGCCGTTCACCATACCGAACGGTTCAAGGAAAAACCCTCTTGCATAGCAGTTCATGAAAAAGTGTCGATAATACGGGGTGATGGCAAACTGTTCGTTGTAACAGGGCAGTTCACCGATATCCGACAGCCAGCCAGCCGGGTTCTTTCTGTAGGTTGCCCAAGATGGACAAGCCCGAGGTCGAATTCGGACTGAGGATGTGTTCGTGCGAGGCCGTCGAGCGTCTTGAAGATAATCAAGTTAAATGCATTGAGCTTAACCTCGTTTTTTTCGTCGTCGGTTTGCTGGGCGTTTGCTACCAACGACGCCGTAATCGCAAGCAGAAAAGTGGTCAGGATATATCTCATGGTTTATAGGATATTTGATTAGTTTAACTATTGGCAGCCGACGCCGCCCGATAACAAGGACAGCCCCAGTTTTTGACTGGTAATCGCTAGGTGGCAGGGGACAAAAGCAGATGCCCGCGTGCGAACTTCCGGCGCATTGCGCGACGAAGAACGATAATGCGTCGAATTTCCAAGGTTTTCTGTAAACGTATTACAGTTGAACGCAAGGGAGTTAGCGAAAAATCTAAAAAATATCTCACATTTAGTTTGCAGGGTATCTCAGATAATTCTATCTTTGCACCACTTTCCAAACGGAAAAAAGATGTTTGGCAGTCGACAAACAACGATTCCGTAGCTCAGCCGGTAGAGCAATACACTTTTAATGTATGGGTCCTGGGTTCGAATCCCAGCGGGATCACAAAGCCACTCGTTTGAGTGGCTTTTTTTATTTCCCCGCTGGGATGACCTCTCCCCGCAAAAAAAAACGGGAGTATTTAGACGTAAGGAATTCGCTTACGGATTACTAATCTAAAAGGGA
>Ga0079224_100006525_pt1 | contig 15480 bp, 14 predicted proteins | sample Stecom2015_FD_80414 | JGI IMG/M metagenome (GOLD analysis project Ga0079224, IMG submission 80414) | Agricultural soil microbial communities from Utah to study Nitrogen management - Steer compost 2015 | ecosystem: Environmental > Terrestrial > Soil > Agricultural land | place: USA: Utah...
ACGACGAGCACCACCACCTCCACCGCCGAGCCGGCCGCGGTCGCGCCGCTGACCGGGCTGCCCGACCCCGGCACCGGCCACACGGCCCGGCCGGCGCTCGTCGTGAAGCTCGACAACGTGGAGCCCAAGGCCCGTCCCCAGGCCGGGATCAACCAGGCCGACGTCGTCTACGAGGAGCGCGTCGAGGGCAGCGTCACGCGGCTGCTCGCCGTCTTCCACTCCACGGACGCGGCGCCCGTCGGCCCCGTCCGCTCCGCCCGCAGCTCCGACATCGCCATCTTCACGCCGCTGAACCGCCCGTTCTTCGCGTGGAGCGGCGCCAACGCCACCTTCGCCGGGCTCATCCGTGCGGCCGCCGCGGTCGACGTCGGCTACGACGCTCAGAGCGGCCACTACTACCGCGAGCGAGGCCGTCCGGCCCCCAGCAACCTGATGATCCGCAGCACGGTCGACCTGATGGCCCTCCCCGCCGAGGGCTCCGCCCCGCCGCCGCCCCTGTTCCACTACCGGGCCGAAGGGGAGGAGGTCCCGCACCTCGAGCCGGTCACCGCCGTGCGCATCGTGTACGGCACGAGCGCCGGCAGCGCGCCCGTGGAGTACCGCTGGAACGGCGAGGGCTGGGCCCGCACCCAGGCCGGCACGCCCCACGTCGACGCCGACGGGGTGCAGGTGGCGCCGGCCAACGTGATCATCCAGTTCACCCCGTACCACGGCAGCGGGGTGGCCGATCAGTTCGGCAACGACATCCCGGAGGCGGCGCTCGTGGGGGAGGGCGACGCCTGGATCCTCACCGCCGGGGGCCTCGTCCCGGCCCGCTGGAGCAAGCCCTCGCTCGAGGCGGTGACCACCTACACCGACGCCGACGGGAACCCGGTGAAGCTCAGGCCCGGACGCACCTGGGTGGCGCTCCCGCCGCCCGGCGGGGCCACCAAGCTCTGAGCGACACCGGTACCGGCTTCGAGGATCCGCGGGCCCGCCGGTAGCATCGCGCCCATGGCCGACGCTCCCTCCCGCCCGATCAGCTCCGACACCGGCACCGTGCGCGTCAAGCGCGGGCTCGCCGAGATGCTCAAGGGCGGCGTGATCATGGACGTCGTCGACCCCGAGCAGGCGAAGATCGCCGAGGACGCCGGCGCGGTCGCCGTCATGGCGCTCGAGCGGGTCCCCTCGGACATCCGGCGCGACGGCGGCGTGGCCCGCATGAGCGACCCCGAGATGATCGAGGGCATCAAGGCGGCCGTCACGATCCCGGTGATGGCCAAGGCCCGCATCGGCCACTTCGTCGAGGCCCAGGTCCTCGAGGCGCTCGGCGTGGACTACGTGGACGAGTCCGAGGTGCTCACCCCGGCCGACGAGACCCACCACATCGACAAGTGGGCGTTCACCGTGCCGTTCGTGTGCGGGGCCACCAACCTCGGTGAGGCCCTTCGGCGCATCAGCGAGGGTGCCTGCATGATCCGCTCGAAGGGGGAGGCCGGCACCGGCAACATCGTCGAGGCCGTCCGCCACCTGCGCACGATCCTCGGGGACATCCGCAAGGTCACCCAGGCCGACTCCGCCGAGCTGTTCGACTGGGCCAAGCGGCTCCAGGCCCCGCTGCCGCTCGTTCAGGAGATCGCCGAGACCGGCGAGCTGCCCGTCCCGCTGTTCTGCGCCGGTGGCATCGCCACCCCCGCCGACGCTGCGCTCGTGATGCAGCTCGGCGCCCAGGCCGTCTTCGTCGGCTCGGGGATCTTCAAGTCGGACGATCCGGCCCGCCGGGCCAAGGCGATCGTGGAGGCCACCACCCACTACAAGGACCCGGCGATCATCGCCAAGGTGTCCCGTGGGCTCGGCGGGGCGATGCCCGGCCTCGAGATCGGCGGCCTCGAGCAGACCTTCGCCGACCGCGGCTGGTGAGCCGCGGCGCGCTCCCGCCTGCCGAGGGGCCGGTCGGGCGGCCCGGATAGGATCGACGCTCCCATGCGCATCGCAGCGAGGCCCCCAGGTGAAGGTCGGCGTCCTGGCCCTGCAGGGCGCGTTCGCGGCGCACGCCAGGGCGCTGGCCAGCCTCGGCGCTGAAGCCCGCGAGGTCCGCACCCCCGAGGACCTCGCTGACGTCGACGCGCTCGTCGTGCCCGGCGGCGAGTCCACCACGATCGCGATGCAGCTCGACCGAGCCGGGCTGACCGAGCCGCTCGCCCGCCGCCTCGCCGACGGCCTGCCGGCCCTCGGGACCTGCGCCGGCATGATCCTCCTCGGCGCCGAGGTGCTCGACGGCCGCCCCGACCAGCGCTGCTTCGGCGCGATCGACATCGCGGTGCGACGCAACGCGTTCGGCCGCCAGGTCGACTCCTTCGAGGCCGACCTCGCCGTCGACGGGCTCGACGGCGGGCCCGTCCGGGCCGTGTTCATCCGGGCTCCCGTGGTCGAGCGGACCGGTCCCGGCGTCGAGGTCCTCGCCACCGTCGACGGTCGCCCCGTGGTCTGCCGCCAGGGCCCGGTGACCGTCACCGCCTTCCACCCCGAGCTCACCGACGACCTCCGCATCCACGAACGCTTCCTGGCCGAGATCTGATCGCCGGCCGCCGAGCCGGTCCGACCGCACGACAAGGAGAACGATGGCCGGTCATTCCAAGTGGTCAACCATCAAGCACAAGAAGGGGGCGGCTGACGCCGCCCGGGGAAAGCTCTTCGCCAAGCTGCTCCGCCAGGTGGAGGTGGCCGCCCGCGAGGGCGGGGGCGACCCCGACATGAACCCGACGCTGCGGACGATGTACCAGAAGGCCCGCGACGCGTCGGTGCCGCTCGACACGATCGAGCGGGCGATCAAGCGCGGGACCGGTGAGCTCGAGGGCGTCAGCTACGAGCAGGTCACCTACGAGGGGTACGGACCGGGCGGCGTGGCCGTGATGGTCGACGCGCTCACCGACAACCGCAACCGCACCGGCGCCGAGGTGCGCAGCATCTTCACCAAGCACGGCGGGTCGATGGCCGAGCCCGGCGCGGTGGCCTGGCAGTTCGAGCGCAAGGGCGTCGTCCTCGTCGACCGCAGCGTGGAGGAGGACGACCTCATGCTCGTGGCCCTCGACGCTGGGGCGGAGGACATCGCCGACGACGGGGAGGCGTGGCGCGTCACCACCGGCCCCACGGACCTCCACGCCGTGCGCAGCGCCCTCGAGGAGGCCGGCATCGCCGTCACCTCCTCGGACCTGGCCATGGTGCCGACCTCCACCGTCGCCATCGACGAGGCGGAGGCGGCCCGCAAGGTGCTCAAGCTCGTCGACGCCCTCGACGACAACGACGACGTGCAGGACGTGTACGGGAACTTCGACATCCCCGACGACGTCCTCGAGGCGATCGAGGCCTGATGGCCGCCGAGGTGGGCAGCCCCGCGCCGGACTTCACGCTCGAGGGCGTGGACCGCAGCAGCGGGGAGGCCGTCCGTCGCACCTACACGCTGTCGGAGCACCGGGGCCGGCCGGTGGTGCTCGTCTTCTACCCGGGCGACAACACGCCGGTCTGCACCCGGCAGCTCAACGCCTACACGGAGGACATCGACGCCTTCGCAGAGGTCGGCGCCCAGGTGCTCGCCATCAGCCCGCAGTCGGTGGAGAGCCACGACGAGTTCTCCTGCCGGCAGGGCGGGTTCGCGTTCCCGCTGCTCGCCGACACCGACAAGGCGGTGGGGGAGGCGTACGGCATCCTCGGGCCGCTCGGCTTCTACCGGCGCTCGGTGTTCGTCGTCGACGCCGAGGGCGTCGTCCGCTACGCACACCGCGCCGTGGCCGGCTTGACCTTCCGCTCGGCGAGCGACCTGGTGGCCGCCGTCAAGGCCGCGCTGTAGCGCCCGCTACTGCTCGTCGGCCACGCCGAGCAGGCGGGCCCGGGTGACGCTGCGCACGCCCCGCCACAGGGCCACGGCGGCGAGGACCCAGGCCGCCGCGCCCACGTACCAGGCGAGGGCGTCGCCGCCGTAGAGGCTGCCGGTGGCCTGGCTGTAGGCGATCATGATGAGGGGCAGGCTCACGAGCGCGGAGGACTGCTGCGCCGCCGCCGTGGACTTCACCCGGGCCGACAGGCGCAGCACGAGCGCGAGCGTGAGGGCCAGGAACGGCGGCACCACCCAGAGCATCAGCACCCACCACTGGGGCGTGGGGAAGAACCAGCCGCCCACGTCAGGGCCGACGATCGTGTTGACGATCAGGGAGTAGACGCCGAAGCCCACGATCGTCGTGAGGTAGCCGGGCAGGAGGCTGGCGGCCAGCTTCCCGTAGAAGATCTCGCGGATCCCGGCGGGGGAGTGGGCGAGGAACTCGCCGGTGCCGCGCTCGCGCTCGCCCACGATCGTGGCCGCGCCGACGGCGGTGGAGATCGTGATCGGCACCACCACCGCCACCGGGGCGAACAGGTAGACGGCGAGGGCGTAGGCCGCTCGCGCCGGTTCGCTGTCGCCCTGGATCTGGGCCTGGGCGCGCTCGGGCAGGATCTCGAGCGCCTGGGAGAGCTGGGCCACCGCGTCGACGCTGCCGATCCGGGTCAGGGACAGGAGCAGGACGGTGGGGACGAGCACGAAGAAGATGCCGCCCAGGATCAGCATCGGGATCCAGTAGTCCCGGGCCTGCGCCAGCTGCTTGAGGTCGGTGCGGGCGACGGTGCGCAGCTGGTCCCACTGCAGGCCCCGCCGGGGGGACCGGGTGGCGACCATCAGACCGTGCTCCCCTCGACCGCGCCGAGGCGGCTGCGCCCCGCGCCCTGGCGGATGGCGAAGTACAGCTGCTCGAGGCTCGGCTCGTGCGGCTCCACCCGGGTGATCCGCACCCCGGCCCCGGTCAGGGCCGCCACCAGGTCCGGCACCCGAGCGAGGTCGTCGAGGCGCACCTCGGCCACGCCGTCGCGCCGCTCGTAGGCGACCACGCCGGGCACCCGCGCGAGGAGGTCGAGGCCGGCGGGGTCCTCGGCGCCGATCCGGACGACGTCGTGGGGCCAGAACCGCCGGGCCAGCTCGCCGGGCGCGCCCGACACCACGTCGGTGCCGTCCTGCATCACGACCACCTGATCCGCCAGGCCCTGCGCCTCGTGGAGCAGGTGCGTGCACATCACCACGGTGGTGCCGTCGGCGGTCATCTCCCGCACGAGCTCGAGCACCGCGTGGCTCGACTCGGGGTCGAGCCCCGACGTGGGCTCGTCGTAGAGGAGCAGCTCGGGCTCGTGCAGCACGCTGCGGGCCAGGGCCAGGCGCGTCTTCATCCCGGTGGAGTAGCCGCCGACCTGCTGGTCCAGCGCCTCGCGGATCCCGAACCGGTCCGCCGCGGCGCGGATCCGCTCGTCGACGTGGGCGCCGCTCCCGAGACCGTGCAGCTCGGCCGAGTAGCGGAGGTTGTCCCACCCCGACAGGCGGTCGTAGAGCGAGGGCTTGGCCGACACCACCCCGCAGCGGCGGCGCACGTCGTCGCCGTCCTCGTCCGGGTCCACGCCGAACACCCGCACCGACCCGGCGTCGGGCCGGAAGGCGCCGGTGATCATGCGGATCGCGGTGGTCTTGCCGGCCCCGTTCGGGCCGAGCAGCACCGTGATCCGGCCCTCGGGCACGCGCAGGTCCAGGTCGGTGAGGCCGGGGTTCGGTCCGAACCACTTGGCCACGCCGTCGAGCTGGATCACCGCAGCGGGCTGCATCGCCGGCACGGTACCGGGGGTGAGGGCGTCCACCGAGGTCACTGCTGCGTCATCGGCCCGCGGGCGGGACCACCTTGAGCGCCACCGTCCGCCACGGCGGCGACCCCGTCCGATAGGGTCGAACGCGTGTACGTCCTCGGCATCGACCCCGGTCTCTCCCGCTGCGGCTACGGCCTCGTGCAGCAGCGGCCAAGCGGGGGCAGCCGGGCCGTCGCCATGGGGGTGCTGCGCACCGACCCGGCCACCCCCACCCCCCAGCGGCTGGCCGAGCTCCAGGTCGACCTGCGGGCGCTCCTGCGCGAGCACCGGCCCGACGTCGTCGCCGTCGAGCGGGTCCTCTTCCAGGTCAACGTCCGCACCGCCATCCCCGTCGCCCAGGCCGCCGGCCTGGCCATGGCCGAGGCGGTGGCCGCCGGGTGCGAGGTCGTCGAGTACTCGCCCAACCAGGTCAAGCAGGCCGTCACCGGCGTCGGTGGGGCCGACAAGGAGCAGGTGATGCGCATGGTCCAGGCCCTCATCGGCGTGAGCGAGCCCATCCGGCCGGTCGACGCCGCCGACGCCGTCGCCGTCGCGCTCTGCCACGCCGCGCACGCCCCGATGGCGGCCCGGGTGGCCGCCTCGAGCGCCGCGGCGCGGGCGGTGGGCCGATGATCGGCTCCCTGCGAGGCACGCTGGTCGACCGCGGCGCCTCCGAGGTCACGATCGAGGTCGGCGGCGTCGGGTACCGGGTCACCGTCACCCCCACCGCCGTCGTGGCCCTCGGCGAGCTCGGCGACGAGGTGTTCTGCTGGGTGCACCACCACCAGCGGGAGGACGCCGTCACGCTCTTCGGCTTCACGAGCAAGGACGAGCGGGCCTGCTTCGAGACCCTGCTCGGCGCCCACGGCGTCGGGCCCGCCCTGGCCCTGGCCATCCTCTCGGTGCACTCGCCGGTGGCGCTGGCCCGGATCGTCGCCGAAGACGACCTCGCCGCGCTCTGCCTCGTGCCCGGCGTCGGCAAGAAGACCGCCCAGCGCCTCCTCATCGACCTGAAGAGCCGGCTGTCGGTGCCGGACCTCGGGGACGCGCCGGCGGCCACCGAGGCGGCCGGCACCTCGGCGGTGGCGGTGACGAGCGCCCGGGCCGACGTGCGCGACGCGCTGGCCGGCCTCGGCTACACGGACGCCGAGATCCGCAGCGTGATGGCCGACCTGCCCGACGACGACGCCGACGCCGGGGCGCTGCTGCGCGACGCGCTCCAGCGCCTGGCCGCGGCCCGACGGTGAGCGGAGGGTCGCGGTGAGAGAGGAGCTGCTGCGGGCCGATCTGCCGCCCGACGCCGACGAGAGCGAGCTCACCGCCGAGGTGAGCCTCCGTCCTCGCACGCTGGAGGAGTTCGTCGGCCAGCGCGAGCTCAAGGACCACCTGGCGATCATCCTCGAAGCGGCCCGCCGCCGGAACCAGTCCCCCGACCACGTCCTCCTGGCCGGTCCGCCCGGGCTCGGGAAGACCTCGCTGGCCGGGATCATCGCCGCCGAGATGGGCGTCGCCATGCAGGTCACCTCCGGCCCCGCCATCGAGCGGGCCGGGGACCTGGCCGCCATGCTCTCCCAGCTCGGCGAGGGCGACGTCCTCTTTATCGACGAGATCCACCGCCTCCCCAAGGTGGTGGAGGAGGTCCTCTACCCGGCGATGGAGGACTTCCAGATCGACATCGTCCTCGGCAAGGGACCGGCGGCCCGCTCCATCCGCCTCGACCTGCCCCGCTTCACCCTCGTGGGCGCCACCACCCGAACGGGTTCCATCACCGGGCCCCTGCGGGACCGCTTCGGGCTCGTCGCCCGCCTCGACTACTACGAGCCCGAGGACCTCGAAGCCATCGTCACCCGGGCGGCGGGGATCCTCGAGGTCGAGATCGACCCGAGCGGCGCCGCCGAGCTGGCCCGCCGGGCCCGAGGCACGCCCCGCATCGCCAACCGCCTCCTGCGCCGGGTCCGGGACTACGCCGAGGTCCGCAGCCACGGCCGCATCGACCAGCGCACCGCCGCCGACGGCCTCGCGCTGTTCGGGGTCGACGAGCGCGGCCTCGACAAGGTCGACCGGGCCATCCTCACCGCCCTCTGCGAGCGCTTCGGGGGCGGGCCGGTCGGGCTGTCCACCCTCGCCATCAGCGTCGGCGAGCAGACCGAGACGATCGAGGACGTGTACGAGCCCTTCCTCATCCAAGAGGGCCTCCTCATGCGCACGCCCCGCGGCCGCGTCGCCACCCCCGCCGCGTGGCAGCACCTCGGCCTCACCGAGCGCCGCGGCGGCGCCGACCCCACGACGCCGAACCTGTTCGGCTGACCCCGGCGTCGAGCCCCGGTCGGTGCGGATTCGGCCGGGTCGGCGCGCCGCGGGGACACTGGTCCCGCTCATGGAGACCTCCCTGTTCGACTACGAGCTGCCCGCGGCGGCCATCGCGCAGACCCCCGTCGAGCCGCGGGACCACGCCCGGCTGCTCATCGACGAGGGACCTGGCGCCGCGCCCCGGCACGGGCGCATCACCGACCTGCCGTCGCTCCTCGGGCCCGGGGACGTCGTCGTGGTCAACACCACTCGGGTGCTGCCGGCCCGGCTGCGGCTCACCAAGCCGACGGGCGGGGCGGTGGAGGTCCTCCTCCTGGAGCCCCGGGACGCCACCGAGCGCACCTGGGAGGCGCTCGTGCGCCCGAGCCGGAAGGTGGCGCCGGGGACGGCGCTTCGCGCCGGCGACGACCTGACCGTCGTGGTGGGCGAGGACCGGGGCGAGGGCCGCCGCGCCGTCACCCTCGACCTTGGCCCCGGCACCGACCTGCTTGCCGCCCTCGAGCGCCACGGCCGCGTGCCCCTGCCGCCGTACATCACCACCCCCCTCGCCGACCCGGAGCGCTACCAGACCACCTACGCCGAGCGGCCCGGGTCCGTGGCCGCCCCCACAGCCGGGCTCCACCTCACCCCCCAGGTGCTCGAGGGCGTCCGGGCGGCGGGCGCCGCCGTCCACCCCGTCGAGCTCGTCGTCGGCCTCGGCACCTTCCGGCCGATCGCCACGGAGGAGGTCGAAGCCCACCGGATGCACGCCGAGCGGTACCGGGTGCCCGAGGCGACCATGGCCGCCTGCGATGCCGCCGAGCGGGTGGTGGCGGTGGGCACCACCACGGTCCGGGCGCTCGAGTCCGCCGCCGCCACCGGCGAGCTGGCCGGCCGCACCGAGCTGTTCATCCACGGCGAGCGGCCCTTCGCCGTCGTCGACGCGCTCGTCACCAACTTCCACCAGCCCCGCTCGTCGCTGCTCGTCCTCGTCGACGCCTTCGTCGGGCCCCGCTGGCGGCACCTGTACGCCACCGCCCTGGCCGAGGGCTACCGCTTCCTCAGCTTCGGCGACGCCATGTTCCTCCGAGGAGTGCGGGGATGACCCTGTCGATCGAGATCACCGACCGCCTCGGCCCGGCCCGGGCCGGCACGATCCGCACCGCCCGGGGCGAGATCCAGACGCCGTGCTTCATGCCCGTCGGCACCAAGGGCGCGGTGCGGACCCTGTCCTCGGCCGACCTGGAGGACCTCGGCGCCCAGATCATCCTCGGCAACACGTACCACCTGATGCTGAAGCCGGGGGCCGAGCGCATCGCCCGCCTCGGCGGGCTCCACGCCTTCGAGGACTGGCCCGGCCACCTCCTCACCGACTCCGGCGGCTACCAGGTGTTCTCCCTCGACCCCGGCGGCAACGTCCGCCTCGACGACGAGGGCGTCACGTTCCGCTCCACCTACGACGGCGGCACCCACCGCCTCACCCCGGCGTCGGCCGTCGACATCCAGACCCACTTCGGCAGCGACATCCAGATGGTCCTCGACGTCTGCGCGCCGCTCCCGTCGCCCCCGGAGGTGCTCCGCCTCGCCGTCGACCGCACCGCGGCCTGGGCGGCCACCGCCCGCGACGCCTTCCTGCGCCAGGACCGCCCCGAGCTCAACCAGTTCGGCATCGTCCAGGGCGGCACCGACCTGGCCCTGCGGGCCGAGAGCGCCGAGCGCACCGTGGCCATCGGCTTCGACGGGTACGCCGTCGGCGGCCTGTCGGTGGGGGAGTCCCGTGACGAGATGCTCGAGGTGCTGGCCGCCACCGTGCCGCTCCTGCCCGACGACCAGCCCCGCTACCTCATGGGCCTCGGGGACCCGGTCGGGATGGTGGAGTCGATCGCCCTCGGGATCGACCTGTTCGACTGCGTGCTGCCCACCCGCTTCGCCCGTCACGGCACGATCCTCTCCACCGCCGGCCGCTACAACCTGAAGCGAGCGGAGAACGCCGACGACAGCGCGCCGCTCGACGACGCCTGCGGCTGCCCGGTGTGCGCCCGCTGGTCCCGGGCCTACCTGCGGCACCTGCTCGTCGTCGACGAGCCCACCGCCCCGCGGCTCATCACGATCCACAACGTGTGGTGGACCCTCCGCCTGGTCGAGGAGGCCCGCGCCGCCATCCAGCGCGGCACCCTCGACGCCGTGCGGTCCCGGGTCCGAGCGGCGTACGAGTAACCTCGCCAGCCGGCCCGTGCCCACCGACCCGACGGAGACCGCGTGCCCCTCCTGACGCAGATCGCCCCCTCACCGGCCAGCGCCGGTCGCCCCCGATGATGCGGGGGCGCATGAAGCGCTCGGGCCTCCGCCCGATGTGGGTGATGGTCGTGCTGACCGTCGGCCTCCTCGCGGGGGTCCTGGCGGCCGGCTGGAGCCCGAAGCTGGGCCTCGACCTCGAGGGCGGCTTCGCCGTCACCCTCCAGCCGATCGAGGAGGCGTCGAGCGACGTCCTCGACCAGTCGATCGAGGTGATCCGCTCCCGGGTCGACGCGCTCGGCGTGGCCGAGCCCGAGATCACCCGGCAGGGGTCGACGATCGAGGTGAGCCTCCCCGGCGTGACCGACCGCGACCGGGCCCGTGAGCTCGTGGGCCAGACGGCTGAGCTGCGGTTCCGCCCCGTGCTCTCGTCGTTCCCCGGCAGCCTCGAGGACCTCCTCGGCGACCTCCCCGAGGGCGACGACGGGGCGGGCACCGACGCCGGCGACGACGCCGAGGAGGAGACCGACGACGGCGCCGAGGTCACGGACACGACCGACACGACGGAGGTCACCGACGGCGGCGACGCCGCCGAGGACGAGGCGGTGGAGGGCCAGGCCGGGGCCGGGCCGGCCACCCCCTTCCAGGACGAGACCACCACCACCGCCGACGGCGACACCACCACGACCACCGAGGCCGCCGACGACGACGGTGCCGAGGACCCGGCCCCCGACGGCGAGGGGGAGCAGGACCCCGCCGACGCCTTCCGGCTGACGCCGCGGGAGGAGGACGACCCCGACGCCGAGGTCACGCTCGCCGAGTACGACGACGACGGCAACGTGGTCTACACGTACCAGCTCGGCCCCGCGGTGGCGACGGGCCGGATCGTGGCCGACGCCCGGGCCGAGCTGCTGCTCACCGGCGAGTGGGTCGTCAACCTCGAGATCAAGGGCAGCGACATCGGCGAGTTCAACGCCCGGGCCGCGGCGCCGTGCTTCGCCCGCGAGCCCACCTGCCCCACCGGGCAGCTGGCCATCGTGCTCGACTCCCGGGTGGTGATGGCCCCGAACATCCAGCAGCCGTCGTACCAGCGGGACCAGATCTCGATCTCCGGCAGCCTGAGCGAGCGCGAGGCCAAGGACCTGGCCCTCGTCCTGCGGTACGGCTCGCTGCCCGTGGCCCTCGAGATCCAGCAGACCCGAGAGGTGTCGGCCACCCTCGGCAGCGACTCGCTGCGAGCCGGGATCGTGTCCGGGCTCGTCGGCCTGCTGCTGCTGTCGATCTACATGATCGCCTACTACCGGGTGCTCGGCCTCGTGGCCATCGCCAGCCTCGCCGTCTCCGGCGGCCTCATGTGGGTCGTGATCGCCTGGATGGGCGAGACCCGGAACCTGGCCCTCACCCTGGCCGGCGTCACCGGGATCATCGTCTCGATCGGCGTCGCCGTGGACTCCAACGTCGTCTACTACGAGAACCTGAAGGAGGAGGTGTGGCGCGGGCGCACCCCGCGGGCGGCCGCCCAGTCCAGCTTCGGCTCCGCCTTCGGCACGATCGTGAAGGCCAACGTGGCGACGCTCATCGGCGCGGTCCTGCTGTACCTGCTCACCGTCGGCTCGGTGCGGGGGTTCGCGCTCTTCCTCGGGATCGGCACCGTGCTCGACATGTTCGCCTCCTACTACTTCATGCGCCCGCTCGTGCTGTGGCTCGTGCGCCGACCCCGGTTCCTCGAGCGCCCCCGTCTCCTCGGGGTGACGACCGCCGCTGCGGCCCCCCAGGGAGGAGCCACGCCGTGAGGACCTTCCTGCGTCGACTCACGTCCTTCGACGACGACTTCGACTTCCGCCGCGTCTGGCGGGTCGGGACCACGATCTCGGTGATCGTGTTCCTGATCTCCGGTGCCGGCCTGCTCGTGCGCGGCCTCAACCTCGGCCTCGACTTCGAGGGCGGCACCGCCTGGGACGTGCCCACCGCCGACCTGAGCGTGGAGGAGGTGCGCGACGTCCTGCGCCCGGAGGGCCAGCAGGGGGCCAAGAGCCAGGTGATCGGCCGGGGCGACAACCGCACCGTGCGGGTCCAGTCCGACGCCGAGGACGTCGAGACCCAGAACGCCGTGTCCGAGGCGCTGGCCGAGGCGGCCGGCATCGACGTCGTCGACATCAGCGTCTCCACCGTGGGGCCCTCCTGGGGCGAGCACCTCACCGACAAGGCGGTGCGTGCCCTCATCTGGTTCTTCATCGCCGTGAGCCTGTACATCGCCTGGCGGCTCGAGTGGAAGATGGCCGTGGGGGCGCTCGCCTCGGTGGTGCACGACCTCGTCATCTGCGTCGGCTTCTACGCCCTGTTCGGGATCGAGGTCACCCCGGCCACGGTGATCGCCTTCCTCACGATCCTGGGGTACTCGCTCTACGACACGATCGTCGTGTTCGACCGGATGCAGGACAACGCCGCCACCGTCGGCGCCACCGGCAAGGTCACCTACTCGAGCATCGCCAGCCTGTCGCTCAACCAGGTGCTCATGCGCTCGCTCAACGCCACCATCAGCTCGCTGCTCCCGGTGGTGGCGATGCTCGTCGTCGGCTCGGCGATCATGGGCGCGGTCGCGCTCCAGGAGTTCGCGCTGGCACTCACCGTCGGCATCGCCGTCGGCGCCTTCTCCTCGATCCTGATCGCGCCCCCGGTCACCGTCTGGCTGAAGGAGCGCGAACCCCGCTGGGCGCAGGTCCGCGCCCGCGTCAGCGCGCGCGGCGAGGTGATCCCGGCCGCCGCCACGGCGGGGCCGGTGCCCTCGGCCGCCGCGGAGGTCGACGCCGACCGGCCGGCCACTCCGAAGCGCACCGTCGCCCCCGGCCCCGCCCCGTCCGGGCGGCCCATCCCGCCCCGCCCCCGCAAGAAGGGCAAGCGGCGCTAGCGGCACGGCCCCGTCGGTAGCCTGGGGCTGTGGCCACCGTCGATCGGGTCCTCCCTTGGCGCCGCAACGAGCGCCCGCCGGCCGATGAGGTCGCGCCTCTGATCCAGGCCTACCGGGCCCGCCACCCCAAGGCCCCGACCGGGCTGATCACCCGGGCCTACCTCACCGCGGCCGACGCCCACCGGGGCCAGACGCGCCAGTCGGGCGAGCCCTACATCCAGCACCCGCTGGCCGTGGCGGGCATCGTGGCCGGGCTCGGGCTGGACGACGTCACCGTCGCCGCGGCCCTGCTGCACGACGCGGTGGAGGACACCGGCGTCACCCTCGAGGACCTGGAGGCGGACTTCGGTCCCGACGTGGCCGCCATCGTCGACGGCGTCACCAAGCTCGACCGGGTCAACTTCGAGACCAAGGAGGCGCAGCAGGCCGCGTCGATGCGCAAGATGCTGGTGGCGATGGCCCAGGACCTGCGGGTCCTGATCATCAAGCTGTCGGACCGGCTCCACAACATGCGCACCCTCGCCGCCATGCCCGACTGGAAGCAGGAGCGCACGGCCCGCGAGACCCTCGACATCTACGCCCCGCTGGCCCACCGCCTCGGCATGCAGGAGATCCGCCAGGAGCTGGAGGACCTCTCCTTCGCCGCGCTGCACCCCAAGCGCTACGCCGAGATCGACCACATGGTCGCCACCCGGGCCCCGGAGCGCTCGCTCTACCTCACCCAGGTCCTCGAGCAGGTGCGGGAGCGCCTCGCCGAGCTGCGGATCAACGCCGAGGTCACCGGCCGCCCGAAGCACATCTACTCGATCTACGAGAAGATGGTCACCAAGGGGAAGGCCTTCGACGACATCTTCGACCTGGTGGGCATCCGGGTCATCGTCGACTCCGTCAAGGACTGCTACGCCGCGCTGGGCTCCATCCACGCCACCTGGAAGCCGGTGCAGGGGCGGTTCAAGGACTACATCGCGATGCCCAAGTTCAACCTCTACCAGTCGCTGCACACGACGGTGGTGGGACCCCAGGGCAAGCCGCTCGAGGTGCAGATCCGCACCTGGGAGATGCACAGCCGGGCCGAGCAGGGCGTGGCCGCGCACTGGCAGTACAAGGACCAGGACGGCCACCACGAGACCGACGTCGCCTGGCTGAACCGCATCATCGACTGGCAGTCCGAGACCTCGGACCCCGACCAGTTCATGCAGAACCTGAAGATCGACCTCGAGCAGGACGAGGTCTTCGTCTTCACCCCCGCCGGCGAGGTGGTCACCCTGGCCGCCGGGGCCACCCCGATCGACTTCGCCTACGCCATCCACACCGAGGTCGGCCACGCCTGCATCGGCGCCCGCGTGAACGGGCGGCTCGTGTCGCTCGACACGAAGCTGCAGAGCGGCGACTCGGTCGAGGTGTTCACCTCCAAGGTGGAGGGCGCCGGACCGTCCCGGGACTGGCTGCAGATCGTCGCCACGCCCCGGGCGGCGTCGAAGATCCGCCAGTGGTTCTCCCGGGAGCGGCGCGAGGACGCCGTCGACAACGGCCGGGAGGAGCTCGTCAAGGCGATGCGCCGCGAGGGCCTGCCGGTCCAGAAGATCGCCCAGGGCCACGTCCTCGACGAGGTGGCCAAGGAGCTCAACTACACGGACCTCGACGCCCTCCACGCCGCCGTCGGCGAGAGCCACGTGTCGGCCAAGGCCGTGGCCGCCCGGGTGGCCCGGCGGGTCCGGGAGGTCGAGCCGGGCACCGAGGACGAGGTGCTGCCCCGCACCGCCCGCCAGCCCCGGCGCCCCACCTCCCGGCGCCGTCCCGGCGCGGGGGTGCACGTGGAGGGCCTCGACGACGTCATGGTCCGCCTGTCCCGGTGCTGCACGCCGGTGCCGGGCGACGAGATCCTCGGCTTCGTGACCCGCGGTCGCGGGGTGTCGGTCCACCGCACCGACTGCGCCAACGCGGTCTCCCTGGCCAGCGGCCAGCACGACCGGGTCATCGACGTCGAGTGGGACGAGAGCCACGACGGCACCTTCGTGGCCACTGTCGAGGTGAAGGCCCTCGACCGCGGCCGCCTGCTGCGCGACGTCGCCTCCGCGCTCAGCGACCACCACGTCAACATCCTCAGCTCCACCACCAACACCGGCCCCGATCGGGTCTCGAAGATGCGCTTCGAGTTCGAGCTGGCCGACCCGAACCACCTCGACGCCCTCCTCAGCACCCTGCGGGGCATCGACAGCGTCTACGAGGCCTACCGGGTCGTCCCCGGCCGGGGCTGACCCGCCGCTTGCGGCGCCCCGGCGCTTGCGGCGCGCCCGAGGGCGGGGCAAGGTCGGGCCCGGATGGCTCGCTTACCTCGAGGCGCTGGGGCTCGAGGACGGCGCCACCAGCCACTG
>Ga0079224_100006526_pt1 | contig 15479 bp, 7 predicted proteins | sample Stecom2015_FD_80414 | JGI IMG/M metagenome (GOLD analysis project Ga0079224, IMG submission 80414) | Agricultural soil microbial communities from Utah to study Nitrogen management - Steer compost 2015 | ecosystem: Environmental > Terrestrial > Soil > Agricultural land | place: USA: Utah...
CGAGGGGATGGACGAGCCCGCCCTGATCGAGTTCATGAGCCGCGCGCCCGAGGGCGCGTCGCTCGACGACGTTGCGCTGCGCAGCGCGACGGGCGCGGCCCTCGCGAACGTGCCCGGGACTGTCGACGGGATGTGGCGGGCCTGGAAACGGTTCGGGAGCGGGCGCGTCACCTGGGCCGAACTCCTCGAGCCCGCGATCCGGCTCGCCGAGGAGGGGTTCGCCCTCGACGAGTCGTTCACGACGACGCTCGCGCGGGAACGGGAACGGTTCCTCAGGTCCGAGGGCGCACGCGCGCTCTTCTTCCCGAACGGCCGCGCCCTCCTGCCCGGCGACACGCTCCGCAACCCGGACCTCGCCAGGACGCTCCGCCAGATCGCGGAGGGCGGCGCGGACGCGTTCTACCGCGGCGAGATCGCCCGCCGCATCGTCGCCGACCTGCGCGCGCACGGCAGCCCGATCACGCTGCACGACCTGGCCCGCTACTACGCGGCCTGGCGCGAGCCGGTCCGCGGCACGTACCGCGGCCACACGATCTATTCGAGCGCGCCGCCCGTCTCGGGCGGATCGACGCTCGTCGCGCAGCTCAACCTCCTCGAGCACCAGGCCGCGTCGTCGAGCCCGGCCGACGACGCCGCGACGGCGCACGCGATGATCGAGGCGTGGAAGCTGATCCCGTCGACCCAGGGCCGAATCGCGGACCCGGGCCTGTGGCCGGTCGACATCGAGCCGTTCACGAGCAAGGACACCGCGGCGCAGCGGTGGCTCTGCTTCGATCCGACGCGGGCGAGCGACCCGAGGGCGCTGGAACCGGGCGGGCCGGGGTGCGCGCCGGCCGCCGCGGCGGACCCGGTCTCGGTGCGCGGGGGTGCGACGGGGTCGGGAGCGGGCGTGGCGACGGGCTCGGGAACGAACGTGATGCCGTCGCCGGCGTGGGCCGCTGAAGCAGCCTTGCCGGACGACCCCGGCGAGTGCGACGCATCGCCGCCGGACTTCGCGCTCGCCGGGTGCCGCGCGACCGGGACGACCTCGTTCGCCGTGGCCGACGCGGACGGGAACATGGTTTCCGTGACCCAGACGCTCGGGACGTGGGGCGGGAACTTCCACGTGACGCCCGGCCTCGGCTTCCTCTACAACGACAAGCTGAACTCGTACCGGCTCGAGCCCGACGGTTACGGCGCCCGACTCCCGAACGCGCGGCACGGGAGCACGATCGCGCCGACGCTCGTGTTCCGCGGGACGGGGCCGGACCGGCGTCCGCTCCTCGCGGCCGGCGCGGCCGGGAACGCGTGGATCACGTCGACCGTCTACCAGGTCGTGACCGCCGTCATCGACCGGGGCCTTGGGCCGCAGGCCGCGCTCGAGGAGCCGCGCTTCCTCCTGACGCGCCAGCCGGGCCCGGGCGGCGAGCGCGAGCTCGTCGTCCAGATCGAGGACGGCTACGCGCCGGACGTCCGCCGCGCGCTCGAGGCGATGGGGCACCGGCTCCAGCCGATCACCTTCCGCGGAGAGCTGAGGATGGGCTACGGCGCGGCCGTCGTCGTGGACCGCGGCGAGGCGAGGGCGGGCGGCGACCCCCGCCGCTCGGGGGCGGCGGGGGCGTACTCGCCCTGACCGGCTAGGACGCCGGCAGGCAGACCGCGCCGGGCGAGCAGTCGCACGGCGCGAGCGGGACCGGGCCGGCGTCGGGCGCGGCGAGGGCCGCTTCGACCAGGTCGGCCATGACCGTCGCGAAGCGCGGGTCGTCGTGCGGGACCGGGACGCGGTGGAACGCGAGACCCCGGCCCTCGGCCTGCTCGCGCAGCTCGTCGTCCAGCTCCGCGAGCGTCTCGGACTGCTCATGCATGAAGCTGATCGGGACGACGACGACGTGATCCGCGTCGAGCTCGTCGATAACGGCCTCGACGTCCGGCTGCGTCCACGCGATCGGCCGGTTCGTGTGGTTCTGGTACCCGATCCGGTACGCGGGCACGCCGGCCGCGGCCGCGACGGCCGCGCACGACTCCTCGGCGTACTCGACGTACCGGCTCCCCTCCTCGATGTACTTCATCGGCGTGCCGTGTACCGAGAAGACGACGGCGACGCGGGGGTCGGCGAGGTCGAGCCCGGCCGCGCGCGCGGTCTCGCGCACGCCGTCGGCGCGGAGCTCGATGTAGAGCGGGTGGCGGTGCCAACACCCGATCTCGTCGAGCGGGACGTCCCACCCCATCGCCTCGACCGCACGCCGCAGATCCCGGAGCGCCGCGACCGTCGTCGACGGCCCGCAGAGCGGGTAGACGGGGAACCCGACCAGACGCTCGACCCCGTCCGCCTTCGCCCGAGCGACCACGTCCGCGATCAGCGGGTCCGCGAACTGATGCGCGACGTAGCCACGGACATCGTGGCCCCGTCGGATCAGCTCGGCCTCGAGCGCCTCGGCCTGGGCGGCAGCCTGACGGTTCAGCGGCGAGCCGCCGATCGCCTCGTACTCCTCGATCAGCCCCGGCGCCCGTTCCTCGGCCAGCACCCGGATCCTCGCCTTCGCCGCCTCCGGCGAGAGGTGCGGCTCGAGACGCATGTTGACGGTGAAGATCCGCTCGAGGAACGGGATGACCTCCTCGGGCGTCGCCTGTTCCGGCTCACCGAAGTTCAGCAGTATGACCCCTATCTTCATGATATCTCGAATTCGTGTACGTAGTCCACGACCGCACGGATCACCTCCGGATCGGTCCCCGGCAAGATCCCGTGCCCGACGTTGAAGATGTGGCCGGGACGGCCCGCGACGCGTTCCATCACATCCCGCGCGCCGGCGATCGCGGCTTCGCGCCCGGCCAGGAGCCGGGCCGGATCGAGGTTCCCCTGGATCGCGCGGTCGCGCCCGATTCGGTCCCAGGCCTCGTCGATCGGGAGCCGCCAGTCGACGCCGATCGCGTCGCCGCCGGCTTTCGCCAGGAGCGGGAGCAGCTCGGGGCTCCCGGTCGCGAAGTGGATCGATGGGACGCCGGCGGCCTTCAACCGGTCCAGGATCCGGTGGTTGTAAGGGAGGACGTACTCCCTGTAGTCGGCCGGGGCGAGCGAGCCGGCCCAGGAATCGAAGACCTGGACCGCGGCCGCGCCGGCCTCGTGCTGCGCGACGCCGAACTCGGCGAGGTGGTCCGCCCAGTACGACGCGAGCCGGTCCCACGCCTCCGGCTCGCGGAAGATGAAGGCCTTGAGCGCCTCGATCGCGCGGCCCTTGCCGCTCTCGGGGCGGAGCAGGTACGCGCAGAGCGTGAACGGCGCGCCGACGAAGGCGATGACCGGGACCGGGAGCCGGTCCCGAAGGATCCGGATCTGGTCCATGACGTACGGCATCGCCTCCCTCGGATCGAACGGCCGCAAACGGTCGACATCGCCGGGCGCCTCGATCGGACGGTCGACGACCGGGCCGAGTCCGGGGACAAGCGTGACCTCCAGCCCGGCACCGAAGAAGGGCGTTGAGAGATCGTTGTAGAGGACGCACGCGTCGACCGGGTAGTACTCGAGGGGCATCGCCGTGATCTCGGCGGCCCGCTCCGGGTCGCGGATGATCTCGAACATGCCCTGCTCGGCACGGCTCTCCCGATACTTCGGCAGCGAGCGGCCCGCCTGGCGCATGAACCAGACCGGCGTCCGATCCACCGGCTCGCGGCGCAGCGCGCGGATGAGACGATCGTTCATCTATACCTTCAACATCCCGGGTCAACGGTTGCGACGCGCCCGACTCCGCCGGACCTGCGTCGGTCTCTGCATACGCAGGGGGACGTTACTGCCCCGAAGCCGTTTGGTCAAACCTCCGAAATCGCTCATCCGAAAGTCCAACGCAGCTTTGCGGCGTCTCCGCCTCCCGCTCGCCGCCCCGGCGCCGCGGGCGCACACGCCCCGGCACGGCGCCGGGGTCCGCCCGCCCGGGCGTCCGCTCCTACCCGCCCGGGCGCCCGCACCTGCTGCTCCGGGCGTTGGCTCCTACTCGCCTCCCATTCCGAACGCGCGGCTGACCTTCAGGTAGAACCCGCGCTTCGGACGGAGCAGCGTGACGGGATCCAGATGCCCGCGGTAGGCGCGGTCGAAGAGGTTGTCGACCCCCGCGATCATCGTCATCCCCGCGGCCTCGAACCCGACGCGCGCGTTCACGACGCCGTAGCCCGGCGTCTCGACCTCGCCCGCCTCCGCGACGTACCGGGCCTGCCTCGCCGCGACCTGCGTCTCGAGCTCGAGCCAGCGCCCCGCGTCGCCGGAGAGGCGCGCGGTGAGGCCGGCTTCGAGCGGCGGGATCCCGGCGATCGGGCGGCCCGTGCCCCGGTCCTTGCCGCGGGTGTACGTCATCGTGCCCGTGAGCGCGAGGCGGGAGACGGGATCCCAGTGGAACGAGGCGCTCACGCCGTCGAGCCGTGCCTCGTTCAGGTTGATGTACGTGAGCGTCTCGATCCCGGGCAGGTACGTGTCCGGTGCGAGGACGGCCGAGATGAGCCGCGAGAGGTCGTTCCGGAAGCCCGTCACCGAGGCCGAGAGCCCCGCGATGTCGTAGGTGAGCGAGGCCTCGATGTTCCGGCTCGTCTCGGTCTCCAGCTCCGGGTTGCCCCGGTAGATCTTGCCGCCGATCATGGCCAGCCCGAACAGTTCGCTCGGGTCGGGGTTCCGGAACCCCCGGCCGACGCTCACGCGGGCGCCGAGCCCGGACGCGTGCGTCCAGCGCAGCCCGGCGTTGCCCGTGCCGACCCACTCCTTCGTCGTCTCCCACCCGTCGGCGCTCCGGACGACGCGGTCGACCCGTCCGCCCGCGCTCAGCGTGAACCCGCCGCCGAGGCGGAACTCGCCCTGGGAGAAGAGTCCGACATCCGTGATGTCGACGTTCGGCCAGGTGTGGAACGTCATCCGGTTCTCGCTCCTCGGGTCGTTCCAGCGCGTGTTCTCCGCCGCCCAGTTCTTGATGTCGGATCCGAGGTCGATGTGCGCGCCCTCAGCCGGGAGCAGCCGGAGCTGGACCCGGCCGCCGGTGACGGTGGAGTGCGACTCCTGGCCCATCGTCCCCGCGGGCATCGCCACCAGCATCTCGTGGTCGAGGCGCTGCAGGTACGCCCGGGCCGCGACGCCGTCGAGCATGCCCTTGCCGAGCTGGGCGCCGTAGTCGAGCGCGAAGCTGCGCCGCCGCTCCGTCGGGATCTTCGAGTCCGGCCCCATCGCGGGCCAGCCGATGTCGCGCCCCTCGTAGAGCTGGGCCTGGAACGCGAGGCGCTGGGCCGGCATCAGGTCCCAGCCGAGACGGAGGTCGGCCGTGCCGTGGCGGAACGACGAGCCCTCGACCCGCCCCTCGGGCGAACGGTAGTCGCCGTGCTTCGTCGCGTCGAGCGATAGCGACGCATCGAAATCGCCCAGCCGGAGCCCGGCCGTGCCGCCGAGCGTCCCGCCCGGCGCGGCGGTCGCGGCCGAGGCCCGGACCTCACCCGTGAACGGAGCATCGTGCGCCGCGCGACGCGTGACCACGTTGATCACTCCGCCGATGTTGCCCGAGCCGTAGAGCGCGGAGCCCGGACCCGAGAGGATCTCGATGCGTTCGACCGTCGCGGGATCGATCGTGGCCACGCCCTGGTCCATCCCGCCGGAGCAGGCGCGGTGGACCTGCATCCCGTCGATCAGGACGGCGACTCGCTCCTGGCCGAGCCCGCGGAGGAAGGCGCGCCCGCCCCACGCCCCCATCCGGGCGATGGAGACGCCCTCGGCGCCTCGCATCGCCTCGGCAACCGAGGTGTGCGCCCCGCCGGCGATCCGCTCGTTCCCGATGCTCCCGACGGCGAGCGCGGTCCCCGCGGCGATCGTGTTCGGCCGCGCCGCCCCGACCACGACCGCGTCCAGGAGGACGGGCGTCGCGACGAGCTCGACGACCTCGCCGATCGCCGAGGCCTCGAGATCCCGTGAACCATAGCCGATCCGCTCGAACCGGACGACGGCGCCCGGCGGGACCAACGGGAGCACGAACCGTCCGTCGGCGCCGGTCAGGACCGCACGGCCCGCGCTCGAGACGTGCACCGCCGCGAGCGGCTCGCCGGTCCTCGCGTCCCGGACCTGGCCGGCAAGGGGACGCGGGGCGTCCTGGGCGCGCAGCGCCGCCCCGCCCGGGATGGAGACGGCCGGGGCGGAGAAGAGAAGGGTGGCGACGAGCAGGGCCACGCGGGACGCGCGCCTCCGCTCGAACGAGTTCCTGCTGGATGACATCATCAGTCGCTCTCTCGATCCATCATCGGTCAGTGGGGCGTCCGGATCCTGCGGGCGCGGCGACGCGGCCGCGCGAGGAACGGGCGCCGAGCTCTCCTCGGTCGTCGGCCCGCGGGGCCGCCCGCCCGGAGGCGCCACGGGTCCGAGCCCGTGAGCGCACGTGAGGCGGCGGCGCCGGCGAACCGGGGTCACGTGGACGGATCGTGGGGTGGAGCGTTCGCGTAGGGGAGCAGGTAGGCGGGCGCTGCGGGGAGCGACGCGTCCCGAGCCGGGGCCGGCGGCGCGACGGTGATCGCGGCCGGGACGGCCGCGGCGGGAGGCCGAGAGTCGAGGAGGAGGGCGCCGCCGACCTGACAGACGCCCGCGCACGAGCACGGCGGGGCTGACCCGTCGCCCTCCGCGTCCCCGGCCTCGCGGGCGCCTTCGCCGCGCAGATCGATCGCGCCGGCCGGGTTCGCGGGTCCGGGCGTCAGCCCCCCGTCGGGAGCGCCACCGGGACGGTGATGCGGGCAGGTCGGATCCTCGAACCCGAACGCCGCGCTCAGCAGGAACAGGCCGCCGGCGAGCAGGGCCGCTCGCAGGCGGCCGCCCCGCCGATCACGGAATGTCCGGACACCTCGCTCACCCACCATGCCGACCAAACTGGGTGGGTCGGCGGGCGCCGGCTATCGGGGGAAAGCAGATCTCATCGTCCGGAAAAACCCGCGATCTCCCGTCGGGTGAAACCCTACGGCCTGGTCGTCCGCGTGTCCGCGGATCCAAACGAACGGACCGGCCGGCGGGTCCGTTCCCGCCGACCGGTCCTCGCGACAGCAGCCCTCGTCGCGTCCGGCTACCGCTCCCAGTACAGCTTCGGCCGGGTCCGTTCGCGCGGCGCGATCTCGTCCATCGTCCACGCGTCGAAGAGGCGGCCGTTCGCCATGACGTAGCGGACCGTCTCGCTGTTGCGGATGTCCGCGAGCGGGTCGCGGTCGAGGACGACGAGGTCCGCGAGCTTGCCGGGCTCGAGCGAGCCGAGGTCGCCGTCGAGTCCGAGGTACTCGGCGCCGTGCAGCGTCGCGGCGCGAAGCGCCTCGTGCGGCGTCATCCCGCCCTGCGCCAGCATCCACAGCTCCCAGTGCGCGCCGAGGCCCTGGAGCTGGCCGTGCGCGCCGAGTTGGACCTTGCCGCCCCGATCGAGGATCGCCTTCGCGGCGCGGGCGACCTCCTTGTAGAAGTAGTCGTCCTCGTGCGCCTTCTCGCGGCGCCGGGTCCGGGCCTCGAGCACGTTGCGCGGCGTGAAACGACGCAGCCGCTCGTTCGTCCAGACGTCCGACTCCTGGTACCAGTAGTACTCGCCCGAGAGGCCGCCGTAGTTCACGATTAGCGTCGGCGTGTACCCGGTCTTCGACTCGGCGATCAGCGTGAGCGCGTCGTCGTACAGCGGCGCGATCGGGATGTTGTGCTCGAGCCCGGTGTGCCCGTCCAGGACGTGCGTCATGTTGAAGAAATAGGTCGAGCCGCCCTCGGGCACGACCATCATCCCGAGGTCGCGCGCGGCTTCGATGAACTGCTGGCGCACGTCGCGCCGGGGCTGGTTGTAGCTCTTGACCGAGAAGCCGCCGACCTTCTTGATCCGGCGCAGGTGCGCGAACGCGTCGTCCGGCTCCGTGACGACGGCCTTCGACGCGCTCTCGGCGCCGTAGAGGATCGTGCCGGTCGAGAAGAGCCGCGGCGCGACGAGCTCGCCGGCCTTGATCAGCTCCGACGCCGCGAAGACCGTCTCCGTGTCGTTCGACGGGTCGTGCATCGTCGTGACGCCGAAGGCCAGGTTCGCGAGGTAGCCCCAATGGCTGCGCGGCGTGATCCCGCTGCTCCCGGCGCCGACGTGCGCATGAACATCGATCAGCCCCGGGATCACGTACTTGCCGGTGATGTCGATCCGCTTCGCGTCGGCCGGGACCGGGACCGAGGACGACGGGCCGATCGCGACGATCCGGTTGCCGCGGACGACGATCGTCGCGTCACGGATCACCTCGTCGCCCTTCATCGTGATCGCCGTCCCGCCGACGAGCGCGACGGTCCCGTCGGGCTTCGCGAACGGCGCGCGGAACCCGATCTCGATCCCTTCCGACTCGGGCGCGGCCTTGAGCTCGACATCGCCGCCGCCGTCGAAGAAGGCGAACGTCGCCGCGAGGTCGCGGTGGAAGAGCTCCGGGCCGAGCGACCAGTAGAGCCGCCGGGAGTCGGACGACCAGTGCAGGTTGAAGCCCGCATCACGGGAGACGCGGGCGACGGGGTAGCCCGACTCGTTCGGCCCGATCGTGACCGGCTGGCCGGTGACCGGGAACGGCGCGACGAAGACGCGGAACCGCTCGCTGATCGCGACGTACCGCTCATCGGGTGAGGGCAGGATCGCAGTCGCGTTGTCCGAGATGAGGTGGACCCGGCGGTCGCCGCCGTTCCGGTCGACGCTGAAGAGCGCGGGCTTGCCGCCCTCGCGGCCGTAGAGGAAGATCCGGTCGCCGGCGCGGTTGTACCGGGGCCGCGCGCCGTCCTCCGTGACGAGGACCGGCTCGCCGCCGCCGGCCGAGACGCGGTAGACGCCGGGATCCCGGCCGTGATACGGGCCGCGCAGCCCATCGCCGCCGATCCGGCGGTAGACGACCTCGGCGCCGTCCGGCGAGAACGACGGCTCGATGTAGTGGCCGGGCCGCGTCGTCAGCTTCCTGCGCCCCCGGCCATCCGTGCGGACGGTCCAGACTGCGCCGAGCTCGTCGTCGCTCCACGTCGTGTAAACGAGCGTCCGGCCGTCCGGCGACCACGAGGGGTAGAGCTCGAAGCGGTCCTCATCGTCCGTCAGCCGCCGGGGCGTCCCGTCCGGGAGCGGACGGACCCAGAGCTTGCCGAGCGCGTTGTAGACGACGCTCCGCCCGTCCGGCGAGACGGTGACCCAGCGGAGCATCCGCACATCGAACGAGTCGGGCGCGACGTTCTGCGGGAAGCGGACCGCCTCGGTGATCGACTGACGGACCGTTGCCCGGAACGGGATCTGGATCCGCTCGCCCGTCGCCGTGTCGACGCGCCAGAGCCGGCCCTGCGCCCAAATGACGATCTCCCTGCCGTCCGGTGTCCAGGCGAAGCTCGGGTAGACGCCGAAGATCGACCACGCCTCCTGCTGGTCATGGTCGAGCCCGTCCCAGAGCTCGCGCTCCCGGGCGCTCTCCATATCATGGAGCATGAGCACGGTCTTGAGCCCGATCCGCTTGACGTAGGCCATCGTCCGGCCGTCGGGCGAGAGGCGCGGCCGGACCGCGCCGCCCGCGCCGCCGATGAAGGTCGTCGTCCGGCCGGTGTGACGGTCGAGACGCCGGATCGCGTAGATCCCCGCGTGCGGGTTGCGGTTGTACTGGAACCCGCCGCCGGGCGACATGTCCTCGCTGTAGTAGAGGTACCGGCCGTCCGGCGAGATCTCCGGCTCGCCCGCGTTCTGCTCCCAGTTCCGGCGCTTCGTGAGCTGGAGCCCGTTCCCGCCCCCGATGTGCCACATCCACATCTCGCCCGCGCCGAGCGAGCGCGTATTCCGGTAGTGTTTCCGCCCGATCAGGTACTGGCCGTCCGGCGTCCAGATCGCGTCCATGACCTGACGCTCGCGCTCCTTCGTGATCTGGCGCGGGTTCGAGCCGTCCGCGTCCATGATCCAGAGGTTCTCGAGCCCGTCCCGGTCGCTCGTGAAGCTGATCTTCGAGCCGTCCGGGCTGAACCGCGGCTGCGTCTCGTACGCCGGCCCGCCGCGCAGCAGCGTCGCCTCGCCGCCGGTGATCGGGACCGTGTAGATGTCGCCGAGCAGGTCGAAGACGATCGTCCGGCCGTCCGGACTCACGTCCACGGACATCCACGTGCCCTCCTCGGTCACGAACTCGATTTCGCGGACCCGACCGTGGGCTTCGGTGATGTCCCAGCGCGCCGCCTTGGTCTCGCCCTGGGGCGAGTCCTGCGCGGCGAGCGGGAGCGGGAGCAGGAGGAAACAGAACGCCGCGAACGGGCCGCGGATCCGGTAGCGTCGCATGGCTTGACCTCTGTCGATGCCGGGGTCACGGCCGCGTCCGGGACCGGACGCGGAGAGCCGAAGCATTGATCACACCGGAAGATATCCACTCCACACGGCGTCGTCCACACATGCGGCGTCGGGCAGGCCGGGACGACCGCCCGTGTGGAACGCGTGCGGCCTCGGCCCTCCGGCCCGCCTTGCCCGTCGCGGGCGTGATGCGTCGTCCAGGGCGCCGCCGTGCACGCACGACGCGGGGACCGGACCCGACCCCGGCCTCCGCGGGTAGCACACGGCTGGCCCGGACCCGGCCGGGCCGTTCGGCTCGTTGGGTGACGGCATGAAGACGAAGGCGATAGAAAGGATCCCCGAGGATCGCGACCGCCGGGCGGAGACCGCGGACCTGTCCGCCAGCGCCGGCGATCGGCGGCCCCTCCGTCACGAGCTGCGCACGCTGCTCGCGCTGGCCGGCCCGATCGTGGTGAGCCAGCTCGGGACGGTCGGGATGAACACCGTCGACACGCTGATGGTCGGCCCGCTCGGCGCCGAGGCGCTCGCCGCCGCGGGCGTCGGGACCGCGATCCACAACACGGTCCTCATGATCTCGTTCGGCGTGCTGATCGGGATGTCTCCGCTCGTCAGCCAGGCGCACGGCGCGGGCGACGTCGACCGCAGCCGCCGCGTCCTGGTCCAGGGGCTCTGGCTCGCGCTCGCGCTCAGCGTCGTCGTCGCCGGCGTCTCCCTCGCCGGGACCCGCGTCGCGCTCCTCCTCGGCCAGGACCCCGCGGTCGCCGAGCTGGCTGGCCGCTACATGATCGCACTCGCGCCCGGCGCGGCGCCGATGCTCCTCTTCCTCGCGGCGCGCGTCTACCTCGAAGGGCTCGGGATCGCGAGGGCGCCGATGCTCGTCATGCTCCTCGCGCTCGGGCTGAACGTGCCGATGAACTGGATCCTGATCTACGGCGTCGAAGGCTGGATCCCGCCGCTCGGCGTCGAGGGCGCGGGGTGGGCGACGACGATCGTGCGCGGGTCGATGCTCCTCGCCGTCCTCGGCTTCTTCCTGCGCCGCTCCGAGCTGAGGCCCGCGCCCGCGGCCGGGTGGCGGCTCGAACCGTCGCTGCTCCGACAGATCGTGCGCGTCGGCGCGCCGATCGGCGGGCAGCTCGGACTCGAGGTCGGGATCTTCGCGCTCGCGGCGATCATGATGGGGTGGTTCAGCCCGACGGCCCTCGCCGCGCACCAGGTCACGATCAACATCGCGGCCACGACCTTCATGGTCGGACTCGGCGCGAGCATGGCCGGATCGGTCCGCGTCGGGTACCACATCGGCGCGGGCAGCCGAGACGGCGTCCGCCAGGCGGTCATCGGGACCTATCTCCTCGCCCTCGGCTTCATGGGCACCTGCGCGCTCGTCTTCCTCGCCGCGCCCGAGGCGCTGATCGGGCTGTACACGAGGGACCCGGAAATCGTCGCGCTCGGCGCGTCGCTCCTCATCGTCGCCGCCTTCTTCCAGCTCCTGGACGCCGGGCAGACCGCCGGAATCAACCTGCTCCGCGGCGCGGCCGACACCCGAACCCCCATGATCCTCGCGGCGGTCGGGTATTGGGGCGCCGGCCTCCCGATCGCGTACGGGCTCGGGTTCCACACGCCGCTCGGGCCGCGCGGCGTCTGGATCGGACTCGCGCTCGCGCTCGGGATCGTCGCGGCGCTCATGGGGCGGAGAGTACGGAACGTATTGTGGCACGGCGCGTTCAGCCGGGCCGAGGGCTGAGCGGGAGGCGGACCGGCGCACCCTCGTCTCGCCCGGGCGGCTTGCGGAGGCCTCGCCGTCGGCGCCATGTTCCGGAACACGATACCGCGACTCCAGTTCCGTCGCTTCCGAGGGGGCTCCGGCGCCCCCTCGACCCGTGATCCGTACCGGAGCCGAGCCATGTCCGAACGACTGTCCTTTCCCGTCCTGGCCGCGCTCGCCCTCGCAGCGCTCCTCGTCCACGCCCCATCGGCCGCGGCGCAGCTCCGCGAGTACCGCGCGGTCGTCACCGCCGAGGCCAGGACCGACACCGGCCTCTTCGACGTGCACCAGGTCGGCGAGCGGCTCCTCTTCGAGATCCCGGACTCGATCCTCGGCCGGGACATGGTGGTCATGAGCCGCTACGCGAAGACGCAGGACGGGCTCGCCGACGGCGGCGACCGGATGGCGCCGAACATGGTCGTGCGCTGGGAACGCCGCGGGGACCGCGTCTACCTCCGCGCGGTCTCGCACCAGACGACGGCGGACGAGGGCTCGTCGATGCACCTCGCGGTCCAGAACTCGAACTTCCCGCCGGTCCTGTACACGTTCCCGGTCCAGGCGCGGGGGGACGGGACGTCGGTGATCGACGTGACCGACCTCTACCTGGGCGACGTCCCGGCCTTCACCCTCCCGCCCGCCACCCGGAGCCGGCACGCGGTGCGGCGCTTCGACCGCGAGCGGAGCTGGCTCGAGTGGGCGCGGAGCTTCCCGATCAACGTCGAGATCCGCGTCGTCCAGACCTACGCGGCCGACCGGCCGCCGTCGAACGCGCGGGGCGGCTCGCTCTCCTTTGAGGTCAACCACTCGATGGTCCTCCTCCCGGAGGAGCCGATGATGCCCCGCCTCTGGGACGAGCGGGTCGGCTACAGCTCGATCAGCCGGACCGACTATTCGAGTGATTACCAGGGCGTCCGCCCGAAGCGCTACATCCGCCGCTACCGCCTCGAGCCAAAGGACCCGGAAGCGTTCGCCCGCGGCGAGCTCGTCGAGCCGGTGAAGCCGTGGATCTGGTACATCGATCCCGCGACGCCGCCGGAGTGGATCCCGTACTTCAAGGAGGGGATCCTCGAGTGGAACAAGGCGTTCGAGCTCGCCGGCTTCAAGAACGCGCTCGAGGTCCGCGTCGCGCCGACGGAGGAGGAGGACCCGGAGTTCTCGCTCCTCGACGCGCGGTACTCGGTCATCCGCTACGTCGCGAGCCCGGTCCGGTCCGCGAACTCCGGGGGCGACGTCGTCGATCCGCGCTCGGGCGAGGTGATCCGGGCGCACACGAACATGTACCACGGGCTCATGGAGCGGCTGCGGTGGTGGCTCGTCTCCCAGCTCGCGGCCGCGAACCCGTCGTTCCGGTCGAGCCAACTCTCGATCGAGGACATGGGCGAAGCGCTCCGCTACGTCGTCTCGCACGAGACGGCGCACTCGATCGGGCTGCCGCACAACCAGCGCGCGAACTTCGTCTTCCCCGTCGACTCGATCCGCGACCCTGACTTCGTGCGGCGGATGGGCCACTCCGGCTCGTCGGTCGGCCGGACGCGCTACAACTACGCCGCGCAGCCGGGCGACGGCGTCCCGCCCGAACGGAGGATGGGGCTCTGGGACCAGTTCGCGGTCTTCTGGGGCTACCGCCCGATCCCGGGCGCGAAGACGCCCGAGGACGAACTCGAGACGCTGAACCAGTGGATCGTCGAACGGGCGGACAAGCCGTGGTTCCGGTTCGCGTCCGCGCAGTTCGGGATGGACGTGGAGTGGGACCCGTACCGGATGACCGAGGGGATCTCGGACGACCCGGTCGAGGCCGCGATCCTGGGGATGCGGAACCTGCGGGAAGCGACCCGCAACCTCATGAACTGGGTCCTGGAGGAGGGCGACGACTACTACGAGCTGGAGACGCACTACCTCCAGAACCTGACGCAGTGGAACCGCTACGCCGAGCACGCGGCCGCGGCGATCGGCGGCTCGTGGACGCACCACAAGCGCTACGGCGAGGAGGGGCCGGTCTACACGCCGATCGAGCCGGAGTACCAGAAGAAGGCGATGCGGTTCATCGATGAGCACGTCCTCCGGACGCCGACGTGGGCGCTCGACATGGACCTGCTCCGCCGGATCGAGCACGCGGGCGCGGTCGAACGGATCCGCGCGTACCAGGAGCTCGCGATCCAGCGGCTCTTGAACCACGCGCGCCTCGCCCGGATGATCGAGCACGAGGCGTTCCTGGGCGAAGAGACGTACCGCCCCGCCGACATGCTCGACGACGTCCGCGAGATGGTCTGGCGCGAGGTCCGCGAGGGCCGGCCGATCGACACCTACCGCCGCAACCTCCAGCGCGCGTACCTGGACCAGGCGAACCATCTGCTGAACGAGGCGGAGACGCCGGGCTGGCAGCCGCCGTCGTCGGGGAACCTGCGCGTCAGCCGGAACGACGACCCGCCGCTCAATGCGCCGCTGCACATCGGCCAGTCCGACATCCGGCCGCTGATCCGCGACCAGCTCGAGCTCCTCGACCGGGAGATCCGCGCGGCGCTCGGCCGAGGGATCCGGGACCGGATGACGCGGATCCATCTGGAAGACGCTCTGGTCCGGATCGCGAGTGCGCTGAACGGCCGCGGCTCGCCGGCCGCCGCGCCGGAGCGGGCGACGGCGCTCGACGACGACGTGTTCTGACCGACCGGGGCCGGGCCCGACGCCCGGCCCACCCCCCGAGGAACGGCGCCTGGCCACGTTCTTGCCACTTTCGGCGTACCGTTGTCCGTATTTCCGACCGCGGCGCCGAAGATGTCCGTACGAATCTGTACGACGTTGGAAGTTCTGCTGGCGCTGGCGCTCGCCTCGACCGTTGCGGCGCAGGATCGGCCGGCACGAATCCGGATCTCGCTCGAGGAAGCGCTGGCGCGGGCCGAAGAGACGAACGAGTCGATCGCGATCGCCGAGGCCGGCGTGCTCCGGGCCCGGGGCGAGCGGATCCGCGCCCGGAGCGCATTCTTCCCACAGATCAGCGGCTTCGCGACGTACACACGGGTCTTCGCGAGCGAGTTCTCGGGGCTCGGCGGCGGGCCGCCGGGCGACGGCGCGCCGCCCGCGGAACCGTGCGGCCCCTTCGCCGCGGACACGACGCTCCCGCTCCCGGTGCGGGTCGACACGCTCGAAGCCGTCGTCGGATGCCTGTCCCGGGGCGGACCGGGCACGTTCCCCGACCTCGCCGACCTCTTCGGCGACGGCGTCGGCCCGTTCGGCAGGGGCAACCTTTACGACGTCGGCGTGTCCCTGAGCTGGCCGGTCTACACCGGCGGCCGGCGGGGCGCACGGACACGGATCGCGGAGGCAGGACAGCGGAGCGCCGAGGTCGAGGTCGTCGCCCGCAGCGCGCAGCTCACGCTCGACGTGGCCCGGGCCTATTTCGACGCCGTGCTGGCCGATCGGCTGGTCGGGATCGCGGAGCAGGCGCTCGCCCAGGC
>Ga0079224_100006527_pt1 | contig 15478 bp, 14 predicted proteins | sample Stecom2015_FD_80414 | JGI IMG/M metagenome (GOLD analysis project Ga0079224, IMG submission 80414) | Agricultural soil microbial communities from Utah to study Nitrogen management - Steer compost 2015 | ecosystem: Environmental > Terrestrial > Soil > Agricultural land | place: USA: Utah...
AATGGATCTGCCCCAGGACCTCGTGCCGGTCTCGCGTGCCGCAAGTGCTGCCGGCGACAGCCCGGACTCACGCGAGCGGGAGCTGGTTTACCGCGCGCTCCTCGAGCTGCGTCTCGAAATGCGGGAGCTGAAGCAGCAGATTACGAACCTCGCGTCTCAGCTTACGGTCGTCCGGTCGCGCGAGATGGTCGAGCACGAAGATTATGACGGTCGGAGAGGAGAGTTAGTGACCGTGCGGGACGCTGAACGAGCTGATTATCTGTCGATCATCGAAGACGTGCCGTACGAGATCGCTGGCGATGACGAGCACCACGCGGTGAACGGGAATTCGGAGCGGCGTGAGGCAGCCAAGACCGACCATGAGGACCCGCTTCCAACGCTCGAAGGGGCAGAGAGACAGCTCATCAATGAAGCACTGCGTCGCTTCGATGGCAACCGCCGCCAGACGGCCAAAGCGCTCGGGATAAGCGAGCGTACGCTCTACCGGAAGCTGAAAGAGCTGGAGGAGGGTTCTTGAGCATGCGGGGACGAATACGCCACGGGCTCCCCGGTGAACTTTTCGGTCGGGGAATTTTCACCAGTCTGGTCCTGAGTCTCTTTCTCGCTCTGGGCGGCTGCGGGTACTACAGTTTCACGGGCGCCACCATTCCCGCACACCTGAACCAGATTTCGATACCGCTGGCTGAGGATAACAGCGCGGGACCGGTTACGACGCTTGGCGATGACCTGACCAGGTTGTTGATAGAACGCTTTGTCGGTCAGACGCGTCTTTCATTGCAGCCGGACGAAGAAGAATCTGACGTCGTCCTTACAACCCGGATCGATCGCTACTCGAACGACCCCGCAGCCGTTAGCGCCCAGGAGCGCGCTGCGCTGAACCGGGTGACCATCGTGGTACACGCCCGGTATTTTGATCGGAGCCGGAACGAAGAAATCCTTCAGAGGACGTTTTCAAGCTTTGCCGAATATGATCCGGCCACCGACGGGTTCGAAGGTGAGCTGGCGGCCGCTCGGGTTGCGCTGACAAACATTGCCGACGACATCTTTACCGCCGCCACGTCCGACTGGTAGCCACAGCCCATTTTTGTGCCCGCCGGTATACGTGCTATATTGTAAAGTCTGTCTTTTTGTTCGTTAAGGGGACCGTGAGGGTTTGATCAGGCGGGCAGCCCGGACAACCGGAGATTTTTTAACTGACATGCCCATTCCAGACATTCAGGAAGTGCTCGAAAAAATTCAGGGTGGGGAAGCGACTGACGTAATACCCACGCTGACCTACCTTGCGGAGCTATTGCCGAGCGGTCTGACGACACAGGTACTGCTTGCCCACTCGTACGAAGCCGAGCGTGACTGGTGGTCGGCTCTTTCAGCCTGGCAGTCCGCACTTTTCCTGATGCCCAACAGTCCTCAGGCACGGCTGGGGATTCAACGATGCATCCAGGCGCTCTCGGAAGGACCGGAAGAACGGGTTGAAGAGGCTGCCGAAGTCGCTGTCCACGAATCGAAGGAGCCTGAAATGCACCCATCGGCCGTCGAAGCAAGACAGGACGACGACGCCGCCGATGCAACCGACCTTGATCGACTGATTTCCGAGCTGGAGCGAGCCCGGATCGTTCCCGATCCTGCCGTCGAGGCCAACCTGATTACCGAGCAGGACGACGACCTGGAGGACGTGGTATCGGAAACCCTCGCTCGTATTTACGCAGCTCAGCAACAGTACGGCGAGGCCGCGCGGGTTTACGATTCGCTCGCAAAGCAAAATCCCGAACGCATGGAGGAGTTTCATCGGAAAGCCGACGAAATGCGCGCCCGTGCGTCGGATTTGTGATCCCTTGCAGGTCACGCCGAGATCACGACTGCAACGTTAGTGTACGACACGTTCATCGCAGGCTGCCACCCTCTCACGCCTTCCGGTAATCGAACGCCCACCAATACCGATCGATCATGACGCCGATCCAGCGACTCTTGGAGCAGGATGAACGCCTGGTGGCCGGGCTGATGAGCGGCACGTCGCTGGATGGGATCGACGTCGTGATCGCACGGCTGGCGGGGCACGGACGCGAAATAAAGATCGAGCAGGTCGCGTTCATAACCGTACCTTACCCGGAAGAGCTCAAACAGTGGCTGCTCAGGAACTCGGTTCCGGAGACGTCGTCCGTGTTGGAGCTTTCGCAGCTGAATGTGCGGCTGGCGTTCGAGTATGCAGCGGCCATCAAACTGGCACTAGACAGGGCAAATCTGAGGATGGAGGACCTGGCGTTGATCGGCTCGCATGGCCAGACGGTCCATCACGTTCCCACCCCAATGCAATGCGCCGGGCAGTCGGTCACGTCGACCCTGCAGATCGGCGATCCATCGGTGCTGGCGACGATCACCGGCGTACCCGTCGTGGGTGATTTCCGCCTTGCCGACATGGCGCTTGGAGGGCAGGGTGCTCCACTCGTCCCCTATTTTGACTGGGTATATTTTGCGGCGGACGGAGAAACCCGGGGTCTCCTGAACATCGGCGGGATCTCGAACATCACGGTCCTGCCCGGGACGGCGTCGGCCGACGACGTGCTGGCCTTCGACACCGGGCCGGGTAACATGCTCATTGACACGCTCAGCCGGCGGTTTTACGGGCAACCGTACGATTCGCACGGCGAACACGCGGCGAAAGGAGTGGTGCACGCCGACCTGCTGGCGAGCCTGCTTCTGGACCCATACCTCGTCAGGGAGCCCCCGAAATCGACCGGCAGGGAATACTTCGGCGAGCCGTTCATCCAAAACATGGAGTCGATGGCTGCCGAAAAGGGGCTGTCACTATCGCCAGAGGACTGGATGGCAACGGCCACGACGTTCACGGCCTATTCGGTCTACCAGGCGTATGCCCGGTTCATTCGCCCGCATACGACCCTGGACGTGCTGATCGTTTCCGGAGGAGGAAAACACAACGATTTCTTGATGGAGAAGCTTTCCACGAGCTTCAGCCCGATTCCTGTTCGGACCGTTGACGACTACGGCCTGGATTCGGATGCCAAGGAAGCGCTGTGTTTTGCCGTCCTCGCGCACGAATCGGCTAGCGGCATCCCGACGAACATTCCAAAAGCAACTGGGGCCTCCAGGCCGACGGTGCTCGGAAAGATCTGTTTACCTTGATTTCTTACCTCCCGACCGCTCGTTCCGTTGCGAGCGTAAGGGCGACTGAATAACCATGACTGATAACGACCAGCAAAACTATCCAAAGTTTACCCCGATCAGCGAGCTCGGTGAGTTCGGCCTGATCGACCGCATGCGGTCGATCGTTGGCGATCCCGAGGACGAGGACGTCATTGCGGGGATCAATGACGACGCGGCTGTTTACCGGCTGCCGGACGGGCGTGTGCACATCATCACGACCGACGCATTGTTCGAGAAGGTCCATTTCGACCTTGCGTTTACCCCGATGGAATATCTTGGCTTCAAGTCGATCTCGGTAAACGTCAGCGACATCGCGGCCATGAACGGCCGACCCCGTTATGCGACGGTATCCCTCGGGATTCCAAACAACGTTTCGGTGGAAATGATCGAGGCGTTCTACACCGGGATGCGGAAGGCCATGGATCTGTACGGTATGACGCTGCTGGGAGGGGATACGTGCGGGGCCCATCGCCTGTCGATCAGCGTAACGGTGGTGGGAGAGGCTGCGGAGGAAGACGTCATTTATCGCAGCGGCGCCCGTCCGGGGGATCTGATCTGTGTGACGGGCAACCTGGGTGCTGCGTATGCCGGGTTAAAAATCCTCCTGGAGCAGCACAAAGCCTTGCAGGAGCAGGGCGAAGATTACAAACCCGACGTGGAGTCGTTCTCCTACGTCATCCATCGTCAGCTCATTCCAACTGCCAGAACGAACGTCGTGGAGGATTGGGCTAAGAGGAAAATACGCCCGAACGCCCTGATCGACATATCGGACGGGCTTGCCTCGGAGGTCCACCACATTTGCCGCATGAGTGGCGTGGGGGCACACCTCTACGGCGCGACACTGCCGATCGACCTTCAGACTCGCGAAGTTGCCGACTACCTTCAGGAAGACGTGGATACGTACGCGCTTTTTGGAGGTGAAGACTACGAACTGCTCTTCGCATTACCCGAAGAGAATCTGGACAAGCTGGAGGCCGGCACCTTCACCGTCGTTGGGGAGTTCACTGAGCCGGAAGAAGGAATCGTGATTAAGACTCCCGAAGGCGGCACCGTTTCGCTTCAGGCGAAAGGATACCAGCACTTTAATTGAAAAGCCGGATAGCCGGACGGTCGTGCCGAAGGCGTGATTATTTAACCTATTGTTCATTCTTCCGACATTCAGGATTGTGGTTATTCATACGGGCACCATATTTTCTCATCCTTTTAGGCGCCCTGGAGTGTATTTTTGATTTTCCATATTGACGAGACGACTTTTCCCGCATGGAAGCCAAAAACTTACGTACGAACAACGCCGGATCCCCGGGTGAAGGCGAGGTGATACAGGTGGTCGGACCGGTGGTCGACGTGCAGTTCCCGTCCGAGAATCTGCCGAATATCCTGGATGCGCTGGTCATCGACAATGAAGATGGCCATCCACTCGTCCTTGAAGTGCAGACACACCTTGGAGAAGACCGAGTCCGGACTATTTCGATGGATTCGACCGACGGATTACAGCGCGGCGTCAAGGTGCGCAGCACCGGCAAACCCATCGCCATGCCGGTTGGGCCTGAGATCAGAGGCCGGCTGTTCAACGTGGTGGGGCGCGTCATCGACGGGCTGCCGCAACCGAAGGCGGAGGACTACAGGCCTATCCATGCGGACCCTCCGGCTTTCGAAGACCTGGCCACCTCAGTCGAGATGCTCGAAACGGGCATCAAGGTGGTCGACCTGCTCGAACCCTACCCGCGCGGTGGCAAAATCGGGCTTTTTGGCGGCGCCGGCGTCGGGAAGACGGTGTTGATCATGGAACTGATCAACAACATCGCCAAGGCCCACGAAGGGTTGTCAGTGTTTGCCGGCGTGGGTGAGCGGACGCGTGAGGGGAACGACCTGCTCCGGGAGATGCTCGAAAGCGGTGTGATTCGTTACGGCAAGAAGTTTATGGAATCGCTCGAAAAGGGTGGATGGGACCTCGATCTGGTTGACATGGACGAGGTCAAAGAAAGCAACATCACCCTCGTGTTCGGGCAGATGAACGAGCCGCCGGGCGCTCGTGCCCGCGTCGGCCTCTCGGGCCTCACGGTAGCCGAGTATTTCCGTGACCTCGGCGGACGCGACGTGCTCCTGTTCATCGATAACATTTTCCGATTTACGCAGGCGGGATCCGAAGTGTCGGCGCTTCTCGGGCGGATGCCCAGTGCGGTGGGTTATCAGCCGACGCTTGCCACCGAAATGGGCGAGCTCCAGGAGAGGATCACGTCCACCAAGCGGGGTTCGATCACGTCGGTCCAGGCGATCTACGTGCCGGCGGACGACCTGACCGACCCTGCACCCGCGACGACCTTTGCCCACCTCGACGCAACGTCGGTGCTCTCGCGCCAGATCTCGTCGCTGGGTATTTATCCTGCCATTGACCCGCTGGATTCGACGAGCCGCATCCTCGATCCGCGGATTCTGGGTGAGGACCATTATCAGACGGCACAGGCCGTGAAGCAGCTCCTCCAGCGCTACAAGGAGCTTCAGGACATCATCGCGATTCTGGGTATGGATGAGCTGTCGGACGAGGACAAGCTCGTCGTCCATCGTGCCCGGCGCGCACAGCGGTACATGAGCCAGCCGTTCTTCGTCGCTGAACAGTTTACCGGCTTCCCGGGACGTTACGTCAAGATCGAGGACACCATCCGAGGATTCAACATGATTCTCAATGGGGAGCTGGACCACCTGCCCGAGGGCGCGTTCGCCTACAAGGGGGTGATCGAGGAAGTGATCGAGGCTGGTGAGAAGATGCTGGCTGAAGGGTAGTCCATCGAAACGCAAACTGGCCCCGCCAGATGGGGTTGATTCATTATGCCGGGCAACCTACACGTTGAGATTGTATCGCCGGATCGAAATGTTTTTCGCGGTGAAGCCAAAGGAGTTCGTGCACCGGGCGTAGAGGGGTCGTTCGAGGTCCTGTACAACCATGCGCCGATGATTGCCGCCTTCGGCGTGGGTCCACTGTACGTGACCCTGCCGAACGGCCAGAAGGTCACCTTTGCGACGAGCGGCGGGTTTCTGGAGGTGCTGAACAACACCGTGACGGTTCTCGCCGAGGCCATCGAGCCCGCTTCGGAGATCGACGTCGAACGGGCGCGAATCGCGGAACAACGCGCGCTGGAAAGAATCAAGGCGAGCGACAACGAAATAGAACGGGCCAGAGCGGAACACAAGCTCGAGTGCGCGAGGAATCGACTGCGGCTGGCTCTCGGCCAGGTCGGCCGCAAAACCACTACCTGAAAGCGTAAGACGCCCCACATACCCGGCCGGCTATTTACCGTCCGGGTATTTTTTTAGCCATTAGAGAACTCGCCATGCGGATTGACGAACTGCCGACACCCTGCCTGCTCATCGAGGAGCGACGGCTCGAAGCGAACCTCCGGCGGATGCAGGAGAAGGCGAACCAGCAAAAGGTGGCGCTACGGCCGCACGTAAAAACGCACAAGTCTGTCAAACTGGCCGCTCGTCAGCGGAATGGTGGTGCGGCAGGGATAACCGCTGCAAAAGTGGGCGAGGCGGAAGTTTTTGTAGAGAACGGGTTCACTGACGTCCGCCTGGCGTACCCGACGGTTGGCCGCAGTGCCTGCGAGCGCGTTCTGAAGCTGATGCAACGGGCGCGCGTTTCGTTTTGCGTGGATACGGATGCCGGCGCAAAACAGGCGTCCGAGTTTTTTGAATCGCGTGGTCGCCGTGCTGAAGTCCTCGTCGAGGTCGACACGGGCTACGGCCGGTCGGGTGTTCCGTGGGATCACGAGGACAGCATCCGGTTCGTCAGGCGGGTTAGTGAGCTGCCAGGGCTCGAGCTGAAAGGGATTCTGACGCACGCCGGCGACTCGTACTATGGGCCATCCGGAGATGAAAGCCCCGACGACGCGCTCCGACGCGTCAGCGAACAGGAACGGGACCGAATGCTTCAATTTGCCTCACGGCTGCGAAAGGCAGGCATAGTGCCGAGAGCGGGTTTCGAAATCAGCGTCGGCTCGACGCCCTCGATGAAGCACTTTGAAAACCGGAGTTACGACGGGTTTTCGATCACCGAAATTCGTCCCGGAAATTACGTCTTCCACGATATGATACAGGTCGCCCTTGGGGTTGCCACGCCGGAAGACTGCGCCCTGACGGTGTTGACGACGGTGATCAGCAAACATCGGGGCAAGGGAGGAGCCGACCGCCTCTTCCTGGATGCCGGGAAGAAGGTGCTGACCACCGATACGGGTTTTGGAACGGCCGGGTATGGCGCGATTCTGTACAATCCTTCGAACATGACCTTCCTTCCGCACGCCAGGATCACCGCATTATCGGAGGAACACGGGTGGGTGCAGGTGACGGGCGGGTCGACACTCCAGGTGGGCGATCGCATCCGTGTGATTCCGAATCATGCGTGTGTGACTGCAAATATGATGGAGGAGTATTACCTGGTTGACGGGGAGGAAGTTAAAGAGACATGGCGTATCGACGCCCGCGGAAAGGTTTCGTGACCCCGTTCCTTCCTGGTGGAAGTCTGAAAAATCGTTGAGTACGACAGCCCGGAAGTGAGCGACGGGGAACGAGCTGGCGGGTCGATGGATTCCCTGCGTGATCTGTCAGAGAAAGTTTGATTGTTTTATCTTGAAGCTAAGCGTAATAATGCCATCGGGTAAGTTGAACGGCCCGGGAGTGGAATAGAGTATGGCAGGACACAATAAATGGTCAAAAGTCAAGCGGCAGAAAGCCGTCACGGATGCTAGGAAATCGCAGATTTGGGCCCGTCTGACGAGGGACATCATGGTTGCGTCCCGTGAAGGGGGCGGCGATCCGGACATGAATGCGAAGCTGGCGCTCGCTATCGAAAAGGCGAAAGCCGAAAACATGCCCCGAGAGAACATCGAGCGGGCAATCAAGCGCGGCACCGGAGAGATCGAAGGCGCCGACTACGAAGAGGTCACCTACGAGGGATATGCGCCGGGCGGCGTCGCCGTTTTTGTCGAGGCCCTCACCGATAATACGAACAGGACGGTTGCCGACCTCCGCCATGCCTTCAGTAAGGCGGGCGGCAGCCTGGGGCAGACCGGCTCGGTCGCCTTTCAATTCGAGCGTAAGGGGGTGATCGAAGTTGCGTCGGCCGGGCGTGACGAGCTGGAGCTTTTCGAGCTGGTGGTGGATGCAGGAGCGGATGATCTCCGGGAGGAGGACGACAGCTTTATCATAACTACGCCGGTTGAGCGATTCGCACAGGTTATGACGGCCTTGCAGAATGCCGGGATCGAACCGGAGGAAGCCGGCCTCCAGAGGATACCCTTGACGACAGTCAAGATTTCTCCGGAAGAAGCAAAAAAAGTGGCCCGGTTGATCGATACCCTTGAAGAGATGCAGGACGTGCAGGCCGTCTACACCACGCTCGAGATGGACGAGGAAACGATGCAGGCGATCTCATGACGAAGAGGCCGATCACATGATCATTCTCGGGATCGATCCGGGATCACGCCGTACCGGTTACGGCGTGGTGGAGGTGCTGGGTAAGAAAGAGCGTCTCGTCGAATACGGGGTGCTCCATCTCGACGTGCAAAAGAGCAATGCGTGGCGGCTCAAGCAGGTGTACGACCGGCTGCTCCAGGTGATCGACCGCTGTTTGCCCGACGAGTGTGCGATCGAGATGCCGGTTTACGGGCAGAACCCGCAATCCATGCTCAAGCTGGGCAGGGCGCAGGCGGCGGCCATGCTTGCCGTATTGAACCGTCAGATCCCGGTGACGGAATACACGCCGAAGGAGGTCAAAAAATCGGTTACCGGGAACGGGAACGCATCCAAACAGCAGGTCTGGTACATGGTGCGGTCGATCCTGGAGGTCGAGGACGGGAATCTTCCGCTCGAGCTGGATGCGTCGGACGCACTGGCCGTTACTCTTTGCCACGCGCATCGAATGGCGAAGGGGCCGGCACGCGCGCACCGAAACTGGAAGAGTTTTGTCGAAGCCAATCCCGATCGCGTGGCAGGTTGAAGGCTCCAATCGCCGGGATCGCTAGAATCCCTGCTCGCGTAGCCACGATTCCGTGATACCTTCCTGCTTTCCGCCCCGCACTGACAACCATCGCGCGACGTACTTGCCGATCAGGTCAAACTCGAGGTTGACTTTTTTGCCCACCTTCCATTCGGGGACATTGGTGTGATCGTAGGTATAGGGAATGATGGCAACGGTCAGCTCGTTTTCGCGGAGCCGGGCAACCGTCAGGCTTATGCCATCTATCGCGATCGAGCCGACGGGAATCACGTAAGGGGAGAATTCATCGGGAAACCGTACACTATAGAGCCGGCCTGTCTGTTGCTGCTCAATCGCGGTGATGGTTCCGGTCGTGTCTACGTGGCCCTGAACGATGTGCCCGTCCAGGCGGCCTGTTGGGGACATGGCGCGTTCCAGATTTACCAAATCACCCGCGCTGAGTAACCCGAACGTGGTTTTTCGTAATGTTTCTTCGACGGCAATGACGTCAAAACGCCCGTTACCCACCTCTACAACCGTCTGACACGCCCCGTTTATCGATATGCTTTGATCCGGGTGTAGCTCGGGCACCATCTTTGCCTCTACTGAGATCCGACGGCCCCCTCCCAGGTCGCGTACTGCGGAGATACGGCCTACTTCTTCGATGATTCCTGTGAACATAGCAATACGATCCGTGTGGTTGGGGTAAGAAGTAAAATAACGTCGCTTTGAATCCTACGACAAGCGGGCATTAAAAGACTCATTGTTTGTAATGGAAAGTGCGGTCCCCGAATACATTCTCGATACGGTCAGGTTACTCCCCCCACTTCCGGCAGCCGTCGAACGCCTCCTGGAGCTGGCACGTGATCCAAACAGTGATTTCAGGTTAATCTCCGACGTTATCGAAACGGATCAGACGCTCACCGCGCGTACGCTTCGTGCGGCGAACTCGGCCCTGTACGGCGTGACCCGTCGTGTGCAAACGGTCCGACAGGCCATCGTGTTGCTGGGGAGAGACGCTGTGATGGGACTCGCAATTGGTGCTTCCGTGCTGGGGCTACAGAACAGCATCAAACGCCGCTGGCCGCTCGATTCGGATGCACTCTGGCGGCACACCGTGGGCGTCGCCATCATTGCGCGAACCATGGCGTCGCAGTTAGGGGTGGGTGACCCCGACGAAGCGTTCGTGGCGGGGCTGCTCCACGACATTGGCAAGATCATCATGCTCGACCACTTTGGCGAGTTGTACGGTCAGGTATTGATGACGGCGCAGTACGGTGCGAACCCGCTGCACGTGATCGAGCGCGAGGTGTTCTCAACGGATCACGCCGTCGTTGGCCACGCACTCTGCCTTCACTGGAATATCCCTTCCGCCATAACCCGGGCGGTGGCGGAGCACCACGAGGACGTTGACCCGGCGCCGAATTCGCTCGCGGACATCGTGCGCGACGCGAACGAGATCATGAAGCTGTTCGCCTTTGCGGACGGCGGCAATCGTTTTGTTCAGCTACGCACCTCTCGTCTGCTCCCGCACAATCAGATCCGTCCCGACCGGCTCCGGGAGATGATCGTCGAGCTTCCCGGTGCCGTCAAGGACGCCGAGCTCGTCTTCGGGAGCGAACCTGCTGGAAACCGGTTGGCTAATGAAGACCGGGGAGACAGGCCGCTGGTCCACATGCAAATTACCGTACCGGAAGAGCGTGACATGCTGGTCGCCATGCTGTGGGGGATGGGTTATGAACCGGTGATGCTGAACGACACCCTGGCATTGCCTCGTACGAGCTCGGACGAAGCGGCGCTGGCAGGTGTTCTGACCGACATCCCGCTCTCACCCGAACGGCAGTTCGTCTACCGAAGCCTGAATATTCCCATCCTCGACTACTCCGCCTGGCGCGGAAGCAGGCAACACCTCATACCCGTCGGGCACTTCAACGTTTTCGATCTTCGCGCCTGGATCACGTCCGGCCTGATGGCGCTGACCGACCGCGTGGAAGTTCGTTCGGAAGCATCGTTCGACTTACCGAAAATGCGGATGGATCTGCGGAGCAGCGCGGTTCACACCGGGTGACGGTATCCTCGGAAGAGCACGTCTTCGCCGACGGTTTCCCACGTGCTTTCGGCAAATACGAGGGCGTCGCCCATTTTTTCGACGCCCAGGTCTCCGAAAACTGGCACGCCGTCTCCGAGGATTTTTGGTGCCATGAAGGCAAAGTACCGATCGACGAGCTTTTGACGCAGAAAGGCCGTTCCGAGGGATGGTCCGGCTTCGAGAAGGATTGATTGCACCGGGAGGCTGCCCGTACCGCCATCGGTTCCGAGCCGTTCGAGGAGCTGAAGAAGGTCGAGGTGTCCTTCCTGTGTGGGTAATCGAAGCAGGTTTCCCCCGGCATCTCTAAACGAGGCCTCGTAGGCCGGGCGGGCTGAATCTGAGGTGACCACGAGCGTTTTTGGCACGTGTTCGTCCGTTAACAGCTTGAGGCCCGGGGGCAGGGTTCCCTCACGGTCGAGCACGATCCGTAAGGGTTGTCTGCCGGCAACGTGCCGGACGGTGAGTTCCGGGTCGTCGAGGCTGGCCGTGCGGCTCCCGACCATTACGGCGTCCAGCTCTGCCCGCCAGGTGTGAACGAGCCGGCGCGCTTCATCTCCTGAGACCCATCGCGAATCACCGGTCCGAGTAGCGATTCGGCCGTCGAGGGTCTGTGCCGTTTTGAGCGTCACCAGCGGCCGGCCGGTGATGACGTGGTGTACGAACGCTTCGTTCAACCGTCTGCAAGCCTTTTCGAGTACGCCTACCCGCACGCTCACGCCGTGCTCCCGGAGCCGGGCAATCCCCTTCCCGGCCACCTGAGGGAACGGATCTTCCATGCCGATCACGACCCTCGGAATCATTTTGTCGATGATCAGTCGCGTGCAGGGCGGCGTCTTCCCGAAGTGGTCGCAGGGTTCCAGGTTGACGTACAGCGTGGCGTCCCGGAGCCGTTCGGGTCCGTACCGATTTTCGACTTCGGCAATGGCCAGGGGTTCGGCGTGGGGCCCGCCGAACCTCACGTGGTAACCCTCACCCAGCAGCGCTCCATCGGCTCCGACCAGAACGGCGCCCACCATCGGGTTCGGGCTGACCGCTCCCGCGCCTTGTCTTGCCAGCTTCAGGCAACGAGCCATCCAGTGCTCGTCTATCTTTTCTTGAGGATCCATCTCTTTCCGAAATGTTCTTCGGTGTTACCCGAAGAAAGCCCGATTCCCAACAGGTGTACGTGGGGAGCTTACCCTATCTTCATTATCCTTCTTTCAATGATAATGATTCGGTAATTCTCCTACCGGTAATAATTGATACCTTTCACTCCCGAGAAATGCATACATCTGAATCCACTGCAACCCCGAGAAAAATTGCGTTTTTCGTCTTGGATTCGAGAAATCGCGTACTGAGGTGGCGCCCGTGTTCATCCTTCGTCTTGGTATTTCTGCTTGCACTGCCGGGCGTTTTTCCCATGAATAGCCTTGCTCAGCGATCGTTCGACGTCGGTGGACTGGCTTATGTCGACTACTACTACATTCCGTCGTCTCCCGACAATGAGGAGGAAGGCGACAACGGCTTCACCTACCGGCGGCTATACCTGACCACGGACTATCGGATTTCGGATGCGTTTCAGGCGCGCGTCCGCCTGGAAGCCAACGAAGAGACGGTCTCCAAAGGCGGTCCGACGCCTTTCGTCAAGGATCTGTACCTCCGTTGGTCGAGTGCTGCCGGGCACCGGCTCACTGTGGGGGTGACGTCGCCCCCATCGTTTGACGCTTTCGAGGACGTCTGGGGCTATCGTAGCCTGGAAAAGACCCAGATGGACTTTTTTGGCATCGTTTCGTCTCGCGACATGGGAGTACGGGTGGACGGCCCGCTCTTGAAGGAGGGCCGGTTGAAATACGCCGTGATGATCGGAAACAATGAAAGCGTTCGGCCTGAGGATGACCGCCACAAGAGGGTTTACGGACAGCTCATCTATGAGCCGATCGACGACGTAATCGGCACCCTCGGAATGGATTATGCCGGCTACGACGACGAACGAGAATACGGCCTGACCTGGAACGCGTCCCTCTCACTGAAGAAAACCAGCTACCGGACTGGTGTGGAGGCATTCATGAATCGAATCGGCCTCGACGCCGGAGATTGGTATGAGCGGCTCGGAGTAAGCCTGTTTGCCGCAATAGCACTCTCGGAGCAGTGGGAGGTCGTTGGAAGATATGACCGCTACCTCGACGATGACTTTGACCGGAATCTCTCTGCCAGTTTGTTTCTGGTGGGTGTCGCCTTCAAGCCGCACGAGCAGATCAGAGTCATTCCAAACGTCGAGGCGATCAAACATGATGCGGCCGACAAAGCCCGCCTGGAGCCTCGAATTACGCTGGAGATGAATTTTTAGGTGCTATGGCACGCGTTTACACAAATCTACCCCTACCCATACTCTTGTTTATGGTGCTTGCTTGCATCGGTTGTGGCGGACGCGACCGGGATCCGGGTGCGCAAGGCCGGATCGGCGGTGCCGTTCGAATCGACGGATCGAGCACCGTCTACCCGATCACAGAAGCCGTAGCCGAGGAGTTCACGCTGCAATACCCGGGGGTTCGGGTAACCGTCGGACAGAGTGGCACCGGTGGCGGGTTCGCGAAATTCTTGCGCCTGGAGACAGACATCAACGACGCATCGCGGCCGATCAAACCGAGCGAGGTAGCGCTCGCCGCACAGAAAGGCGTCGAATACATCGAGCTGCCCGTCGCATACGACGGCATCGCGGTCGTCGTTAACCCCGAAAATGACTGGGTAGACTGTTTGACCGTCGAAGAGCTACGCGCCATCTGGGAGCCGGGCAGCCAGGTAGATTCCTGGGACGACGTTCGTCCCGGCTTCCCCGCCCGTCCGCTCGTACTCTACGGTCCGGGCACCGACAGTGGCACCTACGATTACTTCACCGAGGCGATCACGGGCGAGGAAGGGGCAAGCCGCGCCGACTTTACCGCCAGTGAAGACGACAACGTGCTGGTTCAGGGTGTGCAGGGGGATCCAAACGCCCTGGGGTTCTTCGGATTGGCTTACTACGAGAATAATCGGGATCGGCTGAAGCTGCTCGGCCTCGACGATGGAAACCCGGGCAACGGGGATGGATGCATTCAGCCCACCTCCGAAACCGTACGTGATGGCACGTACCAGCCCCTCGCTCGACCGGTTTTCATCTACGTGAACGCGGCACAGAGGCAGGACGTGGCCATCGGCCGATTCGTCGAGTTTTACCTTGAAAACGTCGGTGTACTGGCGCCGGACGTCGGTTACGTTCCACTTTCGGACGAAGCATATCAGCACGTTCTGCGCCGTTTCAAGGAAGGTATTACGGGAAGCCTGTTCGAGGGCGGATCGCAGGTGGGTGTGTCCCTGGATGAATTGCTCCGTCGAGGGAATACAGCCAGGCAGTAGGCAATAGTAGCCCCGTCAAGATGCATTTCGTGGAAGAGGATTCTGTATGGATGTAGTGCAGCACGAACCCGTGGCTACCTTGGCGTCTGCCCGACCGGATACGACCTTGCAGGTGGACCTGTCGAAAAACCTGTTTCACAGTCCGAAGGAACGCTTCATCGAGTCCGCGCTCGGGTTTTGCGCGCTGATCAGCGTTTTCACGACGCTTGGGATTGCGGCGGTGCTGATATACGAGTCGGCTGGGTTCTTTGCCGCCGTCCCTCTGGCGCGCTTTCTCGGTGATACCCAATGGACGCCGCAGTTCGTCGACAAGTTTTTTGGGATCTGGCCATTACTTGCCGGGACGTTCCTGGTTACGGTCATTAGCGCGGTCGTGGCTTTACCGATCGGCACCGCTTCGGCCGTTTACATCGCTGAGTACGTCCCTGCAAAATTGAGAAGGTGGTTGAAGCCGGCGCTCGAGCTGCTGGCCGGAGTCCCGACGGTCGTATACGGGTATTTCGCGCTGACGTTTGTCACCCCATTGTTGCAGCGTTTCATCCCGGGGTTGGGTGTGTATAACGCGTTGAGCGCGGGGATCGTCGTCGGCATCATGATCATCCCTGTGGTGGCGTCTCTCAGCGAGGATGCGATTCGTGCGGTGCCGCGTTCGCTCGCCGAAGGCGCGTATGCGCTCGGCGCAACGAAGCACGAGGTCGTGTTGCGTGTGCTGGTGCCCGGCGCTTTCAGCGGGATCGTGGCGAGCTTCATTCTGGCGATCAGCCGCGCCATCGGTGAAACCATGATCGTGACGATGGCAGCCGGTGCGACGCCCAGGCTCACGTTGAATCCCGTCGAGTCGATCCAAACGATGACGGCCTACCTCGTCCAAGTCAGCCTGGGCGATA
>Ga0079224_100006528_pt1 | contig 15477 bp, 14 predicted proteins | sample Stecom2015_FD_80414 | JGI IMG/M metagenome (GOLD analysis project Ga0079224, IMG submission 80414) | Agricultural soil microbial communities from Utah to study Nitrogen management - Steer compost 2015 | ecosystem: Environmental > Terrestrial > Soil > Agricultural land | place: USA: Utah...
CGGTCCCGCCGCGGGCGGACGCGCGCGCGGGCCGTGGGGGAGCCGGCTGCCGGCCGGGCCGCCCCGGCGGCGCCGGCGGCGGCGGGCGGCGCGCCCGCCGCGGCGGCCGGCGGGCCTTCTCGGGGGCCCGCCGCACGCGCCGAGGCGCCCGCCGCAACGCCCGCGGCCGAGGGCGGCCAGAACTTCGTGCCGTTCTCGCGCATTCGCCGGATCACGGCCGAGCACATGGTGCGCTCGAAGGCGACCAGCGCGCACGTGCTCCAGGCGGTCGAGGTCGATTTCTCGCGCATCGACAACGTCCGCAAAGCGGTGCGAGACGTCTGGCGCAGCCGCCACGGTCACTCGCTCACGTACCTGCCGTTCATCGCGAAAGCGGTGTGCGAGGCGCTCGCGGAGTTCCCGAACTTGAACGCGCGCGTCGAAGGCGACGGCCTCGTGCTGAGCGATCACGTGAATCTCGGGATCGCGATCGACCTCGGCGCCGAAGGCCTCGTCGCTCCGGTGATCAAGCACGCGGAGCAGCTCTCGGTCGGACAGCTTTCGAACGCGATCTCCGAGCTCGCGCAGCGCGCGCGGAATCATCGCCTTAAGCCGGATGACCTCCAGGGCGGCACGTACACGCTGTCGAACAACGGCACGTTCGGCACGCTGATCACCGCGCCGATCATCAACCAGCCGCAGGTCGCGATCCTGTCGACCGACGGCGTGCGGAAAAAGCCGGTCGTGATCGAGCATCCGGACGGCGACTCGATCGCAATTCGGCCGATCGGCATCCTCGCGCAGTCGTTCGATCACCGCGCGGTCGACGGCGGGTACTCCGGCGCGTTCCTGAACCGGGTGCGAAAGCTCCTCGAGCAGTCCGCCTGGTCGATCGAGGTATAAACCTCCGGTCGCCGCGGCCGTCCAGCCGCGACGACCGACGATAGCCCGGTAGGAGCGGCTGTCCAGCCGCGACTCTTTGCCCCGACGAAGAGTCGCGGCTGGACAGCCGCTCCTACCGCCGACCGACACGGTTCGCCGCTCCCGCGGCACCGACAACGAGCGAGCCGACACGATGACGACGAGCACCTTCCCCCACACCCTAGGCTGGATCGGCGCCGGCGGCCGGATGGGCTTCGCGATGGCGAAACGCCTGCTCGCCGCGGGCTGCGACGTCACGGTCTACAACCGCACGCGCGCGAAAGTGGAGCCGCTCGCCGCGCTCGGCGCGAAGATCGCGGACTCCCCGCGCGCGCTCGCCGATCGCGACATCGTCTTCAGCACCGTGTCTGCGTCGCCGGACCTGATCGCGGTCGTGACGGGACCCGACGGCCTGCTCGCGGGCGAGCGCTCGCCGCAGCTCTTCGTCGACTGCTCGAGCGTGTCGGAGGAGGCTTCCGCGGAAGCCCGGGCCGCCTGCGAGCGCCGCGGCACGGCGATGCTCGCGGCGCCGGTCAGCGGCAACGCGAAGGTCGTCGAAGCGGGCAAGCTGACGATCGTCGCCTCCGGGCCGCGCTCCGCGTTCGACCTGGCCGAGCCCTACCTCGATGCGCTCGGCCAGGGCGCGACCTACGTCGGCGAAGGCGAGCTCGCGCGGATGGTCAAGATTTGCCACAACCTGCTGCTCGGCATCGTCGCGCAGGGCCTCGCCGAGATCACGGTGCTCGCCGAGAAAGGCGGCGTGCCGCGGCATGCGTTCCTCGAGTTCATCAACTCGAGCGTGATGGGCTCGCAGTTCTCGCGCTACAAGACGCCGGCGCTCGTGAACCTCGACTTCAAGCCGACGTTCACGCCGGTACTGCTGCGGAAGGATCTCGACCTGGGGCTCAAGGCCGCCGAGGAGCTCGGCGTCACGCTGCCGCTGACCGCGGCCGCGCGCGAGCGCGTGCACGCGGCCGTCGAGGCGGGCCACACCGATTGCGACTTCGCGGTCCTGATCGAAATGCAGGCGAACGAAGCTGGAATGACGCTCGCTCCGGAAAACGTCGCGGTCGACGACGGCCTGAAACAGCGCTCCTGACCCTCGAACGCGCCCCGTAGGAGCGGCTGTCCAGCCGCGACTTTTCGTGCGCCGTCCCGGAAGCGGCGACCGCGCCGCGTCCTACGCTTCCAGCCTCAACAACCGAACCAGATTCCCGCCGAGGATCGCGATCTTCTCCTCGTCCGACAAAAACGGCGCCTCGACGATGATGTCGATCGTATCCGGCCAGAAGTACGGAATGTCGGACCCATACACGACCTGGCTCGCACCGGTCTCCGCGACGAGGTGCCGTAGCCCCTCGGACGAGAACACCATCGAGTCGACCATCACCTGATCGCGCAGGTACTCGCTCGGCCTGCGCTGGTTCGCGCACTGCGCGTCGTCGCGCACGTCGCACGCGACCTCCGTGCGGCCGAGGTAGGACGGCAGATACCCGCCGCCGTGCGCCGCGCAGAGCTTCAAGCCGGGGAACCGGTCGAGCGTGCCGTCGAAGATCATGCGGCTCAAGAAGAGCGTCGTCTCGAGCGGATTGCCGATGATGTTCTCGAGCCCGCCGCGGCCCTCGAGCGCACCGTCGCGCACGACGTTCATCGCGTTGTTCGGGTGCATGAACACCGGCACGCCGAGCGCTTCGGCCTTCGCCCAGAACGGATCGAACCGCCGCGACGACGGCACCTCGCCGTTCACGTGCCCGCCGATCGACGCGCCGCGCAGCCCGAGCTCGCGCACCGCATGCTCGAGCTGCTCCGCCGCGAGCTCGGGATACTGAAGCGCGACCGAGGTCAGCGCGACGAAGCGCCGCGGGTGCTGCTGGCACCACATCGCGAGCGCCTCGTCGTGGATCGCGACGATCTGCCGCGCGAGCTCGCGCTCCGCGGAGTACCACCAGTACTGATTGATCGACAGCACCTGAACGTCGATGCCGCGCTCGTCCATCGCGTCGAGCCGGTGCGGCCCGAGGCGCAACGCGGCCGGCCCGCCGGTCGGCGCACCCGCACCGGGCAGCCGCTCCGCGACCTCCGGAAAGATGCAGTGCGCATGAATGTCGACGACGGTGACCGGGCGGCCGCCGACCCGCACGTCCTTGATGCCGCCTTGCGCGAGCGCGGCGAGGGGCTGACCGAGCGCCGCGGCGCCGCAGCCGATCAGGAACTCACGGCGGTTGGGCATCGACTCCCCCGCTGTTCTGCTTTGCGAAGTGGCGCGGCAACGCTCTGCGAGCCGCATCTTCCCGCATCCTAGCGCAACGCCGCGGGCGCGGCGAACGACGCCGTCAGCGCGGCACCTGCCGCTCCGGCCCCGGCGACCAAGGCAGCCCGAGCGCGTCGAACACCGCCTCCGCGACCACGTTGCCGGCCGCGCGCGGCGGCCGCCCGCGGTTCACCGCGCTGCCGGTCGCGTACGTGAAATAGTTCTTCGCGAAGCCGATCGCGAACCGCCGCGCCGGATCCGCGTAGCCGAACGAGCCGCCGCCGCCGACGTGGCCGAACGCCGCGGGCGACGCGAGCGGGCCGGTGTCGACGCCGAGCCGGTAGCCGAGCGCGCGCCGCGCGCGGATCTTGTAGATCTCGTCCATCTCGTAGCTCTGCAGCTCGATGCCTGCGCGGATCCGCGCCTCCGGCAGCACGCGCACGCCGTCGAGCTCGCCCCAGTTCGCGAGCATCGCGTAGTGGCGCGCGAGGCCGCGCGCGCTGAAGTGCCCGCCCGAGCCCGGGATAGAGGCCTGGATCACCTCGCGGCGATTGAACACCTGCGCGACGTACGACCCTGCCGGCTCGCCGACCATCCGCGCGTCGTACTCGGGCGGCGCCGGCGGCGCGTCGGTCAGCACGGCGACGCGATCGAGCTCGCTGTCGGGCACGCCGAGATACGCGCCATCGATGCCGAGCGGCTCGCAGATCTCCTCCTGCAGGAACTGCGCGATCGGGCGGCCGTCGACGCGCCGCAGGATCTCGCCGTTGATGTAGCCGTAGTTCAGCGAGTGATACGCGGTGCGCTCGCCGAGCGGGAACATCGGCTCGAGATCGGCGATGCCGCGGCACATCCGATCCCAATCGGACAACCACTCGGGCGTGTAGCCGACGGGCGTTTGCGGCACGCCTGTCTGATGCGCGAGCGCCATCCGCAGCGTCGCGCGCTCCTTGCCGTGCGCGCCGAACTCGGGCCACACCTCGACGATCGGCATGTCGTAGCTCAGCCCGTGCTTCTCGACGCAGAGGTGCATGCACGTGGCCGTGACGCCCTTCGTCGTCGACGAGAGCATGAAGAGCGTGTCGCCGTCGACCGGCTTGCCGGCCTCCGGATCGGCCATGCCGGCCCACGCGTCGATCACGAGCTCGCCGTCGAGGTACGCCGCGACCTGGAGCCCGATCTCCGGCGTGTCCCGGACGAGCGATTCGAGCACCGCGCGCACCTTGCCGTTGGCTTCGGTGTCGACGGCGTGCGCCGTCGGGCTGAAGCCGGTGATGCTCGCCGCAGACGCGGCGAACGCGAGCCCGCCGACGACCTCGCGCCGAGTCAGCCCGTTCGGACCATCGCCCTCATTTGCTTGCATAGTCATTCCCCCCGGGAGCGCCATTCGCGTCCTTGAACGAATGGTACCCCCGGAGGGAACAATGCGCAGACGGTGGCAAGCGCGACAACGGAGCTTGGGGGTTTCTCCGTTCTCGGCGCGTGCGGGCCGTCAGCGCCGCGGCGGGTGCGGGACGTGGCCGCCGCCGTGCTTGCCGACCGGACCGGCGCCGCCCTTCGGGCCGTGGGTCTTGGCGCCGCCGTGCCCATGACCGCGATCGCCGGGATGCCCGCGGTCCGGAGGCCCGAGGTGGCCCGGCACGTGGTGGCCGCCCGGCCCGTGGTGGCCGCCGGGTGCGCCCCAAGGGCTCTTACCGCCGCCATGGCCATGGCCGTGATCCGACTTGCCCGGCCGGCGCTTCGCGATCCACAGATCGAGGCTCGGCACGCCGTTCGGTAACAGCATCGAGCCCTCGCGGTTGGACGAGAAGATCAGCAGCGTGCCGTCGTCGGAGAGCGTCGGCTCCTGATCGTTCCCCGGCGAGTTCAACGGCTCCCCGAGGCTGACCGGATCGGACCAGGGCGCCTTTGGATGAGGGCGCTTGGCGACGTAGAGGTCGAGGTCGATGCCGACCTGCGGCCGCGGATCGCCGCGGAAGATGTACATCTCGCGCCCATCGGGGCTCAGCACACCGCCCGCTTCGACGAGCTCGGTGTTGACCTCCGTGACCGGCTCCGGCTCGCCCCAGACGTTGCCGTGGAGCAAGCTCACGACGTACAGATCGAGGAATCCGCTGCGCGTCGAGGAGAAGTAGAGCTGCGGCAAACCGTGCTTGCCGCCGTGCCCTTGGTGACCTCGGTCGTGCTCGAAGTACTGCGGCCCTCGCTCGCCGAACTCGGTGTTCAGGCCCGGGAGCCGGAACGGCTCGCTCCAGCCGTGGTCGTCGCGCACGTCGTGCCGCCAGCTGACCCAAATGTCGCCGCCGACCGGTATCAGATCGGCCGGCTCGCTGCCCGGCCGGTCGCTCGAGAACAGCCGCCAGTGGCCGTCGTCGGACAGCTCGGGCTTCCGATCCGACCACGGCCGCTCGCCCTCCACCCGCGCGTCCGCATTGATCGCGAGGCACTCGGGCTCCTCCCACTCCGCGTGGACGTGCTTGCGGCGCGCGACCCAGATGTTGAAGTCGAGCACGGCGTCGTCCGCCCCGCACGGGCGGTTCGAGGCGAAGTACAACGAGCGCCCCTGCCTCGTGAGCTTCGCGCCCGTCTCCTGGAACTCCGAGTTGATCGGCGCGCCGATGTTCACCGGCTCCGACCACTCTGTGTAGTGCTTGCCGGCGTGGTGCTGCCCGGCCGCCGCATATGACATAAGTCCGCCGCCGGCGACCGCCGCCGCGGCGACCGCGGCCAGTCTCCCCCTCGCGCGCTGCACTTGCCGGCAGCTTCGCTCCTTTTCCGTAGACACTTCTCACCTCCGATTGGTCGCTCCCGAGCACGGGAGTAGAATCGAGCGGAGCCGGCTGAGGGGACAACGTTCACGGCGTGAGATGTGATGAATTCTCGTGAAGGTCACGCCGCGCGCCCGCTCGAGGGCAGTCCGACCTACGAGTTCGAAGGGTTCCGGCTCGATGCGCAGCACCGCGTGCTCTATCGCGCGACGGGCGAGCCGATCCCGCTGCCGCCGAAGGCGGTCGAAACCCTGCTCCATCTGGTGCGCCGCCCGGGTGAGCTGCTGACCCGGCAGGCGCTGCTCGACTCGATCTGGCCCGGCCTGGTCGTCGAGGAGAACAACCTCAGTCAGGCCATCTCCCTGCTCCGCCGCGTGCTCGGCGAGAAGCCGTCCGAGCATCGCTTCATCGTCACGGAACCCGGACGGGGGTACCGCTTCGTCGCCGCCGTCCGCATCCTCGAGCAGGGCCGGCCCGGCACCGGCGAAGCCGCGGGCCCGCCGTCTGCGCCGCTTTCCTCCGCGGCGGACCGCCGCGGCCTTTTCGCGCCGCTGCGAGTCGCGCTGATCGGCGCAGCGGCTGCGGCATCGCTGCTCGTCGCGGGCGTGATCTGGCGGACCGGCGGCGACAGCGGCGCGGACCGCCTGCCGAGCTCCGTCGCGGTGCTGCCGTTCGAGGATCTGAGCCCCGCGCCCGAGCACGGCTACTTCGCCGCAGGGATCCATGCCGAGCTCGTCGGGCGGCTGGCGAAGGTGAGCGGCCTGAACGTGATCGCCGCGACCTCGATGCGCCGCTACGCCGGGACGGGCTTGTCGATCCGCGAGATCGCCGACGAGCTCGGCGTCGAGACCGTGATGGAAGGCAGCGTGCACTACGCCGACGATCGGGTGCGCGTGACGGTGAACCTGATCGATGCGGCGACGCGCGCGTCGCGCTGGTCGGAGGTCTACGACCGGCGGCTCGAGGACGTCTTCGGCATCCAGGCCGACATCGCGGCGAGCATCGCGGCCGCGCTCGAGACCGAGTTCTCGGCCGAGGACCGGCGTCTGCTCGCGCGGCCGCGGACCGATTCGCCAGAGGCCTACGCGCTGTATCTTCAGGCGCGCGAGATGCTGCCGGACCTTGGCCGGCGCGACGAGCTGCTCGCGCGCGCGATCGAGTTCGATCCGCGCTTCGCCGACGCGTACGCCCTGCGCGCGCAGAACTTCGCCCACTCGATCGTCGACAGCTACAGCCAGTATGCGAGCCGCGATGCGGGCGGGCTCGACACGATGGCCGAAGCGCTCGCGGCCAAGGCGCTCGAGCTCGATCCCGCGAACACGCTCGCGTACGGCGCGCTCGCCGTCATCCATCGCCAGCACTGGCGCTGGACCGAGGCGATCGAGGTGTACGAGCGCGGCCGCGAGGTCGATCCGACGTTCATCGAAGGCAGCTGGCTCTACGCCTTCATGGGCGATCACGACAAAGCGATCGAGCTCACCCGCCGCGGCCTGCGCCTGAATCCGTACGATCCGGTCGCACACATCGACCTCGCGCTGACCCTGCTCTGGGCGCGAAGGACGGACGAGGCGATCGCGAGTTTCCGCCGCGCGATCGAGCTGCGACCCGGAAATCCCGTCGCGCACCTGCTCCTCGCGCGCGCCTACATCCAGCGCGGCGATCGGGCCGAGGCGCTGCAGCAGCTCAAGGTGAGCGAGCAGCTCTTCGGCGAGCGCTTCATGGAGATGCCTGTCGCAGTCGAGGTCGCCTACTACTACTCGCGCGTCGGAGAGCAACAGGAGGCCGCGCGGCTCGTCGCCGCGCTCGAGCAAGGCGCGTTGCGGCACAAGGACGACGGCGTGTGGGCCATGGCGCATCTCGCGCTCGGCGAGCGGGCGAAGGCGCTCGAGGTGCTCGAGCGGGTCATCGACCGCGCCGGGCGGCGGGAGCTCGAGCCCGCGTTCCTGTCGCTGATGATGCTGCGGCTGAACGAGACGGCGGATCCGGTGCTCGAGCTGCCGGAGTTCGCGGATGCTCGGCGGCGAATGGCGGGCGTTTAGGGCGGTCGTCTAGTCTCGAACGCCGGCCGCCGTAACGTCGGTCGCCGGCGCGACACCGTCTGATCGTTGTCGCGCGGCTCGTTGCCGCTACTGCGGCAGCAGCTCGTAGAACCCGGCGACGTGCAGCCGCACCACGATCGGCGCGTCGCCCTCGTTCCGCAGATACCACCCGTGAATGCCCGTGAACGGCGCGACGAGCATGCCGCTCTCGTTCGTGCCGTACGCCTGCCGATAGAACATCAGGTCGCCGACGCCGTTGACGGGCTCCGTGTGCCCATGGAACTCGGCATACAGCAGCTCCGGATCCTCGAGATCGACCGCCTCCCACCGGTAGGTAATCGCGGCGCCCTCCTCGAGACCGAGCTTGTACTCGAGCTCGCCGAACGGCTCGAGCGGAATGTCGATCACGTCCGTACGGTATTCGGTGGAGTACTCGCGAAACACACCGTCGGCGAGCGGCAGCTCGTTCCACTCGACTTGGCTCGAGGCGGTGCAGGCCAATGTGAGACCACCGATCAAGGTAAGGGCTGAGTAGCGCATAGTCCCTCCATCCCGCCGAAACCGAACTCTACAACGCCCCGCCCGACAAAGGAATTTGCGCCCGCATGCCGATGTCCACGTGGATGACGAGCGTTCCGCGGCGGACCCGGCGCGCTAGCGCGGCGCGCGCCGCGATGACGATCTCCTCACCCGTCGCTGGGCGCAGCCGCGTTCGTCACCCGGAACCTAGTGGCACCCGGTAGAGGTATTCAGGAATCTCGGTGTGACATCGGCCATCCTTGGCTTTTCATTTCCTTTCGGTTCTTTGCATCATCCCACGGCGAAGCGAGACCGGGCGACTGAACAGGAAAGGCGAGCCGGATGCAAGAGTTCGCGCAGTCGTATGCGTTTTGTGCTTATGAGTAGTCGTTGCTGTCGTCGGCGATCGCGGGACTGCGCTCTATGATTTCTCCTGTTTCCGCGTCCCTCATGACATTCGGGTACTTGTATTCGAGGGCGGCGAGCAGGAGCTGAAACGGCAAATACAGGCCGCGCACCATCGCCTTCACGGCCTCCGCGTCCTCGAGGCTGCGCTGCTCTTCGAGCGCCGTGAGCGCGTCATTCATGACGCGGCGGACATGCGCAACACGCTCGTCGTACCAGCGCTTCATGTCCACGCCGCCCAGTTCCTCGATGCTCATCGCTTAGCTCCCTCAGCGTACATGCCGGAATTTCGTCGATCCGATTCTTGTCTAGGAACTAATCAAAATGCGACTCTTCCGTTCGTCCATCGACTGTTGTGCGGACGTCCACTCAGCGGAACTCGCTCCTTCGTAACACCCCGCGATCGATCGCCTCATGGACGAGATCGAGGATTACACGGTCCTCGATCCAGTCGGCCCAGCGCCAGTCGAACTCCGTCAGTGGCCGCACGCTTTCGAGCGGCAGGCCACGCACATCGCTCGCCCGCATCAAGAGCTATCACGACTACGGTGTGTTCACTCCGCTGCAGGTGACCGCCATCGCCGCGCTCGAGGGCGATCAGCAATGCGTGAAGGACATCGCGGCGACTTATCAGGCGCGCCGCGACGTGTTGGTCAAGGGCTTGAACGAAGCCGGCTGGCCCGTGGAGACGCCGAAAGCGTCGATGTACGTGTGGGCCCGCATCCCGGAGCCGTATCGCGCGCTCGGCTCGCTCGAGTTCTCGAAGCTGCTGCTCGAGAAAGCCAAAGTGTCGGTGTCGCCCGGCATCGGCTTCGGCGACTACGGCGACGGCCACGTGCGCTTTGCGCTGATCGAGAACCGGGACCGGATCAGCCAGGCCGTGCGCGGCATCCGCGCGCAAGGACATCAGCCACGACTTCCCTCTGCGCACCTTCGTAACTTGCGGAGGCTGCGGAACGCCGCTGACGGCGTGTTGGTCCACTGGCAAGTACGCGCGCTATCCCTACTATCTTTGCCCCAAGCGGGGCTGCGCGAGCTACGGCAAGTCCATCCGCCGCGAGGTGCTGGAAGGTGAATTCGAGGCGCTGCTGAAAACGCCGACACCCACAGAGGACCTCCTGCGGCTTGCGCGGGCGATGTTTGAGGATCTATGGAATCATCGCCTCGCCAATGCAGCGGCGCAGAGCCAGATGCTTAAGTCAGAACTCGCCAAGACCGAGCGCCAGGTCGAGCAGCTTCTCGATCGCATTCTCGACGCCGAGACGGCGACGGTCGTCCGCGCCTATGAAGTCCGTATCCGCAAGCTTGAAGAACAGAAGGCCGCCCTCGCCGAGAAAATCACGAATTGCGGGCGCCTCCTTCGCAGCTTCGACGAGTCACTTAGAACTTCGCTCGATTTTCTCTCAAACCCTTGGAAACTTTGGACTTCAGAACGGCTGGAGGACAAGAGAGCTGTCCTGAAACTGACTTTCGGTGATCGTCTTGCCTATGTCAGAAACGAGGGATTTAGAACACCGAAACTATCCTTGCCTTTCAAGGTCTTAGCGGACTTATCGGTGGGGAAAAGCAAGATGGCGCGCCCGGAGAGATTCGAACTCCCGACTTCCGGCTTCGTAGGCCGGCGTTCTATCCAGCTGAACTACGGGCGCTTATTTTGTGAATCAGCGACTTAGGCAGCGCGCCTGCCCGCGTAGGGGCCGAGGGGCGGCTGCGCGGCCGCTATTCTAGCGCACTCTCTGGGGCGATTTCGCCCCGCCTAAGCGGCGCGGCTGAGGCCCCCCGGAACCCTGGGCCTCGCTATCCCACCTTAGTTGATCAAGCCGAGCACGCCCGCGACGATCAGGTAGATCGCGACGATGTAGTTCAGGAGGCGGGGGACGATCAGGATTGCGATGCCGGCGATTAGGGAGAGGACGGGGAGGACGTCGAGGTGGATGGTCATGGGGGCTCCTGCGGACGGGCGTGTACTGGGGGATACCGTAGCGTAGTTCCACGGGGGACGTTGGGGAGAAGTCGCGGCTGGACAGCCGCTCCTACCCGTGAAGGAGTACCCGTGAAGGAGCCGGTGCGGCGGAGGGGCGCGCCTCAAAACAGCGAGAGGGAGGCGTGGGTCTGGACGTAGTCGCGGACGTAGGTGCGGTAGTAGTCGGCGGCGCGGCGGGTTAGAGGGCCGCCGCCGGGCGGGAAGCCGAGGACGCGGCCGTCGAGCAGGCGTAGGGTTGCGACCGGCATCACCTCGCGCGTCGCGCTCGACAAGAAGCACTCGGTCGCGCGCGGCAGGTCGGCTACGTGGATGTCACGTTCCCGGGTCGGCAGGCCGTTTGCGCGGCAGGCCTCGTGGATCGCGGCCTTCGTCAACCCCTGCAGGTTGCCGGCCGTCTGCGCCGGCGTCACGAGCTCGCCGTCGATCGCGAAGAACACGTTGCTGTTCGGCGCCTCGGTCACGAGATCGGCGTCGTTCAGCATCAAGCCGTCCTCGCCGCCGCGGTCGCGCGCGTCCATCACGGCGAGCACGTTGTTCAGGTAGTTGCCGCCCTTGATGTTCGGGTCGAGCGCGCTCGACGGATTGCGGCGCACGTTGGTGACCGCAAGCGCGATGCCGTGCGAGTAGAGCTCTGCCCGCCACACCGGCGCGAGCCGCACGATGATCACGTAGCGGCCGCGAAGATTCGGCTCCGGATGCAACGACAAATCGCCTGTGCCGCGCGTGACCGTGTAGCGCACGTACACGTCCCGCCTCAGCTCCGCCGCGCCGCTCGCCTGCACGGTGCGGCGGATCTCGCGCAGCATTTCGTCGCGCGTCAGCACGAGCGGCATCCGCGAGAGCGACGCCGAGCGCTCGAAGCGCTGCCAGTGCTCGTCCCAAAAGAGCGGTACGCCGTCGTAGGTGCGGAACACCTCGTAGATCGAGTCGCCGTAGAGGAAACCGCGGTCCATCACCGGCACGCGCGCTTCCTCCGTCGGCGTGATCGCGCCGTCGACGTTCGTCGTGCCGCGAAACTCGTTCACGCCCGCTCGCGTTCGTCGCCGAGATAGACCCTGCGGATCTGGTGCCCGAAGCGGGTCAAGAGCTCGTAGCTGATCGTATCGGCCGCGGTCGCCAGCTCGTCGATCGGCACGTTCGGGCCGATCAGCTCGACCCAGTCGCCGGCGGCCGGCGCGCCTTCGGGAAGCGCCGAGACGTCGAGGCAGAGCAGCTCCATCGACACCCGGCCGACGACGGGCAGCCGCGCGTCGCCGAAGCTCGCGAAGCTGCGGTTGCCGAGCGCCCGCGGATAGCCGTCCGCGTAGCCCGCGCCGATCACCGCGAGCCGCGCCGGCGGGCGCGCGTCGTAGGTCGCGCCGTAGCCGACGGTGCACGCCTCGTCGACGCTTCGCACCTGCAGCACGCGGCCGCGCAGCGTCGCGACGCACTCGACCGGGCTCTCGCGGCCGACGAACGGGTTGCCGCCGTAGAGGCCGATGCCGGGCCGCGCGAGATCGCCGCAGTAGCGCGCGCCGCGGAAGGCGGCCGCGGAGTTGCCGATCGACGTGCGCGCGGCCGGGAGCTGCCGCCGCAGCGCGTCGAAGCGCTCGAGCTGGCGCTCGGTCAGCGGGTGCTCGGTCTCGTCCGCGCACGCGAGGTGCGTCATCACGGTCGAGAGCTCGACGCGCGCGAGCAAGCCGCGATCCGCGGCGAGCGCCGCGACGTCGGCCGCGCTCAAGCCGAGCCGCGACATGCCGGTGTCGATGTGGAGCGCCGCGGGCGTGCGGCGGCCTGCCCACGCGCGCACCTGCTCGAGCGAGTTCAGCACGGGCACGAGCCGTGCGGCCTCGAGCGCGTCCGCGCCGCCCGGCAGCAGGCCCTCGAACACGAGGATCTCGGCGCTCGGCAGGAAGCCGCGCAGCTCGACGCCCTCCGCGAGCGATGCGACGAAGAACGTCCGGCAGCCTTCTCGCGCGAGCCGGCGCGCGACGGGCTCGACGCCGAGCCCGTACGCGTTCGCCTTCACGACCGCGCCGCACTCCGCCGGCGCCGCGGCATCGCGCAGGCGCCGGTAGTTGCGCGCGAGCGCGTCGAGATCGACCGTGAGCTCCACGGTCGCCGTCGCCGCATCCGTCATACCGGCACGCTCGCCTTGATCAGCTCGACGCCGTCGCCGAGCGCCCGCGCCCGATAGGCGCCGACGCCGATCGGCACGAGCGCCGCCTCGCCGCGGCGCAAGCTCGCGAGCGGCGTGCCGTCCGGACGCTCGAGCGCGACCTCGCCGGCGAGGAGATGCAGGCAGTGCGGCGGCTCGGCCGGGACGTCGACCAGCGCGCCGGGGCGCGGCCGCAGGTGCTCGATCCGGAACGCCTCGCCGTCCACGGAGCAGAAGACGCCGCGCCGCCCCGCGACCGGCTGCGGCTCGACGAGAAACTCCTCGGGCGCGGTGCGGCGCAGATTCAGCGCGTCGATCGCGGCGTCGACGTCGACCGCGCGCAGCGGAAAGCGGACGTTGTCCCACGCGCGGAACGTCGGCCCCGGCCGGCGCACCTCGAGCGCGAGGATCTCGCGCCCCTCCGGATTACCGAGCGCGTGCACCTCCGCGGAGGGGGCCTTGCCGGCCGCGGCCGCGATCCGCGGCGGATTCGCGTTGTAGATGACCTGCCCCGCCCGCACGGGAATCGCGTTCATCGAGTCGAGCACGCTCCAGTAGAGCGCCTTCAACCGCTCGAGGAGCGGCACGAGCACGGCCGGCTCGACGCCCTGAGCGAGCTTGCCGGCGAACGCCGGGAGAACCCGCTCGACGCCGTCGTCCCGCGCGGCGAGCCACGGCTTGAGCACCGTCTGGAGCGCCGCTGCGTCGAGCGTGACGGCGTCGAGCAGCCGCTGCTGGTCCGCGCGCCCGGCCGTGAGCTCGCGCTTGAAGGGCTCGGGGTCGATGTCGCGCGCGAAGCCGAGCCGCAACGTCGCGCCGGGATCGGCGTCGATGATCAGATAGGCCTCGGGATTGCCTTCAGGGTGCCCCTGCACGGACAGCAGCTCCGCGACGTCGAGCGTCTTCGGCAGCAGCGGGAAGCACGCGCCGTGGCGGGCGACGAACTCGCGCCCGAGCAGCGTCTCGCCGTGCGTTGCCAGGAGCTCGGGCAAACTGACGCGCGAGCCGTCGCCGAGCTCGAGGATGCTCGGGTACTGCCTCGCCTCCTCGTCCGCGTCGTACGCTGCGATCTCGAACGCCTCGCCGAGGCCGGCGCCGGGATTGCGCGGTTGGTGGTCCAGAGGCGAAACGCCCTTGTATTCGCGAATCCGCAGGCCGCCCCACGGCCGCTCGACGAAGTTCGTCGGCAACGGTTTCAGCGGCAGCGCCGCGAGCCGAGCGGCCGCGTCGCGATCGCCGTCGAGCAGCGCTCGCGCTTGCGATTTGGTCACGGACGGGCTCCCACAGCCGGGGCAGTATGCCACACGCGTTTATGTCAAAACGTGACTGAGTACCGCCCCGTTCGAAGCCATAGGCGGTAGGCTTCCGGGCAGTCTGTCCACGAAACTCAAGGCTCGGCGACGATGGCTAACCCGCGGGAATTAGCCGAACAGGCGTTCGCGCTGCTGCAGGACGCGCTGCGCAGCTCCGAAGCCCGTGCAGCGGATCTCGACGCGCAGCTGAAGCGCGAGCGTCCGCCGAAGACGAAGCTCGAAGAGCAGGTGGACGTGCTCACCCATCGCCTCGCCGCGCTCGAAGCGGAGGCCGCGAAGTGGCGCGCGACCGCGGGCCAGCTCGAGGAGATCGCCGAAGCCGAGCGCGCGAAGGTCAGCCAGCTGCGCAAAAAGCTGTCGATCGCCGAGTCCGGCCCGGACAAGCTGACGAAGAAAGAAGTGAACTTCTGGCGCGCGAAGGCCGAGGAGTTCGACACCGAGACGCGCGACTACCGCAACCGTCTCGCGGCGCTGCGCAAGGAGCTGCAGGAGCGCGACAAGCAGATCGAGAAGCTGCAGCGCGACCTCGACAAGGTGGCCGCGGCGCCGCGCCCCCCGGCCGTGCAGCCGGAAGAGATCGCCGCGCTCGAGGCGCGGCTCGAGGAATACCAGCGCCGCGAGGCCGAGCAGCGCGAGGCGCTCGCAGCGCGCGAGGCGGATCTCGAGCGGCTCTCGGCGCGCGCGGCGGAGCTCGAGCACGCGCTCGCGGCGCACGAGGAAGCGCTGGCGCGTAAGGACGCCGCGCACGAGGAGGCGCTCGCCGCGCGGGACTCGGCGCATCAGCAGGCGCTCGCGGCACGGGATCAGGCGCTGCAGCAGGCGCTCGCGGAGCAGGACGCCGCGCACCAGCAGGCGCTCGCCGAGCGGCTGGCGGCCAAGGACGGGGCGCTCGCGCAGCGCGAGGAGGAGCTCCGGCGCGAGCACGAGGCGGAGATCCGCCGCGAGATCGCGAGCCGCGACGCGGAGCTCGAGCGGCTGCGCTCGCAGGCCGCGGAGACCGAGCGGCGCCTCGCGGATCGAGACAACGACTGGCGCGAGCAGCTCGCCGCCCGGGCGGCCGAGTGGCAGCAGCAGCTCGCAGCCCGCGAGACGGAGTGGCAGAGCCGGCTCGCCGGACGCGAGGCGGAGCTCGAGCGCGAGATCCGCGCGCGCGACGGTGAG
>Ga0079224_100006531_pt1 | contig 15476 bp, 13 predicted proteins | sample Stecom2015_FD_80414 | JGI IMG/M metagenome (GOLD analysis project Ga0079224, IMG submission 80414) | Agricultural soil microbial communities from Utah to study Nitrogen management - Steer compost 2015 | ecosystem: Environmental > Terrestrial > Soil > Agricultural land | place: USA: Utah...
GTCTTTCCATCCGCTTGTCCCGCAAGTTTCTGATTTGCAGCCCCCATTACTTTGCCCATTTCTTTGATAGATGTTGCTCCAATCTCTGCGATAATACCTTTCACAACTTCTTCAATGGCAGATCTGTCCAATTGTTTAGGTAGGTATTCCTCTATGACTTGCAGTTCTTCCATCTCAATTTGATATAAATCGTCCCGATTTTGTTTTTTGTAGATATCTCCCGACTCCTTGCGTTGTTTCGCTAGTTTTTGTAACACTTTGATTTCTGTATCCTCACTAAGCTCTTCCACTTGGGTCTTTTCTGTTTTTGCTAATAATATGGCCGCTTTAATAGCGCGTAGACCACGTAGTTTAGCGTTTTCCTTGGCAATCATGGCCGCTTTGATGTCTTGATTGATTTTTTGCTCTAATGACATGTTTTTATGAGTTAAGCGTTATAAATTATGAGTTACGAACAACAACTGTCCCATTGGCCTGTGCTGTTGGCATGACCAAAAGATCATTGATGTTGACATGAGCCGGTCTTGAAAGTACAAATGCGATAATCTCTGCAATATCTTTCCCAGAAAGCGGAGTCAATCCACGGTATACACTTTTTGCACGTTCTTTATTCCCTTTGAAACGGACTTCTGAAAACTCTGTTTCGACCATCCCCGGATCGATGGAAGTTACCTTGATTCCTTTCTCCAGCAAATCGATTCGCATAGCTTTCGTCAGCGCATCTACTGCATGTTTTGTCGCGCAATAAACATTTCCGTTAGGGTAGACCTCTTTTCCGGCGATAGAGCCCAGATTGATAATATGCGGTGCTCTACTCTGCTCCATTAATGGGATAGTATGTTTCGTGACATAGAGCAGTCCCTTGATGTTGGTGTCTATCATCCTGTCCCAGTCTCCTATATTCCCATTTTGTATAGGCTCCAGTCCTTGGCTAAGTCCTGCATTGTTTATCAAAATATCAATATTCCGCCATTCCGTCGGAAGATTGCTCCATGTTGTTTCTATTTCGTTGTTTTTGCGTACATCAAGTTCAAAGCAAAATATCTCGCAAGTGGGGTAGATGGATTGAATTTTCTTCTTCAATTCTTCCAACCGTTCCAACCGACGAGCACAAAGCAACAGCCTGTATCTTGATTCGCTTGCCAGAACCTCCGCACAAGCTTCACCAATTCCTGAACTCGCTCCTGTTATAAGTGCCGTTCTCATTGTCGTTGAAAATTATCATTTTGTGCATTCGTAAATGGTGCAGAATCCGAACGTTTGGGGTCTTACCTTTGTTTTCATGAAACCCACTTTCTGCGTAATGGCTGCAAATCGTTCACCATCCGGAAAATTTGCGACAGACTCAGGAAGATAAGAATAAGCACTGGAATCTTTAGATATGAGCTTGCCCAATGCGGGGGTCAATTTATGAAAATGGAAATGGTACAACTGTTTTATAGGAAAGGAGGTCGGGTTGGATAACTCCAGTATGACGGCCTTACCGCCCGGTTTTAATACACGGCGGATATCAGCGAGCCCCTGTTCCAGGTTTTCAAAGTTGCGTACACCGAAAGCCACCGTAACAGCATCAAATGTATTATCGTCGAATTGTAGCTTTTCCGAGTCACCGAGCTGCACTTCAAACTGTTCCTGCAAACCTTTCTTTTGAATTTTTTCACGAGCGACGTCGAGCATACCCGCAGAAATATCCACGCCGATAATCTTTTTGGGACTTAGTATCCGAATAGATTCCAGTGCAAAATCGCCGGTACCCGTCGCGACATCCAGTATTAATTGTGGACTGATGTTACGTAAAGATCGAATCGCCTTCTTACGCCAAATCGTGTCGATACCCATCGTCATCATCCTGTTCAACATATCATATGTTTTGGATATGTTGTTGAACATATTCGCTACCTGTTCTTTCTTTCCACCTTCCTCAGCTTTGTAAGGTTTTATCGTTCGGGTATCATTTGCCATAAAGCAAAGATACGATATTGATTTTATCTTGGTAGAGCCGATTTTAAATCTCCATAGATAGTTGATGGAAGATTTAAATTACATTAACTGTTTGGTACTTAATTCAAAGGGTGTAGGTATGCCTATTTTTGCTTTAAGTGATATCTAGTATAACAGTTTTCAACATCGTCGAGATTTATTAACATATATGCAACTTGTTGGTTTAAAAGAGACTTTTTTTTGTATCCACACGTTATTAACAAGAGATGTGAATAACGTGTGTGTGGAAACCTGTATCTGTAAGGGAGTTATAAGTAGTCTTTTTTACAGTACTTCGGGGTGTGTACAAATAGTTGGATTGTTCCTGTTTATTTTTTATATTTTTGTTATTCGTTACGATCAACACTAACAAATAAAACAGAAGAATTTTTTGGAATGGCGATAGAGAATGAATTTTCGAACAATGCGGGGGGCAGAACTAACTTTGCTAAGAAACGGACTAGTCTTAATAATTTAGTCAGTGGATTGGGTAAATTACCTCCGCAGGCGTTGGATTTGGAGGAGGCCGTTTTGGGAGCATTGATGCTGGAGAAAAATGCGCTTAGCGAAGTAATCGACATCCTTAAACCCGACTCGTTCTATAAAGAAGCACATCAAAAAATATACGAAGCCATTTTTAATTTGTTTCAACAGACATCACCCATTGATCTGTTAACGGTGACCTCCGAGCTAAGAAAGATGGGGGCATTGGAAATGGTGGGAGGCGCATACTATATTACACAGCTGACGGACAGAGTTGTTTCCGCCGCGAATATAGAATACCACGCTCGTATTATTTCCCAAAAATACATCCAGCGGGAGCTTATTAAGGTATCGACAGAAATCATCAATAACTCTTACGACGAAACGACGGATATATTTGATTTATTGGATCATGCCGAGAAATCACTGTTTGATATCGCACAGAATAATTTGCGCCGTGATTCGCGGAAGATGGACGATATTATGCGAGAAGCTATTACGAATTTGGAAGCGCTTCGTGACCGTACAGATGGACTGACGGGTATTCCTTCTGGATTGACAGCGTTAGATCGCATGACGTCTGGTTGGCAACCTTCTGATCTCGTTATCATTGCGGCGCGTCCGGCAATGGGAAAAACAGCCTTCGTACTATCGGTTGCACGTAATGCAGCAGTAGACCATCAACGCCCGGTGGCGGTATTTTCATTGGAGATGTCGTCTGTGCAGTTGGTTAACCGTTTGATAGCTGGCGAAACAGAAATTGAACAAGAAAAATTAAAAAAAGGAAATCTGGCTGATCATGAATGGCAGCAATTGCATTCCCGGATAGGGAGACTAACCGAAGCACCTCTTATCATTGATGATACCCCCGCGTTAAATGTTTTTGAGTTTCGGGCGAAATGTCGTCGTTTGAAAGCACAGCATGATATTCAAATGGTCATCGTGGATTACTTGCAATTAATGCATGGAAAGAGCGAGGGAAAAGGTGGAGGAAACCGTGAACAGGAAATCGGTAGTATTTCGCGTGCGTTGAAATCCGTGGCGAAAGAACTGAATATTCCGGTATTAGCCCTTTCTCAGTTGAGCCGTGCCGTCGAATCCCGGCCAGGAAATAGTAAACGTCCGATGCTATCGGATTTGCGGGAGTCGGGATCTATTGAGCAGGATGCCGATATGGTATTGTTTCTTTATCGACCCGAGTATTATGGACTCACCGAAGACGAAGAAGGACGTCCTACTGCTGGCGTAGGCGAGGTGATTATCGCAAAGCACAGGAATGGCGAAACAGGTATTGTACCGCTACGGTTTATCGGTAAATACGTTAAGTTCGTGGATTTGGAAGAGGATTTCGGAGGTGCGGATTCTTTTGGAGGAGGAGCGGATAACTTCTCCACAATGGGACCATCTGATGCATTCGGCGGAGCTGGAGGTTTCGGTGGTGGAGGTATTACGATGCCTTCGCGAATGAACGATATGCCGGACGATGCTCCGTTTTAAATGAATAAAAAAGCCTACGTAATGTAGGCTTTTCACTAAACTAAACATTGAAACAAATACCCAGTTTCTATGGGTAAGTCGTTACCACTTTACTTACTTTCCACCCGTCTTGACTGTGGTTTAACGTAATATAATCTACACGTGTAAAGTTGTTAAATTTCATGATGGCTTTAGCGACACACGCTTTGCCACTTTCATCCAGCATCTCATAAGTTGTTTCACAGTTGAATTTCAAACCTTTGTTTGCCTTTAGAAAATTAGTGTACGTCTTTTTGTTGTAGCATACATTGTTAGCTGTATTCTGGTATTCAAAGTCTTCTGAAAACAGAAACTTGTTAAATTCGATGCTGCCCGCGGTAGCAGCCTCTAAATAAGTAGTGATGATGCTCACCGAATTAAGATCTTTCAGCGGGTTCACTTTTTCAACTGCAAAGGAACTGAATGATGTCATCATGATAAATGCTGTTGCGATGGTTGCGATTGTCGTTTTCATTGTAGTAAGTTTTTAATGTTGTTAATATTTATTTTTTAATCTTTTGCCTTTTTATCTGTTTTGATGATTCAAAAGTAGTCTCATGTTGTGTACTACGAAATGCCAATTAGACCAATATTTGATATTTCTCGGTAAAACCGGTATAATGTTCGGTGAATTTTTTTACCGATTATCGCTATCGTTTTTACCGTTCATATCTTCTCTTCTATGCTTTCCAATCGCGTTGCCAAAAAATAAAATGTTTCATTATGAGCTATTTGTGGTTTTCTTTTGTTTTATTGACTGTTCGGATATGAACAAAAGGTGTGCGTATGCGGACGTATAATCCTCCAATGAGTTTGAAAGGTGTTTATGAATGGATGTTTTTTCTTCCGGTTAATTCTTTATATTTTTGCAGTCAGTTTTAGATCAACTTAAGCGAGGGAAATAGTATGCCAGTCAAGATACCAGATAATCTTCCAGCTATTCAACTTTTGGAGAAAGAGAATATATTTGTAATGAGCGATTTAAGAGCGGCCGCACAGGACATTCGCCCCTTACGTGTTCTTATTCTTAATCTGATGCCCCTTAAGATAACGACGGAAACTGATTTCATAAGGCTGTTGTCGAACAATCCGCTGCAAGTCGAAATAGAATTTGTACGGCTGGATACACATACCCCAAAGAATACACCCGAAGAGCATTTAGAAATGTTTTACAAGGGATTCAGTGAAGTGAGTGATGATTTTTATGATGGTATGATTATCACCGGAGCACCGGTGGAGATGATGGATTTTGAGGCCGTATCCTATTGGGAGGAGATTAAGAGCATATTTGATTGGGCGAGAACGCACGTTACCTCCACCTTATATATCTGTTGGGCTTCTCAGGCAGCACTCTACCATTTCTATGGTGTGGAGAAATCACCTTTGGAAGAAAAATTATTCGGCGTGTTTAAACATACGGCTATTGAGAAACGGCATCCGCTGTTCAGAGGCTTTGATGATGAGTTTTTTATTCCTCACAGTCGGCATACCACTATTTTGAAAACATCAGTAGCAGATAAAAAAGAGATTTCTGTTTTGTCTGAATCAAGGGATGCTGGGCTCGCTATTCTCTCTTCCAGAGGAGGCCGTGAGTTCTATTTCACCGGGCATTCTGAATACGCACCGCTTACGTTAGATGATGAATATAGAAGGGATTTGGAAAAAGGGCTGAACATTGATATGCCATTGGACTATTATGTGGATAATAATCCGAATAACCCGCCGTTGGTACGGTGGACAAGCCACGCGAATTTATTGTTCAATAATTGGTTGAATTACTTTGTATATCAAGAAACTCCGTTTGACTTAAAAGATGTCCCAAAGTTGGGAGAAATAAAATTACAGGGGTAAATATGCCCCGAAGCGATTACGATTCGAAAAATTAAAAGGGAAGCAGTCAGGTGTGCCACGCCCGTAACGACACCTTGACTTTTTTCGCTTCCTGATGTGATGTTTCTATAAGATGCCCTCATTATTCATAATCCAGTTTTGAGCCCTGGCATCAGAAACATACGAATGACGTTCCCTTTATAATGACACCAAATTGCATATTTACATTTCTACCACCAAATAAAACTGGAGAAGACCGTTTTTACAGGATATATGACAAATTTTTGGGGATGAATTTTTGGGATTAGGGATAAATGTCTTTAGTATAGTGATAAAGAGCACTTTTTAGGGTATGTATTGTTTTGTCGCATTCTTTCCTATTTTCATCACTAAAATAATCGATATTATCCCTATCTATCTTTATCTTCAAAAGATTTACTTAATTTTTTGGCGCATTTCATGGTACTCCGATCCGGACGGAGGAATGGACATGGGAACTGACCACACCGTGAGGGCATAGTAAATTAACACTTAATTTGAAAAACATGAAGATTTTAAAAGTATGGTTGCGTAAAGCACAAGGGCTTACACGACGCCGCGCACAAGTTGCATTGCCTACAATGGTAGCATTTTGGGATGTTGAGGCTTCGTCTAGGAAAGAACCTAAATGTTTCTTCAGAACGATCTAAATTAGATATAGAAAACCTGGCTTTATATATCGGAGTTCAGGTTTTCTTTTTATTTTTTGGATTTCGGATATTTCAATAAGAACCTGTATGATAATGGATTTTTTGGAAAGAAGCACAGCAAGTAAGAGCGATGTCGCAACATCTTGGCTTTATGCCTTATTTGCCGCAAATCTGTATAGATTTTGTCCACAAATAGATACTGTCAATTATCCCAGTATGTACCGTCGTTTAATCACGTCCCGGTATCGGGCCTCGGACGATCAGTTGGCAGAGAATCTGCCCGTTAAACAACAAGTTTTAGCTGGTTTGACGTCGTACATTCAACAGATAAGAGACCGACCTGGTATTGTAGCCACCTTTCACACGGGCTCGTATCGTTTGCTCAGTCGCGTAATGTACATGCAGGGCCTGAACGTTGCTGTAGTTATGTCCAGTGAGATTATTGCCGAGCAGGGGGCACATCTGTTTGCGCAGCATGCTAAAATGGAAGACGTAGGAGCACTACAGTTAATTGATGCGGATGCAGGCAATTGTCTCATAAAAATGTTAGGGGCGTTACGGAGCGGTTACCATATCGTGGTTTATATGGATGGAAATCACGGAGCAGCACCCACAAAGGACGACTCGGATAGCGAGGAAGTACCATTTTTCAATTGTAATCTTCTTGTACGTAAAGGTCTGGCCGTACTATCCTATAAACGGGATATTCCCATTTACCCTATTCTTTCTTCTTTGGACAATAAGGACAACACATTTTATAAAAGCTATCCCACAATTTCTCCCAATAGCGAAGAATCGTTGGAACACTATACATCACGCGTATTTCGAACGTTATATGCGCATCTACAGGAAGTTATTTCTCCTAAGCCCGAGATGTGGGAGGGGTGGCTATATGTCCATACGATGCCTGGGAAACAGGAGCGAGGCAACAAAAGGAGACGATATCAGTCATATTGGCCATGTCGTGTCGGGGCTCGATATTACATGATGATCAGTCCACGATATACCTGCCAAGAGATCGGAAAATTGTCTTTTTTATGCATGCGTAAATGGAAACGTTTGACAAGGCAGATGAAGAATTAATTTTTTTTAGTAATTTTAGCGGAAGAAGTTTGTGTTGGCATCCTAATTTATGTGGAAGTGCTACCTTATTTAACCGCGATGAAGAAAATTGCTGAACTTAAAGTTCCTGTTCACGTTCTCATCCATCTTTTGGGGTGGGTAGCCTACTATTGGTTAACTGCTTCACGTAATTACACCAGTGAATTCGAAGGAAATATATATCTGGCAGCTGCAAGTTTCCTTGTACTTTACATTCCACTTTTTTATACCGTCTGGTTTATTGTCGGGTACAGTGCGGCCCGACGTGCCTGGAAATTCTGCTTTTTTATGCTGCTCTTATTTTACCCTTCATTGGTGAGCATAACTTATTTAATGATTTATAAGCTATTTCCGCTATACGGTATTGTGTTCTATAACAGTGAATATAGGCTAACCTGGAGCGATCTTTTCTCTACATTAATCGTGGAATATTGTAAGTTGCTGGGGCACGTTTTTCTATTTAGGCTAATTATATGGGGCATCCGATCTATTGCTATCCTCAAGCAGCAGAAAAGTGAGAACAGTGAGTTAAAAGAGCAACAACTGCGTTTTGTAATGGATGGTCACTTTCAGTACAATGTCCTCTCGTCGATCGCAAATCAGCTTGCGCTGAAAGGGAATTGGGAATTTGCACGGTCATTGGGCAGATTAGGAAGTGTTCAACGTTATAGCTACGAAAAAACGCAGGCTAGGCTTGCAATGATCAGTTTGCGGGAGGAAATCAATCAAGTAGAAAGTCTAATTGATGTCATGCGTCTCCAGCACGGGAATAATGATGTAGTGGAATATGTGAAAAAAGGAATAGTTGAAGGACATAAGGTGCCGCCTGTTTTACTATTGACTTTCATGGACAATGTCTTAAAATATGCATCCGTTAAAGGTGGCAGACGTTCCATCAAGATAAAACTGGACTGTCAAGACGATATGTTTACATTCGTTGCCATCAACAAATTCGAAGGTAAACGGCGGTTTAAACGTAGTAGCGGTATCGGATTATCGAGTGTCCAAGAGCGTTTAGACCTTTTAGCGCAACAGCGATACAGTTTGCGTTACGGCAAGCGCTTAGGATATTTCTTTGTGGAATTAACCATTAAACTAAGTGAACATGGATCAGCCTAGTGCTAGATTACGTGTGTTCCTTTTGGATGACGATTCCGTCATGCTACGTGTATTATACACTTATTTGCAAACGGATAACCGTTTGATCGTTGTTGGTACAGAGACGGATAGCATCCGTGCACTTCAATACATGCGAACCAATGCTGTAGACCTTTTGATTTCAGATATTGTTATGGAAGGGTTCGATGGCATCTCCTTGGTTAAGTCCATTCATCCCCGCCCGGCAGTGATTTTGGTAACCGGGTATGCTGAACGTGCCATGGACGCCTTTGGTATACAGGCAGACGATTGTATTCCCAAACCTATTGACTACGCCCGCTTGGCGGAAGCTATAAACCGAGTAATCTGGAAAGCTACCCAATCGGAAACCTCCGTAAGCGACTTTATGTTTGTGAAAGATGTAAAAGAAGGATTTGATGCGAAGATTGTCTTTGCAGAAGTTGGTTTGGTGAAAAGTGATAAAAATTATGTCTGTTTCCATCTATCAGATAAACGGAAGATAAGGGCGCGTACCACGCTCAGAGAATTGCTGTCCATATTGCCGCGCAATATATTTATTCAGGCGCACCGCAGTTATGTCGTTAATATCCACAAGGTCATGAAATTTTCCCGGGCGATGAGACAGTTTTACTTGCTGGATTATGATATGCCTCTTTCTATAGGAGCCGAATATCTGGATGATTTCATTAAGGCATATTATCCCTCGGAAAAAACTGGGGATTAATGTCCGGACAAAGCCTTATTTAAATCTCAAAAAATATATAAACTTCTTTTGTTTTTGATTACATTTGTTTATGCGTATCGGCTGCATAGTGTAATTATTATGCAGCCGATGTTTCAATTGAATAAACCGATCCAAAAAATTATTATGCACGTTAACAACACGTCTACAGAAAAAGAAAGTCTGACCAAGCGAAAATCTGCCTTAGGCATACGCTTATTTTTTATTTATCTTATTTGCTATGCCGGTTTTGTAGTAATTGGTGTATTCCAGTATGAGTTATTAGCTGTTCAAGTACTTGGGGGGCTTAATCTAGCTTTGGCGTATGGAATTGGACTCATTGTATTTGCCGTTATTCTTGGTGTGATATACAATTATTATTGTACAAAATACGAAGATGAGGTGGAAGCAGGACAATCTAATGAAGAGAAAGAGGGAGGTAGGGTATGATTTATGAAATTTCGTATACTGCGCTTATATTCTTTTTTATTTTTGTGGGACTAGTGGTAGGACTTTCCTTCTATTTTGGAAGGAAGACCCGATCGTCGTCTTCCTATTACGCCGCAGGAGGACAGATTCACTGGGGGGTCAATGGAATCGCGTTTGCCGGAGATTATTTATCGGCGGCGTCATTTCTGGGAATATGTGGGATGATCGCGATATCAGGCTTTGATGGCTTTTTGTATGCTATTGGTTTTTTAGCCGGATGGATTGTCGCCTTGTTTCTCATTGCAGAACCTTTCAAACGTCTGGGAAAATATACCTTCACCGATGCCTTGAATGCCAAATTTAATTCGAGAGCAATAACATTGTCGGCGTCTGTCAGTACGTTGATTGTATCGATATTCTATCTCATTCCCCAAATGGTGGGAGCTGGTGACTTGGTAATGCCTCTTCTCGGTATGCCGCATTGGGCAGGCGTGTTGTTAGTAGGAGCTATCGTAATCGTCATCGTCGCTAGTGCCGGTATGGCTTCTACTACGTACGTACAATTTTTAAAGGGTGGCTTACTAATTCTGCTTTCGTTGATACTTACATTTTTTATCCTAAAAAACGGATTAACGCTAACCCCGGATTTCAAAGGTAGCAGTAGTCATTACACCTTTATGGAGTTAACGCCACAAGTGGAAAATGAAAAAGTGGTGGCAGTATCGGATTGGGATGTCGTTTCACAGCAGACCGTGGGAGATAAAACGTTTGTCAAGCTTTCACAAAATGGAATTGAGCGGTGGTTTGATTGGACGAAAGATCAGGAAGGGGCTTTGTTGAAAGAGACGTTGACAGTTACACAACAGGCCAATGGGCAGACATTGTACAACGGAGAGCCGAAAGAAAACCGTCGTTTTTATCAAGTGGGGCATATGAGCAAGATTGTGGTAAACGGACAGGAAGTACAACAAACAGGTCCGGTCGGTCCATTCGAATTCTTATCAACACTGCAGGAGAGTGAAATTGTTCGGTTCATGCAAGTGAAATTCGGGGATGGAGCAGACCAGGTCTCGCTTTATTATCAAGAACCTACAACCGGTGAATCTTTTATGCTTCCAGGTCTCAAATACAAAATTGGTCGCGATGCGAATCTATGGAGTAAACTGGATTTCATTTCGTTGATGTTAGCGTTGTTCTTGGGAACGGCTGCACTACCACATATCCTTATCCGCTATTATACGGTTAAAACCCCGCGAGATGCACGGAAATCCACTATTTTGGCTATAGCTGCCATTGGTGGTTTCTATATCCTCACCTTATTTATGGGGTTAGGAGCGGCCGTGAATGGTGTTTTGGATGTGGAGTCAAGCAATATGTCAGCACCGTTATTAGCACGTGCATTTGGTGCGGTACTGTTTTCGGTCATCTCAGCGGTAGCGTTTGCTACGGTATTGGGTACGGTTGCGGGTTTGATAGTAGCGTCCTCGGGGGCTATAGCGCATGATTTTATTGATATATATCTAAAGAAAAACTTGACCGACCATCGGAAAGTCCAGGTTGGAAAGGTTGCTGCTTTTGCCGTAGGGATTTTTGCAATCCTATTGGGAATGGCATTCAAAGGAATAAATGTTTCTTTTCTAGTGGGATGGGCGTTTGCTATTGCTGCGTCAGCGAATTTACCGGCCATTTTGTTTTTACTTTTTTGGAAGAAAACTTCGGAAACGGGAATAGCAGCATCAATCATTGTGGGCATTGTATCTTCTTTGCTAATCATTCTTACATCACCCACGATGTGGGATAAATACGGGTTAGATTCTGCAAATGCAGTACACCAGTTGGAAAATCCAGCATTAATTTCTTTTCCGCTTGCTGTGTTGACGGTTTATTTGGTGTCGTTATGGTATCCTAAACGGAATAGCGTGGCGGGATAAAATAAAAAGCTCGATCCTAATTGACAGAATCGAGCTTTTTTTAATGTTATGCATGTTTTGCTTAAGCATACACGCCTTCCTTTTTGAATTTTTTAACGAGCAATGCGTAAACAATAGCACGGTATTTATTCCTATTTGATTTTCCGACTTGCTCAATAACTTCATCGATAGCTGTGTCCAATGCGGGACTATCTGCCAAGCCCAACTTCTTCACTAAAAAGTTGCTTTTTACACGATCAAGTTCTGCTTTATCCGAGGCAGCGATAGTTTCAGCATCCGCATTATAAATAGATGGGCCTAATCCTTTAGCTACAGCAGCGATTAATTTTTCATCAAGAGAAAGGTTTAGTTTTTTCGCTTCCGCTACGTAAGCAGCGATTTTTTCTTCTAATTTGCTCATAAATATATATTTAGATATAACGACTATTGAACTAAAATTAAAAACTATTTATTGTATTAGAAAATAAATGCGATTTTTAAACGCGATTTGTAGCGATTATTTGATTAATCCTGCGCGTTTCAGCAACGCATCTACACTAGGCTCTTGTCCGCGGAACCGCTTATAAAGTGTCATGGGATGCTCGATACCTCCTTTAGAAAGAATATTCTCCTTAAATTTGTCAGCAACCGTTTTATCAAAAATACTCTTTTCTTGAAAATATGCAAAGGCATCGGCATCCAATACTTCTGCCCATTTATAGCTGTAGTATCCCGAAGAGTACCCCCCGTTAAAAATATGTGAAAATGATGGACTCATCGCGTTTTCCTTAACATCGGGTAGTAGCTGCGTAGAAGCAAAGCAGGTATTTTCGAAAAGCTTTACGTTGTCGATACCTTTTGGATCTTGCGCGTGCCATCCCATATCCAATAATCCGAAACCTAGTTGGCGTAACGTAGCCATACCTTCCATAAATGAAGCTGAGGCTTTTATCTTATCGACGAGCTCCATTGGGATAGTTTCTCCTGTTTGATAGTGCTTGGCAAAAAGCTCAAGTGCCTCTTTTTCGTAGCACCAGTTTTCCATGATTTGACTGGGCAATTCCACAAAATCCCAAAAGACAGAAGTTCCCGATAAGTTAGGGTAGGTGGTATCTGCCAGCATACCGTGCAGTGCGTGACCAAACTCATGGAAGAGAGTCGTTACCTCGTTAAAGGTCAGCAGAGACGGTCTTGTAGCAGTTGGGCGTGTAAAATTGCATACGATAGATATATGAGGTCGCTCGTCCTTATCATCTTTACGGTATTGCGGTTTAAAAGAAGTCATCCATGCGCCATTACGTTTACCTTTTCTCGGAAAGAAATCAGCGTAAAATATCGCAACTAGATTGTTGTTTCCATCCGCGACCTCGAATGTGCGTACTTCTTCATGATATTTATCGATATGTTGCACTTCGTGGAAGTGTAGGCCGTAAAGTTTTTGTGCAAGGGTAAAAACACCGTCCAGTACTTTTTCGAGTTGAAAATAAGGTTTTAGCAACTCATCGTCTAAATCAAATTTTTCTTGTTTTAACTTTTCACTATAATACGCAGTATCCCATTTTTCAAGTTGTTCTATTCCGTGTAGCTTTTTTGCAAAAGCACTTAATTCTTGAAACTCCAGTTCAGCAGCCGGTTTTGCTTTTTGTAGTAAGTCATTTAAAAATGTCTCCACCTTCACTGGATGTTGGGCCATACGTTCTTCCAATACAAAATGGGCATGGGTATCATAACCCAAAAGTTGGGCACGTTGAAAACGTAACCGTACAATTTTAAGGATATTTTCCTCATTGTTATATTCGTTATCTTGAAACGCTTTCCGTCCGGCAGCAATAGTGATTTCCCGTCGAAGCGCCCGGTTGTCTGCATAAGTTACAAGGGGGATGTAGCTTGGAAAATCTAATGTGAAAATCCAACCTGCTTTGTCCTCCGCTTCAGCGAGTCCTCGTGCAGCTTCGATAGCGCCTTCGGGCAGACCGGCTAGATCCTGCTCATCGGTAATATGGAGTTGATATGCGTTCGTTTCTGCCAATACATTCTCTCCAAATTTTAACTTTAATACAGCGAGCTCAGCATCTATCTGACGGAGTATTTCCTTTTTCTCTTCATCCAACAAGGCACCGTTTCTAACAAAATCACGATAAGATTTTTGCAACAACGTTTGCTGCTCGGTATTTAACGAAAGTTTGTCTTTCTGCTCATATACAGCCTTTATCCGTTCAAATAATGAAGGGTTCAATGTTATGTCGTTGGCAAGCTCGGATAGCTTGGGGGCGACTTCTTGCGCTATCTTGTCGAGCTCATCGTTCGTTTCTGCGGAATGTAGATTGAAAAATATATTGGAGATACGGTCTAGCCCCATACCGGAATAGGCCATGGCTGCGATGGTATTCTCAAAGGTAGGGGTATCTCGATTGCGAATGATCGCATCGATTTCAGCTTTTGTTTTTTCGATAGCGGTGTTAAATGCCGGAATGTAATCTTCATTTTTTATTTGGGAAAACGGTGCTGTATCATACACCGTATTGAATTTTTGGCTTAATATAGACATACGGCAAAATTACAAAAAAAATAGGGGTAATAATATTGCCCCTATTTTTTTCAACGATATGTGATCGTGTTGTTATTTTTTTCCTTTGGATGTCTTTTTCTTTTTGGCATCTTCAAATTCCCGAAAGATTAATCTTTCGATAGCCTTTTCAATGCGTTCCCGGCCTTCGTCCTCATTAATGTCAATACCACCGACCGTACTTCCATTGTTCTTGGCATGCAATGTCAAGTAATAAATCCCGCCGAGAACGATAGCGAGGGTGGCCTGGATGTCTACATCAGTATCCGCAAACTGGGAAGAAATAAGATCGAGAGCACTTTTACCGACCTCTTCCCGGTCTTCAGCGATTTTTCTTAATAACTTGTTTTTTACCCCCATTTCCCAATGGATGATACGTTGCATGGATTTGTCCTTTAAGAACGAATCGAACTGTAATTGGAATAAATCACTGGTATCTTGTGCGTTAATAGGTTTGGGGTTTTCTGCAAACTCCGTAATTTGTGTTCTAAGCTTTCCGGCCCAAAAATCCTTTTCTAAGATATATTCCTCTATCAGTCCGTCTAAGTTTCCGAAATAAAGGTATATGAGTTTGGGGTTTAGGCCAGACTCTTTTGCTATATTAGTAATGGTAAGTCCTGCGTAAGTATACTTTTGTAATACCTTACCTACTGTCGCAATCAATCTCCGCTTTGTTTTTTCCTTATCCCGAATGGGGCCAGCTACAACTTTACGTGTTTTTTTTGCCGGAACAATTTCTGGTTCTTCAACAGCTTTATTTTTCTTTCTCGCCATGGTATGTTTTTATTTAATGGTTTGTGTCGTATGTAGTTGTAAAGTTGGTTATTTAAATTGGAAATATCAAGGGGGTGTAAAATATTTTTTTGGTTTATTTTTCCTTGTTTATTAAGGTGTTATTGCAATTATTGGGAAGAATATGGTAGATTAATTCTTAACTTATTTCTGTTTTTTTAAATTGTATAATCCCAGATAGAAAGAATAAAAAAGGCAGTAGAAAAAACTTCTACTGCCTTTATCCAGCTATATAATAGGGATTATCTTATTCTTTTATACTCGGTATTTCGACAACTTCATCTGTGTCCTTTTCGTAATCTACCGTATCAAAATTGAAACCGAACAGGTTAAAGAAATCA
>Ga0079224_100006532_pt1 | contig 15474 bp, 14 predicted proteins | sample Stecom2015_FD_80414 | JGI IMG/M metagenome (GOLD analysis project Ga0079224, IMG submission 80414) | Agricultural soil microbial communities from Utah to study Nitrogen management - Steer compost 2015 | ecosystem: Environmental > Terrestrial > Soil > Agricultural land | place: USA: Utah...
CGCCGGTGAAAAGACCGGCGACGCCGCCAGGGCCGCCAGCAACTGAAGTCCCGATGGCGGCTCAGGCCGCCATCGACATTCCGACCTCGATCCAGGCCAGTCCCTCCTGCTGCCGGGCGACGCGGATGTCATCGGGCGAGGCGCCGAGCGCCGCGGCCAGCGCGGCGCGCGCCAGCTCGGGTCGGTTGTTGTGCGCCGACAGGTGGGCGGCAACGATCCGGCGCAGGCTCGGCCCATTGATCGCGGCGGCGATCTCCGCCGCCGCCTCGTTCGACAAGTGGCCGTACAGCCCGCCAATGCGCCGCTTGAGCGCCGGCGGATAGCGCGGATTGGACGCCAGCAGGCCCGGATCGTGATTGCACTCGAGCACGATGGCATCGAGGCCGGAGTAGGCGCGCAGCACGTGCGCCGTGCCGTGCCCGAGGTCGGTGAGCACCCCGAGGCGTGACCGGCCGGAGTCGAGGACGAACTGCACCGGTTCGCGCGCATCGTGCGGCACCGCCACCGGTTCGATGCCGATTCCCTCGATCTCGAAGGCCTTGCCCGGGTCGATGAATCGGTGTTCGCAATCGGCCGCGCCAGGCATCGCCGCCACCGCCTGCCAGGTACCGTGGGTCAGGTAGACCGGTATCCGGTGCGCCCGTGCCAGCCGGAAAACACCGCTGACGTGGTCGCCGTGCTCATGGGTGACGAGGATGCCCGCGAGCGCATCGGGCGCCACATCGAGCGCCTGCAGGCGACGCTGCGCCTCGCGCAGCCCGAAGCCGCAGTCGACCAGCACGCTGCTGCGGCTACCACCGACGCCGCAGGCGGCCTGCACCACGAGGGCATTGCCCTCGCTGCCGCTGCCGAGGCTCGCGAAACGCACGCTCTCAGGATCTCAAGGTTTCAGCTGTTCCTGGATCAGCGCGAGCATCCGGCCGGCCGTCGCGCGATCGGTTTCGCGCACCGCCTCGCCATCGCCCGAACGCACCCGGACGGTGGATTGCTCGCCGGTCGACTCGACCCGGATCTGGAAGACCTCGGTCTGGTTCTTCTCCTTGCGCGACGATCCGAACAGCCCGGAGAGGAAGCCGCCTTCCTTCTCGCGCCGGGCATCGCTTTCCGGATCGATGTAGCGCACGAAGTAGACGCCGTTGGAGCGATCGCGATCCTCGACCGCGAATCCGCCGCGATCGAGCGCCAGCCCGACCCGCCGCCAGGCACGCTCGAAGCCTTCCGGAACCGCGAGTTGCGCCGTGCCGTCGGGCCCACGCGCGAGTTCGGTGCTGCCATCGGACGCGGATCCGCCGCGCACCGCCGTCGCAGCGGTATCGGCCTGCTCGGCATCGGCGCCCAGCTTGACCATCAGCCGGCGCAGGAACTCGACTTCGAGTTCGGGATCACTCGGTCGCGGCTGCCAGACGGTCGAATCCTTCTCGCTCTTGTCCTGGTAGACCTCGACCATGCCGCGGTGGGTCACGTAGATTTCGGTACCGCCGCCGGGCAACCGCTCGAGTCGGGTGCGGAACTTGTCGCGCTCGCCCGTCGAATACAGGCTGTCGAATACCCGCCCGACGGTGCGCCGGATGAAATCCTGGGGCAGTTTGGCGCGGTTCTCCGCCCAGTCGGTTTCCAGGATCCCGGTTTCGGGAACTTCGACGTCGATGATGAATCCGGCTTCCTGCCAGAAGTCACGAACCAGCGGCCATAGCTGCTCCGGCGTCATCGATGTGCTGAGCCAGCGTTGCTGGCCTTCGCGCTCGATGCGCATCGCGCCGGCATCGGTCTGCGACGAGCGACTGGCGATCTTCTCGTCCGTGGTCGCCTGCGCCTCGCGACGACCCCGCTCGTAGCCCGAGTAGGTCGGCTGGCTGGCAAGTTCCGGGATCTTGTAGCGATCGTTGCCGCGCGGCGAGGCAAGGTCCGGCGGAATGTCGAGCGCTTGGGTGCGTTGCTGGCCGGCGGACTTGTAGTCGATCTCGCTGTTCTGCTCGATCTTCTTGCTGAGCGAACAGCCGCCGAGGGCGACCGCCAGGGTAAGCGCCAAGGCCACGCGGCGTGCGGTGCTGGCGGGAAATCGTCGATTCATCGGGGGAGTACTCCGGAGTCCTTCAGCGCCTGTCGCACAACATCATGGTAGCGGGCATCGAGCGGCGTCATCGGCAAGCGGATTCCGGTGCCGATCCGGCCCATCTCGGCGAGCGCCCATTTGACCGGTATCGGGTTGGCTTCGACGAACAGCTTGAAATGCAGTGGCAGGAGTTGCCGGTTGAGGGCGAGGGCGTCGTCCCAGCGGCGCTCGAGCGCCGCTGCGCACATCCGCGCCATCGGTCCGGGAGCGACGTTGGCCGTCACGGAAATCGTCCCGTGCCCACCCATGCCGATCAGGGCCAGGGCGCAGTCATCGTTGCCGCTGTAGACCGCGAAATCGTCCGGCACCCTGGCGAGCAGGTCGGACACCCGCGGGATGTCGCCGGTCGATTCCTTCAGGCCGATGATGTTCGGCACCCGGGCCAGGCGCAGCACGGATTCATTGGAGAGATCGGCCACCGTCCGTCCCGGCACGTTGTACAGGATGACCGGCAGCCCGCCGCGCTCGGCGACGGTCTCGAAGTGCCGGCACATTCCCTCCTGGGTGGGCTTGTTGTAGTAAGGCACGACTTGCAGGGTGGCGTCGGCCCCAACGCGGGCAGCGCCTTCGGTCAGCTCGACCGCCTCGCGGGTCGAGTTGCCGCCAGTGCCGGCAATCACGGGCACCCGCCCGGCGGCCTGCTCGACCGCCACCCGGATGAGCTCGATATGCTCTTGCGGATCCACCGTCGGCGACTCGCCCGTGGTGCCGACAGCGACGATCGCCGAGGTGCCCTCGGCAACGTGCCAGTCGATCAGAGCGCGATAGCGCTCGAAGTCGAGCCGGCCGTCCTCGTGCATCGGACTGACGATCGCGACGATGCTGCCCTTGATCATGGTCATGCGCCCGCAAAAAACGCGTAGTTTAACGGACCGGCGGGCCGATGAACGGGCCGCATGCCGGCATCGATGGCGTCCATGGGGCGGCCGAATGCGTCAGGCGGCAATCGGCATCGCTTCGAGCCGCAGGGGCGGCCGGCAGGCCACCATCCGCTGGATCCGCGCCCGGGCCGGGGAGCCGGCAATACCGTCCTCGTAGGCGAGCACATGCAGGCCGTTGCGCCCGGCCAGTTCGAGCAATTCCCCTGGCCGCAGCAGGTAATCCGGGTTGCGCGGCCGACCGAAAGCTTCGTTGCCGAGCGCGAATGTCTGGTAAAACAGAACACCCGTCGGCCGGATCAGCCCGCACAGCAGATCGAGACGGGAACGGAACAGGTAGTTCGACACAATCACGGCATCGAAACCCGCTGCGGTGAAAGGCCATGGCGCGGCTTCGAGATCGGCCCGGACGACGTCGATGCCCTCGCCCACCGCCGCCAGCGCCTGCGCGTCCTTGTCGACCGCGACGACCGCCAGGCCCAGCGCGGCTGCAGCACGGGCGTGGCGGCCGGCGCCGCAGGCGAAGTCGAGCACGCGGGCGCCGGCAGGCAGGCGGGCCAGCCATGACGCGATCCAGGGATCGGGTTCGGGCTGGCGGTGGACCAGGCTCTTCTCGGGCATCGCTGTCGTCATTCCCTGTTACTCATCGGCGCTTCGGCACCGGATCGAAAACCAGACTTCGTCGCCCCATACGTCGACCGTGAGCCAGAGCCAGAATCCCCGGAAATCCAGCAGATTGAGCCGCCCGCTCGCGGCCGTCAGCCTCGCGCTGGCCGCCGTGGTGCTGGCGGCCGGCGTGGCGCGACCGGAGTGGATCGACCTGGCCTTCGCGGTGCCGCTGGCCTGTGGCCTGGCCATTGTCGGCTTCGGCCTGCTGCTGCAGAACCGCCATCACGAGCTCGAGACCCAGGCCAGCCGGATCGAAGGGCTCGAGCGGCTGCGATCGCAACATGATGCCGCAGAATCCCTCGCATCGCTGGGCACGTGGGTCCATGTGCTGGCGGACAACCGGCTCGAATGGAGCGCCGGCGCCTTCCGCCTGTTCGGCATCGATCCCGCCAACGGGACGCCCTCCCCGAAAGGTTTCCTGATCTGCCTGCACCGTGATGACCAGCGCCGCTGGTCAGACCTGCATCGCCGGGTGGTGCGCAACGGCGGCGAAGCGAGGATCGAGTACCGCTACCTGCGGCCCAACGGCGAGACCGTATGGGTTCGCTCGGTCGCGCGGCCGGTGCGCGGGCGCGACGGCGCCGTCGACCGGCTCGAGGGTATTGTGCTCGACATCTCCGGGATGCGGGCGATGCAGCGCCAGCTCGCGGCGAGCGAATCCAAGTTCCGCGAGCTCACGCAACTGAGCTCGGACTGGATCTGGGAAACCGACGCGCAGCACCGGCTCTCCTGGCTGTCGGACAGCATCGACGCGGTGCTCGGGCAGTGGGCGCGGCGCTGGATCGGCCGGCGCCGCTGGGAAGGCGACGGCATCGCCGCCGAATCGATGCCCGCCGACTGGCAGCAGCATCGCCAGACGCTCGAGGCGCACAAGCCCTTCGAGCACTTCGAGATGAGCCGGCTCGACGACGAAGGCAACGTCTATCACCTGTCGCTCTCGGGGCGGCCGGTCTTCGACGATGCGGGCCGCTTCACGGGTTACCGGGGCACCGGACGCAACATCACCCGCGAGAAGCAGCAACGGATGCTGCTCGAGATCGACGGTGACATCGCCTCGATCATGCGCGAGCAGACCGATCCGGAACGGGTCGTCACCGCCGTGCTGATCACCGTCTGCGGCAAGCTCGCCTGGCTGGGCGGCGCCCACATGGTGCGCGCCGGCGACGGCTTCGCGGTGCGCGAGCGCTGGGGCTACCCGGCCTTCACCCAGATGCTCGCCGAGCTGCCGGCGGTGCTGCCGATCGCTCCCGATTCCGCGGAGAGCAAGGCATGGACCCTGCGCAAGGCCGTGTGGCTGTCCGACGTCGCGGAAGAGCCGACATTCGCCAAGCGCTACCAGACAGCCGCCGTGGGCGCGCAAGCCGCCTTCCTCGCGCCAATTCTCAACGAGCACGACGAAGTCATGAGCGTCCTGCTCTTCCTCTCCCCGGTCAGCCTGCGCGGCGATGCGTTCCTCGGCCAGGTCGCCGAAGTGCTCTCGCGGACCCTCTCGCTCTACCTGCAACGCAAGTCGGCCGAGAAACAGCTCCTGCACGCATCGCTGCACGATGCCCTCACCGATCTGCCGAACCGGGCTTTCGTGTCGCACCAGCTCAAGGCGAGCCTGAAGCGCCGGCGCGAGGTCGCCCTGCTCTACATCGACCTCGATCGCTACAAGCTGATCAACGACACCCTTGGCCATGCCGCCGGCGACAAGGTCCTCATCGAGGTCGCCGCGCGCCTCAAGGGCGCGATCCGCCCGGGCGACACCGCGGGGCGGATGGGCGGCGACGAGTTCATCGTGCTGCTCAACGACACCAGCGACCGGGCCGAGGTCGAGGCCATTGCGCGCACGGTGCTCGCCTCGATCGAGAAGCCCTTCATCCTGAACAACCGGGCGTACTTCCTGTCGGCCTCGATCGGCGTCGCGCTCTCGCCCGAGGACACCAGCGATCCGCAGCAGCTCGTCAAGGCCGCCGACGGCGCGATGTACAAGGTCAAGTCAGAGGGCCGCAACGACGTGCAGTTCTTCGCCGGCCGCCTGTCGGACGAGCGCACCGAACAGATGCAGCTGGCGGCCGAACTGCCCATGGCAATCAGCCGCGACGAGGTCGACCTCTTCTACCAGCCCATCCTCGACGTTGCGCAGCGCAAGGTCGTCAGCATCGAAGGCCTGTTGCGCTGGCGACATCCGGCGCGCGGCCTGCTCCTGCCCGACAAGTTCCTGCCGATGGCCGAGCAGAGCAACCTGATCCGGGAGATCGGCTTCTGGGCAGTGCGTCGGGCGATCGACGACCGGATCCGCCTCGGTCTCGATCGCTTCGAGGACATGGCGGTGACCGTGAACATCTCGGTGCGCCAGCTTGCCGAGGACGGTTTCCTCGAAAACCTCAACCGGCTCATGACCGAGCGCGCCTTCCCGCCCAAGCTGCTGCGGCTCGAACTCACCGAAAGCTCGTTCATCGAGAACCCCGAGAAGACGATCCAGCTCATCGGCGAGCTGCGCCGGCTCGGGGTGCACGTCATCATCGACAACTTCGGCACCGGCTACGCATCGCTGTCGTACATCAAGAACTTGCCGGTCGATGGCCTGAAGATCGATCGAGCCTTCGTCAAGGACCTGCCGGCCGACCGTGGCAATGCGGCGATCGTCCAGGCGATCACCACCCTGGCCGCCAAGCTCGGCATGCAGGCCATGGCCGAGGGCGTGGAAACTTCGGCCGAGATGCGCGGCCTGCGCGAGCTCGATTGCGAGGTCATGCAGGGAACCCTGATCTATGAGCCGGTGCCCTACGCGGAACTCGCCGACCTGCTGGAGTCACTGCCGGCGCTGCGCCAGATGCACCTGGCGGGCGGGCCGCTGCACGCCGTAGGCGCGAACCCGGCCTGACCCAGCGCTCAGTCAGTCGTGAAAATGGAAAATGGGGTCAGACACCATTTCGGGAAATGGTGCCTGACCCCATTTCCTCCGCGTCCGCGGGATCCCTCGCTCAATCGTAAAGCAGCCCCATCGATTCGCGCACTTCGCGCATCGTCTCGCCGGCGATCTTGCGGGCGCGGTCGCAGCCATCGGCGATGATGTTCTGCACCAGGTGGGGATCGTCGAGGTAGGGCTGGGCCCGTTCGCGAAACTGCGACTGCTCGCGCAGGATCGCGTCGATCACCGGTTGTTTGCATTCGAGGCAGCCGATACCCGCACTGCGGCAACCCGCCTGCACCCATTCGCGCGTTGCGTCGTCCGAGTAAGTCAGGTGCAGTTGCCAGACCGGGCACTTCTCGGGTTCGCCGGGATCGGTGCGCCGTACCCGCGCCGGGTCGGTCGGCATGGTGCGAATCTTCTTCTCGACCGAAGCCGGGTCCTCGCGCATCGCGATCGTGTTGCCGTAGCTCTTGGACATCTTCTGTCCGTCGATGCCGGGCATCCGCGAGGTCTCGGTCAGCAGCGACTGCGGCTCGACGAGGATGATCCTGCGGCTGCCTTCGAGGAAGCCGAAGAGTCGCTCGCGGTCGCCGAGACTGATGTTCTGCGCCTGGTCGAGCAGTTCACGACCCCGCTCGAGCGCCTGCTCGTCGCCCTGCTCCTGGTAGGCGGTGCGCATCTGGTTGTAGATCCGCGCCCGCTTGCTGCCGAGCTTCCGGATCGCCTCGCGGGCCTTGTCCTCGAAGCCGGCCTCGCTACCGAACAGGTGGTTGAAGCGGCGGGCCACCTCGCGGGTGAGTTCGATATGGGGCACCTGGTCCTCGCCGACCGGAACATGCGAGGCCCTGTACATGAGGATGTCGGCCGCCTGCAGCAACGGGTAGCCGAGGAAGCCGTAGGTGGCCAGGTCGCGATCGCTCAGGCGCTCCTGCTGGTCCTTGTAGGTCGGTACCCGCTCGAGCCAGCCCAGCGGCGTGACCATCGACAGCAGCAGGTGCAGTTCCGCATGCTCGGGCACCCGCGACTGCACGAACAGCACCGACTGGGAAGGATCGACGCCGGCGGCCAGCCAGTCGATGACCATCTCCCAGATGCTCTCCCCGATGATCTCGGGGGATTCGTAGTGGGTCGTGAGCGCGTGCCAGTCGGCAACGAAGAACAGGCAGGGATACTCGTCCTGCAGTCGCACCCAGTTCTTGAGGGCGCCGTGATAGTGACCGAGGTGCAGGGCGCCGGTCGGACGCATGCCGGATACCACGCGTTCGGGAAACATGGGTTCAAAATCCAGTGAGGGACAGTACTGCCCGGCTCGACCAGGCAATCATGGGAAAGAGGATACGCCCGAGCACGCCGGTGACCAGCAAGGCGACGAGGATCATCAGGCCGTAGGGCTCGACCCTCGAATAGGCTTCCGCAAGGCGCGGTGGGAGCAGGCTCACCAGGATCCGGCCACCATCGAGGGGCGGTATCGGCAGCAGGTTGAGCAGGGCGAGGATCATGTTGACCTGCACCCCGGCGATACCGACCAGCACCATAAAACGGGCGACTTCGCCCTCGCCGGCGGCAAGTCGCGCGAGCAGCGCCCAGCCGATCGCCATGAGGATGTTCGACCCCGGGCCGGCCGCCGCCACCAGACCCATGTCACGACGCGGCCGGCGCAGGTTGCCGTAGACGACCGGCACCGGCTTGGCCCAGCCGAACAGCGCCAGGCCGGTGCCGGAGAGCTTGGAGACGAGCAGCAGCAGGCCCGGCACGGCGATCGTGCCGATCGGGTCGATGTGCTTGAGCGGATTGGCGGTGACGCGGCCGGCGAGTCTTGCGGTCGGGTCACCCAGCAGCGACGCGACATAGCCATGCGCCGCCTCGTGGAGCGTGATGGCGAAGATCGCCGGAACGGCGAAGACCGCAATCAGCTGCGGCAGCGATAAGTCCATGGCGCGATTGTAGCAAGCACCCCGGCCCCGGCAGCGTCCCGTCGGCGCGCCCGGCGACGCTGGCGTGCCGGCCGGGCGGTGCCCGGCCGGCGGTACGATGCTCAGCCGGCGATGCGCTCGAGCGAACCGCGGCCGGCCCGGACCACGACCGGCTCGGTGCCGGTCATGTCCACCATCGTGGTCGGCTCGAACCCCTGGCCGCCGGCATCGATGACCGCATCGATCTGCTTGCCGACCCGCTCAATGATTTCGTCGGCCTCGTGCAGGGGATCGGATTCGCCGGGCAGGATCAGGCTGGTGCACAGCACCGGTTCGCCGAGCGCCTCGAGGACGCCGAGCGCAACCCGGGAATCGGGCACCCGCAGGCCGATCGTGCGCCGCGACGGATGCCAGAGCCGACGCGGGGTTTCCTTGGTCGCCGGAAGGATGAACGTATACGGGCCGGGGGTGACTTCCTTCAGGAAGCGGAACTGGCGGTTGTCGACCTGCGCATAGACGGCGAGCTGCGAGAGGTCGGCGCACATCAGGGTGAGCAGGTGCCGATCGCCGAGATGGCGCAGCGCCCGCATGCGATCGACCGCGGTCTTGTCCCCGAGCCGGCAGGACAGCACATAGCAGGCATCGGTCGGCATCGCGAGCAGGTTCCCCGCGCGCAGCATCTCGGCAGCCTGGTGCAGCAGGCGGGCCTGCGGATCGACCGGATGGATCTCGTAGCGAACGGTCACGCGGCAAGCTCCCAGTCGTGCCAGAGCGGAACGACGGAATCGGGCAAGGGCGGGACCTGGCCGAGTTCGACATGGCTCTCGCCCGGCCCGTGAAAATCCGACCCCCGCGAAGCCAGCAGGCCGAACTCGACGGCGACCCGGGCGTACTCGGCATACTGCGCCACGGTATGGCTGCCACTGACGACCTCGATGCCGACCCCGCCGGCATCGCGGAAGTCGGAAATCATCGCGTGGCGCTCGACGGCATCCAGCCGATAGCGACCGGGGTGGGCGAGCACGGCCTGCCCGCCGGCGCCCCGGATCCATCCAACCGCCTCGTCCATTGCGGCCCAGCGCTGCGGCACGTAGCCCGGCCGCCCCTCGATGAGATAACGCGTGAAGACGTCGGACACATCACGGCAGATGCCCTGCTCGACGAGGAAGCGAGCGAAATGGGTGCGCGACACCAGCGCCGGATTGCCGACGTAGCGCAATGCGCCCTCATAAGCCCCGGCGATGCCGGCAGCGGCGAGCTGCTCGCCGATCTCGATTGCCCGGGCGTCGCGGCCGCTTCGGGTTCGGGCCAGGCCGTCACACAGAACCGCATCGAGCGGGTCGACCTTGAGGCCCACCACGTGGATCGTCTCGCCGCCCCAGGTCACGGAGACCTCGACCCCCGGCACGAAGGGCAGCCCGAGTTCGCCGGCGCGGCCGGCCGCCTCGTCGATCCCGGCGAGATTGTCGTGGTCGGTCAGGGCAAGCATTTCCACGCCCTGGGCAACCGCGCGATCGACCACCGCGGTCGGGGATAAAGTGCCGTCGGACATCAGCGAATGGCAATGCAGGTCGGCATTGATCCTGCGCGGATCGGCCCAACCCGCGACGAAGCTTGGTTTCATGGATCCTCGTCGGGCTCGCGCGACCGAAGGCATCGGTCGCCTGTGGCGGCGACGCAGCCGCATGCCCATGGAGAGCAGGGCCGGCGTCGCTCCCAAGGATACGCCCTATCCTGCTGCAGTGCACGATGGGGCCTCGACCCGGATCTGGGCCGCTCGGGGCCGGCCTTTCCGGGCGTGACAAGGGCGGGCACAATGGATCCTGGAGGAGACCCCAGCCCATGCCAGAAACCCAGGTCGACGAGCATGACCGGCTCTATCGCGAATTCCGCTGGCTGGTGCCGGCCCGGTTCAACATATCGACGGTCTGCTCGACTCGCTGGGCGCGCGACCCCGGGCGCATCGCAATCCGGGTCGATCGCGGCGATGAACCCGTCGAGACGCTCACCTACGCAAGGCTCGATGCCGACGCGAACCGACTCGCCAACGCCCTGGTCGCCAGCGGCGTTCGTCCCGGCGACCGGGTCGCCCTGCTGCTGCCGCAGTGCCCCGAAACCGCGATCGCGCAGATGGCGATCCTGCGGATGGGCGCGGTGGCAATGCCGCTGTCGATCCTGTTCGGCGCCGATGCGATTGCCTATCGACTGCAGGACAGCGACACCCGGACCGTGATCGTCGATGCCAGCGCCCTCGAGACCCTGCGCGAGGCGCGCCTCGAAGCCAGCGAGGTCACGCGCGTCATCGTCGTCGACGAGCTTGCTGCGCCGCTCGACGGCCGCGGCGAAGTGCACTGGTCCGCGCTGCTCGCCAGGGCTTCGGACCGCTTCCGGACCCTCGATACGCTCGCCGACGACCCGGCGCTGCTGATCTATACCAGCGGCACGACGGGGCCGCCCAAGGGCGCGCTGCTGCCGCACCGCGCGCTGATCGGCAACCTGCCCGGCTTCGTCGCCTCGCAGGACTGGTTCCCTCGCCCGGACGACGTGTTCTGGTCTCCCGCCGACTGGGCCTGGACCGGTGGCCTGCTCGATGCGCTGCTGCCGACCCTGCATTTCGGCCGGCCCATCGTCGCCTCGCGCAGTCGCTTCTCGCCGGAGTACGCGTTCGAGCTGATGCAGCGCCACCAGGTGAGCAACGCCTTCCTGTTCCCCACCGCGCTCAAGATGATGATGAAGGCGGTGCCGGCGCCACGCGAGCGCTACCGGCTAAGGCTGCGCGCGATCATGAGCGGCGGCGAATCGGTCGGCGACGCGGTCTTCGACTGGTGTCGCGATTCGATCGGCATCGTCGTCAACGAGATCTTCGGGCAGACCGAGGCGAACTACCTCATGGGGGGATCCTCGCGGCGCTGGCCGGCGCGCTCTGGCGCCATCGGCCGGCCCTACCCCGGGCACCGGATCGCGCTGCTCGACGACCAGGGCGAGCCGGTCGCCCCCGGCGAGGTCGGCGAGATCTCGGTGAATCGTTACGATATCCACGGCCACCCCGATCCGGTGATCTTCCTGGGCTACTGGAACCGTCCGGACGCCACCGCCGCCAAGTACACCGGCGACTGGTGCCGCACCGGGGATCTCGCGAGCGTCGATGCCGACGGCTTCTACTGGTACCGCGGCCGCGCCGACGACATGTTCAAGGCCGCCGGCTACCGCATCGGACCCAGCGAGGTGGAAAACTGCCTCATCGGGCATCCGGCGGTCGTCAACGCGGCGGTGGTGCCCAAGCCCGATGCCGAGCGGGGTAATCTCGTGAAGGCCTACGTCGTCCTCGCGCCCGGCCATGAACCCGGCCCCGCCCTCGTCGCCGAACTCCAGCAGCATGTCCGCGGCCGGCTCGCTCCGTACGAGTACCCGAAGGAGATCAGCTTCATCGACGAACTGCCCATGACCACCACGGGCAAGGTGCAGCGCCGGGTGCTCAGGCTGCTGGAGCAGGAGGCGGCCGCCGGCCGGACGGCGCCGCTTCGTTGAGCCAGGCGAGCTCGGCTTCGGTAAAGCCGGCGGCCAGGCGTGCTTGCCGGTTCAGGGGGCCGCGGGTCGGCGGCACCGCGTGGCGCTCGTACAGCTCGATGAAGCTCGCCTGCGGATCGAGGCCGCGCGCATTGCAGATTTCGTGATACCAGCGGTTGCCGATCGCGACGTGGCGCACCTCCTCGTCGAGGATCACCTGCAGGATCGCAACCGCGCGAGCGTCGCCGGCGCCGCGCAGCTTGCGCTGCAGCGGCGGTGTCGCATCGAGTCCGCGCGCCTCCATCACCCGCGGCACGAGCGCCATGCGGGCGAGCACATCGTCGCGGGTTCGCCAGGCGAGCTGCCAGAGCCCGTCATGGGCATCGAAGTCGCCGTAGTCATGGCCGCGGTCGCGCATTTCGTCACGTAGCAGCCGGAAGTGTTTCGCTTCGTCGACCGCGACCGAAAGCCAGTCGCGCATGAACTCCTCGGGCATGTCGAAACGCCAGGCGGCGTCGAGCGCGAGGTTGATCGCATTGAACTCGATATGGGCGATCGCATGCAGCAGCGCGGCACGCCCTTCGGGACTGCCGACGGGACGCGCCGGCACGCTGCGCGGATCGACCAGGCGGGGCCTCGCCGGACGCCCGGGCTCGCTCGCGCCGAGGGCGACCCGATCCGGCGTCGGGGTCGTCGCCGCGGGTGTGCCGCCCTCGAGCAACAGGGCAATCGCAGCGACGCATTCGAGCTTGCGATCCGGCTCGACGGCCAGCCAGCCGAGCGCCGCCCAGGCCCGAAGCGCCTCGGCCCGATGACTTACACTTGCACGCATTCGATGATTATCCCCGGAGGAATGCCTGATGAGCGTCTACGCCCTCGATACGATGGTGCCGCGAATCGGCCCCGGCGCCTGGGTTGCCGATACCGCGCGGGTCATCGGCGATGTCGGCCTCGGCCGCGACGCGAGCGTGTGGTTCGGCGCCGTGCTGCGCGGTGACAATGCGCCGATCCGGGTCGGCGCCGGCAGCAACGTCCAGGAAGGCGCCGTGCTGCACGTCGATCCCGACAGCGCGCTCACCGTCGGCGAATTCGTGACGATCGGCCACCAGGCGATGCTGCACGGGTGCACCATCGGCGACGGCTCGCTGATCGGCATCCAGGCCATCGTGCTCAACGGCGCGAAGATCGGCCGCGGTTGCCTGATCGGGGCGGGCGCGCTGATCACCGAAGGCAAGGAGATTCCCGACGGCAGTGTCGTCATGGGCGCGCCCGGGAAGGTGGTCCGCCAGCTCGAGCCGGCCGACATCGACCGCCTGCTCGCCAGCGCCCAGGGCTACGTCAAGCGCGCCGCGATGTTCCGCGACAAGCTGCGCCCGGTCTGAGCCGGCATGGCCGATACCGCGCCTGACCGCCTGCTGCGCTTCACCGCCGCCGCCGCATCGGTGCGCGGCGAATGCGTCGAGCTCGGCGCCGCCTGGCAGGAGGTGCTCAGTCGCCACGAGTTGCCGCCGACGGTGCGCGACCGGCTCGGCGAACTGGTCGCCGCCGCACTGCTGCTGGCCGCGACGATCAAGCACGACGGCACGCTGATCCTGCAACTCCATGGCGATGGCCCGATCAGCCTGGTGGTCGTCGAATGCCGTTCGGACGGCGGCTTTCGCGCCACCGTGAAGCTGGGCGACGCGCCGATCGCCGAGGATGCGGATTTCACGGCACTGCTCAATGCGAATGGCCGCGGCCGCTGCGTGGTGACCCTCGACGGGACCACCGCCGGCGCTGCCACCGGCCATACCTACCAGGGCGTCGTGCCGCTCGAAGGCGCTTCGGTCGCCGAGGTCATCGAGCGCTACATGAGCCACTCGGAGCAGATCCCGACCCGGCTCTGGCTGGCAGCGGACGCCGGCACCGTGCGCGGCCTGATGCTCCAGCGCATGCCGGCCGCGGGCGGCGTGGTCCGGGATGTCGACGAGGATGCCTGGCCGCGCTTCACCCAGCTGGCCGCCACCCTGGAGCCGGCCGAACTGCTCGAGACGCCGGCCGAGCGCCTGCTGCACCGGCTCTTCTGGCAGGAAAGTATCGCCGGCAGCGATGCCCGCGCGCTGCGCTTCTCGTGCCGCTGTTCGCGCGACAAGGTGAGCGCGATGCTGCGGATGCTGGGTCGCGAGGAAGTGGAGGCCGTGCTCGCCGAGCAGGGTGAAGTCGAGGTGCGCTGCGAATTCTGCAACGAAGCCTGGCGCTTCGATGCGGTCGACTGCGCCGCGCTCTTCGTCGAGGGACTGGCGCCGGAGCACCAGACTCGCCAGTAGGCCGTCCCTGGCGCGGTCATGCGCGCGAGGGCAAAGCCGTGGTCAGCGCCCCGCGTCGGCGGTCTGTATGCGGGCGCGATCGGGCCCGCCGGGCTGGTTGACCTGCACGAAGACCTCGCCGGGGCCGACCATGCCGAGGTCGTAGCGAGCGCGTTCCTCGATCGCCTGGCGCCCCTCGGCGAGATCGCGCAATTCGGCCTCGAGGCCGGCGTTGTGGGCCGCCACCCTGGCATTGGCCTGCTGTTGCTCGACGAGTTGCCCGCTCAGGCGCCAGACTTCGCGCCAGCCTCGCTCGCCGAACCAGAGTGGATACTGGATCGCGACAAGCAGTGCGCAAAAGACCAGGGTGAGGGGGCGCATCGCTGACAGCCTAGCGCAGGTTGTAGAAGGCGTGGCGCCCGGGATAGCTGGCCACGTCGCCGAGGTCTTCCTCGATCCGCAGCAGCTGGTTGTACTTGGCGACGCGGTCGGTGCGGCTCATCGAGCCGGTCTTGATCTGCAAGGCGTTGGTCGCCACCGCGATATCGGCGATGGTGGTGTCCTCGGTCTCGCCCGATCGGTGCGACACGACCGCCGTGTAGTTGAAGCGCTTGGCGAGTTCGATCGCCGAGAAGGTCTCGGTGAGGGTCCCGATCTGGTTGATCTTGATGAGGATCGAGTTTGCGATCCCCTGCTCGATGCCCTGCTGCAGGATCCTGGTGTTGGTCACGAAGAGGTCGTCACCGACCAGCTGGACCCGGTCGCCGAGCACGTCCGTGAGCAGCTTCCAGCCATCCCAGTCGTCCTCGGCCATGCCGTCCTCGATCGAGATGATCGGGTACTTGTCGCACCAGGTCGAGAGCAGGTTGGCGAAGTCGCCCGCCGACAGCACCATGTTCTCGCCGGCCAGGTGGTACTTGCCGTCACGATAGAACTCCGAACTCGCGCAGTCGAGCCCCAGGGCGACCTGGCGGCCGGGCTCGTAGCCGGCGGCCTCGATCGCCGCGAGGATCAGCTGGATCGCTTCCTCGTGGCTGCCGACGCTGGGAGCGAAGCCGCCCTCGTCGCCGACCGCGGTCGACATGCCGCGATCGTGGATCAGCTTCTTGAGCGCATGGAAGACCTCGGCCCCGTAGCGCAGGGATTCGCGGAAGGTCGGCGCGCCGACCGGCAGGATCATGAATTCCTGGAGGTCGAGCGAATTGTTGGC
>Ga0079224_100006533_pt1 | contig 15474 bp, 11 predicted proteins | sample Stecom2015_FD_80414 | JGI IMG/M metagenome (GOLD analysis project Ga0079224, IMG submission 80414) | Agricultural soil microbial communities from Utah to study Nitrogen management - Steer compost 2015 | ecosystem: Environmental > Terrestrial > Soil > Agricultural land | place: USA: Utah...
CCGAGACGACGCCGGCACCCCCGCGGAGCCGGCCGACCCGGCCGAGGTCGGCGACGCGGACACGACCCCCGCACCGGCGGCCGACGGGGAGATCACGGAACGGTTGCGGGACACGGCCTGACCGATAACGGTGGCGCCCCCGACGGCGAACACCCCCGGGAATGTGCCGGGAATGCACTTTTCTTCCGCCATGAAATGCGCGTTTTCAGGGGGCCCCGCGCCGAATGGGCGGATCAGGATTGCTAGCTTCCTGGCGTGCTCGCTCCCGCGCTGTTGAAGCGCCGTGCCCTCGATCTCGGCCGGCACCACTGGTTGTTCCTGGTGGTCTTCGTGGCCGGCGCCGGTCTGCGGGCCGCGGCCTGGTTGGCCTATCCGCCCGCGCTGCTGTACGGGGACTCGTTCCGGTACCTCGACAACGTCGGCGTGCACAACCCGACGGGACTGCACCCGATCGGGTACGACCTGTTCATCCTCGACCCGCTGCTGGCCGTGGGTGGACTGGGCCTGGTCTCGTTCCTGCAGCACGTCGCGGGCCTGGCGTGCGGCGTGGCGCTGTACGCGCTCGCCAAGCGACTGGGGGTGCGGCGCAACTGGCTCGCCGCGCTCGCCGCCGCCCCGGTTCTGCTCGACGCCTACGAGGTGCAGATCGAGCAGATGATCATGTCCGACGTCTGGTTCCAGGTGATCCTCGTCGGCATCCTGTGGCTGCTGCTCGGCAAACGCGGTGGACAACCGCCGGTGTGGGCGGTGGCCGTGGCGGGCCTGCTGTTCGGCATCGCCGTCGTGTTCCGCATGGTGGCGCTGCCCCTGGCCCTGCCCGCCGTGCTGTTCCTGCTGATCGCAGGCGGGGTGTGGCGCCGCTGGCGGACGTGGGCGGCGTGGCGGACGATCCTGCCGCGCATCGCCGCTCTCGTGCTGCCGCTGCTGATCGTCGTGGTCGGCTACGGCACCTACTACGCCAGCTGGGCCGGCCACTTCGCGCTCAGCCCCTCGACCGGCAACGTGCTCTACGCCCGCGGCGCCGTGGTGGCCGACTGCGACACCCTGGAGCTGCCCGAACGGCTGCGCCCGGCCTGCCCGCCGGAGCCGCTCGACGAACGGCTCGGCAGCGACGTGTACGCCCACATCGGCGCCGACGAGGAATGGCGCAACCAATGGCCCGAGGGCACCAACATCGTCAAGATCCAGCAGGACTTCGGCAGGGCCGTCATCAAGCAGCAGCCCGTCGACGTCGCGCTGGCGATCCTCAACGACTTCCTCAAGGGCTTCCGCGGCTGGCGCATCGACACCCCGGGGGACGTCTCCGTCGAGCGGTGGCACTTCCAGCCGACCTACCAGTTCTACAACCACGAGGAGAAGAGCCGCGAGTACTCGGTGCGCTTCAGCGGCGAGGAACCCGAGTCGCGGCCGACCCTCGGCACGGCGTTGCGGTGGTACCAGCTGTTCGGCGGCTTCATGCCGGGACACCTGCTGGGCGCCGCCGCGCTGGTCGCCCTCGCGGCCGGACTCGGCATCACCCGCAGGGTCCGGGCGAGCGGGATACGGGCCGCGACCCTGCTGCCGGTGGGCCTCGCCCTGGTCTCCCTCGGCGGTGCGGCGGCCTTCGAGTTCTCGTGGCGCTACCAGTTGCCCGGCCTGACGCTGCTGCCCCTGGCGGGTGTCCTCGGCATCACCGCGTTCCTGAAACACCGGCGAGCCAGCGACGACACCCGCAACGACACCGGCAATGACGAAACGGGCAGCGGCACGGGTGGCGACCGCGCGAAGCCGGACCCCGGCCCGACGCCGGACGCCGACACGCGGGCGCGGGGCGGTGACGAGGACGCGGTCGTGGCGGGCGCACCCGGTGCGCACGGCACGGGGGACGCCGAGCCGGCAGGGGAGGATCCGCCGGGCAGGCACGCCTCGTCACCGGTCGGCTAGCAGGCGTGGGTTCCCCGGCCCGACGGCGGCCGGTGGGCTTGGCTTAACCTCACACCGTGCGAGCTGACGAGACGACCGCCGACCCCGACGAGGGGCTCGCGCGCAGGCTGAAGGCACTGGCCTGCACGGCGCCGCTGCACGATCTCGACGCACGCAAGGCCAAGCTCGACTGGGCCGACGCGACCGTGTACCAGATGGCCGAGATCGGGCTCCACACGATCGACCAGGTCACGATCGCGATGGACTTCGACACCGGCGCCGACCACCAGCAGGTCACCCACCGGCTCCTGCCGTTCATCGCCGCGCAGGCGCCCGACCGCAGCAGCGACGAGCACCTGCGGGTCGCGCGGTGGGTGCTGGACAACCTGATCAACGTCGGCACCACCGATCGCGGCTTCCGCCGCGTGTACGGGGCCGTCGACGCCGACGGGCGCTACCGGCGCAGGGCGTTCGACTTCAAACTCCTCGTCGAGCTGGCGGCACCCGACGGCGAAGTGTACCTGCGCGCCACGGACGAGGCGATCAACGTCCTCGTGGGCGCACTCGACACCGACGTCGAGTCGGCGCACATCGCCGCCGAGGTCAAGCTGGAGAACCTGATCACCCGCGGCAGGCTCGCCGACGCCAAGCTCGCCGCGGAACAGGCTCGGTACCGGACCGTGCAGTACGGCGAGATCCTCCGCGCCCGGCTCGATGCGACGCGGCGCGACGTCCGTTCCGTCGACTGGGAACGGGAACTGCCCGAGCTGCTCGACTCGGCGCTGACGCACATCGAGTCCCGGTTCCGCGCCGAGACCGCCATCCTGAAGAACATCACGGCCGCGCGCGACGAGGCCGAGGATCCCGACCACAAACGCCGCGCCGCCGAGCTGGTCGACATCGTCGCCGACTGCATCCGCAGGCACACCCAGCTCCAGAACCGGCTGCAGGCCGCCGGTGCGGTGTTCCGTGCGGAACAGGACCGCCAGCAGTTCTCCGGACCGCCGCAGCGCGCCGCGATCGACGTGTTCGGCCAGCTGCTCACCCCGACACTCGATCTGTCGCTGGCCGATGCACTGGCCCCCACCGAGGCGTACTTCCGCGCGGGGACCGGACTGGCGCTGCCGACCGTGCCGTCGCTGCCCTCGCTGGTGTCGCTGCTGCTGCGGCCCGCGCCGGAGCGCGAACACGTGGTCGGCGAGGTGCCCGAACCGGAACTGCTCCCCGCCGAGGACTCCGACGCCTTCACCGACGAACAGTGGCGGCAGGCCGATGCGCTGCTCGATCTGCCCGAGGTGCCGCGCAGGCTGTCGGGACTGCTCGAGGAGGCCCGCGCGGCCGATCCGGCGGTGGCGCGGCTGGTCGCGTTGCGTGCCGTGCACGCCTACGGACCCGAGGTGGGCGGCGCCCTGCGGCAGGGACAGGAACGGGTGCTGCTCGCCGTCGACGACGGCACCGAACTGGACGACCCGGAGATCGGTGGCGCGGACCTGTTGCTGATGTCGGCCACCGTGCAGCCCGACGAGCCCGACTCCACCGTTTCGGACGACCCCGAGTCCGGCGCGCCCGGGCCGGACGACTCGGGCGACGCGACGAGCACCGCGAGGACCGGGGAGCTGACCACGGCCGAGACGAGCGGGCCAGACATGGCCACTGCCCAGATGAGCACGGCAGAGATGAGCCGGGCAGAGATGCGCCGGGCGGAGATGAGCGGGCCAGAGATGAGCACGGGGGAGAGGGCACTGTGAGCACCGGACATTCGGCCGCCGACGCCGAGGCCGCGGCCAGACTGCTGGCGTTCGGCATGCGGCCCAAGCTCGTGCCGGGCCGCGACGTGGTCTACGCCGAGCTGGTGCGCCGCTACGGCGAGGACAGCGCGTTCAAACAGCTCACGCACGGCATCGCGGCGGGCATGGGGCTCATGGTCCTCGAGGTCAACGCGCAGGCCGGTGCGGTGCTGGCCGCGACCGACGAGTCGATCTTCGAGATCAAGATGGACAGTTACGCCCGCCAGTCGAAGATCCGCGAGCGCCGCGACACCGAGAAGGTGCTGCACGGCCTGGTCCACCTGGCGACGGCGGCACTGGGCTATCCGCGCCCCGACGACCTGGCCAACGACACCTACATCGGCAGGGTGAGTGTCGAACAGGTCGACGGCGTGGTGCGGGAGGCGTGCCGCATCCTCGACGAACGGGCGGCGGCGAACACCGATCCGCTGGCCGACGCTCCCGAACTCGAACAGGCGTGGCGCGCGTACGCGCGCAGGCCGGCCGCGGCCGCGACGAAGGACGGCCGCCTGGCCCCGGACACCACGCGCGGCATGGTGACGCGGGCGCTACGGTTCCTGGCCGAGCAGGGATTCCTCGTCCCGGTGAGTTCCGAGCAGGGCGGGACCTACCGGACGACGCCGCGCTACCAGGTGCAGGTGCGCGAACTCGCGGCCGACGCCGCGTTCGACGAGCTGCTCGCGCTCGGGGTCGTCTCGGTGCCGGGCGAGGGTTCGACGTTGCGGGCCTCGGCCACGGACACGCTGTAGACGCCGCCGGTTCCACACCCGGCCACGCTGTAGGGGAGTACATGTACGAGCTGTCGCGGGTGCGCCTGCACTCGGTGGGTCCGGCCGGCGCGCGGTACCAGGACGTGGTGCTGGACTTCTCCGGGGTCGGCGACGTGGTCACCGCGCCGCAGCAGGACGCGTTGTTCGGCGCGGGCATCCACCACGCCGACGGCGGGCCTCCCCGGCGCCCGTCGCCGGCGAGCGTGCTGTTCCTCGAGAACGGCGGCGGCAAGTCGGTGCTGATCAAACTGATCTTCTCGGTGATGCTGCCGGGCAGGCGCCAGGTCGTGGGCACCACGAACACCCGCGTGCTGGAGAAGTTCGTCGGGGCGAAGGACGTCGCGCACGTCGTGCTCGAGTGGCAGCACGTCGAGAGCGGCCAGCGCCTCATCACGGGCAAGGCCTCGGAGTGGCGCGGGCACGTGGCCTCGTCGGACCCGGCGAACCTGATCGACTCCTGGTACTGCTTCCGGCCTGGCGCCGAGGTCGGCCTCGACACGCTGCCGCTGACCGAGGACGGTCGCCTGCTGACCATGTCCGGTTTCCACGACCGGATGACGTCGCTGCACGCGCAGATCCCCGAACTGCAGTTGTTCTGGACGCGCAGGCACCACGAGTGGACCGAGCGACTCGACCAGCTGGGACTGGACACGGAACTGTTCCGCTACCAGCGGGCGATGAACGCGGGCGAGGGCGAGGCCGCCGACGCCTTCGCGTTCAACACCGACGAGGCCTTCGTCGAGTTCCTCCTGCGTGCGGTGATCACCGAGGAGGAGCCCAAGGACCTGGCCGACGTCGTGGCCACGTACGCCGACAACCTCGCCCAGCGGGGCGAGCTGATGACCGAGCGGGACTTCGTCGCCGGCGCGCTGGACGCGCTGACCCCGCTGATCGACGAGGAGCGGTTCGCCGCGGCCGCGCGGACGGTCGCCGACGCCGCGCGCGCCGAACTGGCCACGCTGGCGGGTGAGGTCGCGGCCAGGGACGCGGTCGAGACCGAACGTCTGGAGACCCTGACCGCACACGTGGCGGAGGTCGCCGACGCCGAACGGCTGGCCGAGGGCGACCACCGGCGCAAACAGGCGGTGCTGACCGAACTCCGGCGGCTCGTGGCCGGCATGCTGCGCGACGAGGCCGAGGCCGACAAGGAGCGCATCGACGCCGAGCTGGCCGAGGCGAAGACCCTCAACGAGGCGTGGCGCGAGACCGGCACCGTCCTGACCCACCTCGGCGCGGCACGCAAGGCGGCCGACATCCGTGAGCTCGTGGGCAGCAGGGAGGAGAAGGCGCGGCCCGCGCTCGAGGCGAAGAACGCCGCCGCCGCCGCACTCGCGCGCGGCCTGCTCGGACTCGCCAGGGACGCCCAGCAGCAGGCGGAGGAGGCCGAACAGCGGGCCGCCGCCCTGCGCGCCGAGGCGGAGCAGGCGCAGAAGGAACGCGACGAGGCCACCTCGACGGCCGCGGCCCGCCGTGCGGAGGCCGACGGCCTCTCGACACGCATCGACGAGGTGCGCGCCGAGATCGCCGAGGCCACCTCCGCCGGGCTGCTCGCCCACGGCGCCGACGTCGCGGAGGCGGCGAGAGCGGCCGCGGCACGCGGCGAGGAGGCGGCGGCCGAACTGGCCCGCAGGGAGGCCGAGCTCGAACGGGTCGCGGAAAAACTGGCCGCGGCGCAGACGGCGGCGGGCGAGGCGCAGCGCGAGGCGGCCGCCGCACGGGACAGGGCCGATCGTGCCGCCGAGGAACTGACGCGTGCGCACCGGCGCACCGACGCGCTGGCCGCCGAACCGCGGCTCGCCGAACTGCTCGGCACCGACACGGTCACGTTGGAGACCGACACCCCCGCGCTGCTGGACCGTCTCGCCGAGGCCCGTGCCGAGGCCGAGCGGGAGCAGACCACGCTGCGGATGGACGAATCCCGCGACGAGCGGGCCCTCGGCGCGCTGGGCTCGGGCGGACTGTTGCCGCCCCCCGAGGAGGTCCAGGCCGCGCTGGACGTCCTGGAGGAGGCGGGCATCACGGCGTGGTCGGGCTGGCGCTATCTGTCCACTCTGGATTCCGCGGCACGTGCGGACGCCGTGCGGCGGGCTCCGCAGCTCGTGGCCGGTGTCCTGCTCAACGATCCGGCGCAGCTCGACCGTGCGCAGGAGGTGCTGACCGAACACCGGTTGCTGCCCGGCGCGGTCATCGCGGTCGGTACCACCGCGGCCCTCGCCGACCGCGAGCTGGCCGAGGCGCCGGGGGTGGCGTTCCTCGTCCCGCCCAACCCGGCGATGTACGACGAGGACGCGGCCGACGCCGAACGCGGGGCCATCAGCCGCAGGCAACACGACCGCCAGCGCAGGCTGGCCGAGCTCGAGGAGTCGATCGGCGCCGATGCCGCGCTCACCTGGAAGCTGACCACCTGGCGGGAGGACTACCCGCCCGGCAGCATCGCGGTGCTGGCCGAACGCGCCCACGAGGCCGACAGCGCGCGGGACGCCGCCGAGCAGGCCGTCACCGAGGCCGAGCAGACCACCGAGCGGCTCACCGGCAAACGGGACGACCTGCGTGGCCGCGTTCCCACGCTGCGGTCGGAGGCGCGCAGTGCCGAGGACAGCGCGCGCAGTCTCACCGAACTCGCCGGGCGTGCGGCCAGGCTGCCGCAGTGGGCCGAGGAGTGCGAGCGCGCGAAGGAGGCCGCGGCGCTGGCCGAACAGCGCGCGCAGGCGAGCGCGGCGCAGGCGGCGCGCCTGCGGGAACAGGCCGCCGAACACCAGCGCACCGCCGACGGCCACCGCCGGACGGCGACGACGGCACGGGGTGAGCTCGCGGAGGTGCCCGGCGGTGGCTCCGTGTCACTCGAGGAGTCCGGGGAGAACGGGGAGTCCGGCGAGGCCGGCGAGTCGGACGGGGGCGTGCCGAGCGAACCCGTCGACGCGCTGCGCAGGGCCTTCACGTCCGCCTCGGAGGCCTACGCACGGGTCGAGGTGGGCGGTGACCTGCGCGCCGAACTCGAACAGGCGGAGGCTGCCGAGTCGGCGGCGCGCGTGGCGCTGGAGAACCTGGACGAGGCGGTGCGCACGCGGGCGGGCGAGTTGCTGGAGACCCCCGACGGTTCCGACGCCTCGGCCAGGGCGGCGGCTCAGGCGCGCGCGGCGCGGGCGGTGGAGACCCTCGAGGCCGAACGCACCGAGGTGATCGGCAGGCTCGCCACCCGCAACGCCGAGCTGGACCAGCTGCCCGCACCGACGGGCCCGCTCGACACCGTGGAACGTCCCCGCGACGTCGAACACGGCCGTGAGCTCATCGAGCAGGCCGCCGACGAGGTGTCGGCGGCGGCCCGGGCGGTCGAGGAGCTCCGCGAGCAGCGGGCCGCGGCGCAGAGCACGCTCGACGCGGCCAAGCAGAGCGCGTCGGGCTTCCGGATGCTGGCCGAGTCGCTGGCCCCGCACGTGCCGCAGGGCGAGCAGCAGGCCGCGTTCGACGGGGACGTCGAGGAGGCGCAGGCCCGTGCGACCGACCTCACCGCGCGCCTGACGTCGGCGCAGCAGCAGGTCGACGAGGCGGCCACGCGCGTGCGCGCGGCGGCCGACGCGCTGGCCCAGTACGCCACCGAGAAGCGGTTCGAGAAGCTGGACACGCCGGTGCGCCAGCAGGTGGTGTCCGTGCGCAGGGACAGCCTGCCCGAGCACGCCGAGGAATGGGCACAGGCGCTGCGCCCGCGGCTGCGGACGCTGACCGACGACCTCGCGCAGATTGACCGGCACCGCAGCGGCATCGTCACCCGGCTGCAGAGCATGGTCGAGGGTGCGATCCGCACCCTGCGTTCGGCGCAGCGGGTGTCGCGCCTGCCCGACGGGCTCGGCGACTGGTCCGGCCAGGAGTTCCTCCGCATCCGTTTCACCGAGCTCGACGACGCCGAACTGGCCACCGCACTCGGCGAGGTCGTCGACGAGGCAGCGGCGGGCAGGACGGCCGACGGCAGGGACGTCAAACGCGACGGGCTGTCGTTGTTGCTGCGCGGCGTGCGGGCGGCCGTGCCGAAGGGGTTCCGCGTCGACATGCTGAAGCCGGACTCGGTGCTGCGCACCGAACGGCAGCGGGTGTCGGAGATCCGCGACGTGTTCTCCGGCGGCCAGCAGCTGACCGCGGCGATCATCCTGTACTGCACACTCGCCGCGCTGCGCGCCAACAACCGCGGCCGGATGCGCAATCCGCACTCCGGTGTGCTGTTCCTCGACAACCCGATCGGCCGCGCGTCGGCGGGCTACCTGCTCGAACTGCAGCGCGCCGTGGCCGAGGCGCTCGGCGTGCAACTCGTCTACACGACGGGGCTGTTCGACGCGGGGGCGCTGTCGGAGTTCCCGCTCATCGTGCGCCTGCGCAACGACGCGGACCTGCGCGCGGGGCGGAAGTACCTGTCGGTCGACGCGACCGTGCGCAAGGAACTCGACGCCCTGCCCGAACCCGACGGCACCGCGCGGCTCACCTCGGCCCGCGTGTACACCAAGTCGGCCGCGGGCTGAGCCGGGCCGACCGAGCCGCGATCGACCGGGGCCACCGACTCGCGCGGCGGGGTCGTGTGACGCCCGCGATCTTGAACGATTTCTGCATGGTTCAAGGTGCGCGACGTCTCGCACGGGGTATCCGGGTATCGCCTGGTCGTCACGCTAGGGTGAGGACGTCCCAACGACGTGGAAGCCGGCGCCCCAAGCCGGGTCGAAGAACTGTGAGGAGAGAGCAGAAGTGACGGTTCGCGTAGGCGTCAACGGCTTCGGCCGGATCGGCCGCAACTTCTTCCGTGCCGCGGCTGCCAGCGGCCACGACATCGAGGTGGTCGCGTTCAACGACCTCGGTGACGTCTCCACGATGGCGCACCTGCTCAAGTACGACAGCGTGCTCGGGCGCTACCCCGAGGAGATCACCACCTCCGACGAGGGGATCGTCGTGGGCGGCAAGACCATCAAGGCCCTCGCCGAGCGCGACCCGGCCAAGCTGCCGTGGGGCGACCTGGGTGTCGACGTGGTCGTCGAGTCCACGGGTTTCTTCACCAACGCCGACGACGCCAAGGCGCACCTGTCCGGTGGTGCGAAGAAGGTCATCATCTCCGCGCCCGCCAAGGGTGAGGACCTGACGGTCGTGCTGGGCGCCAACGACAACCTGTACGACGGCTCGCAGACCATCATCTCGAACGCCTCGTGCACCACGAACTGCCTCGCGCCGCTGGCCAAGGTGCTCAACGACGAGTTCGGCATCGAGAAGGGTCTGATGACGACGACCCACGCCTACACCGCCGACCAGAACCTGCAGGACGGCCCGCACAAGGACCCGCGCAGGGCCCGCGCCGCCGCGCTGAACGTCGTGCCCACCTCGACCGGTGCCGCCAAGGCCATCGGCCTGGTGCTGCCCGAGCTGAACGGCAAGCTGGACGGCTACTCGCTGCGGGTGCCGGTGCCGACGGGCTCGATCACCGACCTGACGGTGAACCTGTCGAAGAAGGCCACGGTCGACGAGATCAACGCCGCCTACAAGGCCGCCGCCGAGGGCCCGCTCAAGGGCATCCTGCGCTACAGCGAGGACCCGATCGTCTCCTCGGACATCGTCAACGACCCGGCCTCCTGCATCTACGACGCGCCGCTGACGAAGGTCATCGACGACCAGGTGAAGGTCTTCGGCTGGTACGACAACGAGTGGGGCTACTCGAACCGGCTCGCGGACCTGGCCAACCTCGTCGGCTCCAAGCTGTCCTGATCGATGACGGTCACGACACTCGACGATCTGGTAACCGAAGGCGTCGCCGGGCGGTACGTCCTGGTCCGCTCGGACCTGAACGTCCCGCTCGACGGCGACCGCATCACCGACGACGGCCGCGTGCGTGCCGCGCTGCCGACCATCAAGCGCCTCGCCGACGCGGGGGCCAGGGTGGTCGTCACCGCGCACCTCGGCCGCCCCAAGGGCGCACCCGAGGACAAGTACTCGCTGCGCCCCGTCGCCGCGCGGCTCGGCGAGCTGCTGGGCACCTCGGTGCCCCTCGCCGGCGACGTCGTCGGCCGTGAGGCCAGGGACGTCACCGCGAACCTGTCCGACGGGCAGGTCGCGATGCTGGAGAACGTCCGCTTCGACCCGCGGGAGACCAGCAAGGACGCCGACGAGCGCGCCGAGCTGGCCCGTGAGCTGGCCGGCCTCGTGGGACCGGAGGCCGCCTTCGTGTCCGACGGCTTCGGGGTGGTGCACCGCAAGCAGGCCTCGGTCTACGACGTGGCCAGGGAACTGCCCGCCTTCGCGGGCGGTCTGGTGCTGGCCGAGCTGGACGTGCTCCGCACGCTGACCGGCGACCCCGCCCGGCCCTACGTGGTCGTGCTCGGCGGTTCGAAGGTCTCGGACAAGCTCGCCGTCATCGAGGTCCTGCTGCCGAAGGTCGACCGCCTCGTCGTCGGCGGTGGCATGTGCTTCACGTTCCTCGCCGCGCAGGGCCACGAGGTCGGCAGCTCGCTGCTCGAGGCCGACATGGTGGACGTGTGCAAGCGGCTGCTGGCCGAGGCGGGAGACAAGCTCCTGCTGCCCGTCGACGTCGTCGTCGCCGACCGGTTCGCCGCCGACGCCGCCACCCGCACCGTGCCGGCCACCGGCATCGAGGACGGCTGGATGGGCCTCGACATCGGGCCCGAATCGGTGCGGCTGTTCGCCGACGCCGCGGGCTCGGCCGCCACCGTGTTCTGGAACGGGCCGATGGGCGTGTTCGAGATGGAACCGTTCGCCGGCGGCACCCGCGGGGTCGCACAGGCCATCGCCGACGGGGACGCCTTCAGCGTCGTCGGCGGCGGTGACTCGGCCGCGGCGGTGCGCGTGCTCGGCCTGCCCGAGGACGGCTTCTCGCACATCTCCACCGGCGGCGGCGCCTCGCTCGAGTACCTGGAAGGCAAGGACCTGCCCGGCGTGGCGGTTCTCGACGAAGGAGCATCGGCGTGAGCACCCGCAAGCCGCTGGTCGCGGGCAACTGGCTGTGTCTCATCTCTGGGGGGAGCTCCGCTCCACCCCAGACCCCCCTCGCCCTGGCGGAGGTCCACTCATGAGCACCCGCAAGCCGCTGGTCGCGGGCAACTGGAAGATGAATCTGAACCACCTCGAGGCCATCGCCCTGGTGCAGAAGATCGCCTTCTCGTTGCCGGAGAAGTACTACGCGAAGGTCGACGTGGCGGTCATCCCGCCGTTCACCGACATCCGCAGCGTGCAGACCCTGGTCGACGGGGACAAGCTCCTGCTCACCTACGGGGCGCAGGACGTGTCCCAGCATGCCTCCGGCGCCTACACCGGTGAGGTCTCGGGTGCGATGCTCGCCAAGCTGGGCTGCACCTACGCCGTCGTCGGCCACTCGGAACGGCGCGAGTACCACGCCGAGACCGACGAGGTCGTGGCGAAGAAGGTGCGGGCGGCGCTGAAGAACGACCTCACGCCGATCCTGTGCGTGGGCGAGCCGCTGGACGTCCGGGAGGCGGGCACGCACATCGAGCACACCACCGGACAGCTCCTCGCGGCGCTGAAGGGGCTGAAGACCGAGCAGGTCGCCGACATCGTCGTGGCGTACGAGCCCGTGTGGGCGATCGGCACCGGCCGGGTGGCGACGCCCGCGGACGCCGAGGAGGTGTGCGCGGCGCTGCGCGGCGCGCTGACCGACAAGTACGGCGCCGAGGTCGGCGACGGCGTGCGGGTCCTCTACGGTGGCTCGGTGAAGTCGGGCAACATCGCCGACCTCGTCGCGTGTGAGAACGTGGACGGTGCGCTGGTCGGCGGCGCCAGCCTCGACGGCGACGAGTTCACCAAACTCTGCGCCATGGCCGCCGGAGGCCCGCTACCCTGATCGCGTGTGGCACCCGCTACTGTGGGTGCCTCGCCACTCGCAGTAGACAGAGGATGACATGCAACTGTTCCTGCAAATTCTGTTGGTCGTGACCAGCCTCCTGCTGATCATCGCCGTACTGCTGCACCGCGGCCGCGGTGGGGGACTGTCGTCCTTGTTCGGTGGCGGGATGCAGGCCAGCCTGGCCGGATCGAGCCGCGCGGAGTCGAACCTGGACAAGGTCACCGTCGGCCTCGGCGCCGTGTGGCTCATCGCGATCATCGGGCTCGGCCTGCTCATGAAGATCTGATCGATCGCGTGCGTGAGCACGCCGGGATTCTGGTGGGTGAGGTTTGATGGTCGGCGGCAACGCGATCCGGGGGATGCGCATCGGGGCGTCTGGTCCGTCCAGCGAGTCCGAACGCGGTGAGACCGCACCCCGGCACGTCGTGTCGTACTGGTGCGCCAACGGACACGAAGCGCGACTGTCGTTCGCGCTCGACGCCGAGATTCCCGACGAGTGGGACTGCCCCAAGTGCGGCCTGCCCGGCGGCAAGGACCAGGAGAACCCGCCGTCGGCGGGCCGGACCGAGCCGTTCAAGTCGCACCTGGAGTACGTCAAGGAGCGCCGCAGCGACGAGGACGGGGAAGCCCTCCTCGAAGAGGCGCTGGAGCGGTTGCGCCAGCGCCGTGGCCGCGCCTGAGGCACGTCTCGACGACAACCGGCACACGTGAGTCCCCGTGGGATGCGATCCCGCGGGGACTCACCTGTGTCCGGGGGAGCATCGGCCCGCTGGTGCGAGGGCCTGGTGCGGAGGCCGGTGCTCGGTCAGGCCTGCACCGGATAGCGTGCCGTGACGCAGAAACCGCCCTCGGCCGTCGGCGACGACTCGAGCGTGCCGCCGAGCAGCCGCGCCCGTTCGGCCAGGCCCGTCAGTCCGTAGCCGCCGGAGGGCAGGGCGCCCTCACTCTGCCTGCGGGCCGCCGGTGGTTCGTTGCGGACCTGCACGAACAGTGCTGTGTCGTCGGCGTGCACCGTGACGAGGGTGTCGGCGCCCGGTGCGTGCTTGCGCACGTTCGTCAGCGCCTCCTGCACCGTGCGGTAGGCGGCCGCCGACACCTGCTCGGGCACGTACTCCGGCAACGTCTCGAGCTCCAGTCGCACCGGCACCTGGCACTCGCGCACCAGTTCGGGGATCTGGCACACCTGCGGCGACGGCCCGTCGTCCTCGCACGAACCCGAGCGCAGCAGCCCCACCAGGCCGCGCAGTTCCTCGAGGGTGTGCGTGCTCAGCTCCCGGATGGTGCGCGCGGTGCGTTCCGACTCGCCGCCGGACGTCGTGGCGGTGAGCACGCCCGCCTGCATGGCGATGAGCGTGATGTTGTGGGAGACGACGTCGTGCATCTCCCTGGCCAGCCGGGTGCGTTCCTCCGCCCGCACCATCTCGGCGTGCAGCTTGCGTTCGCGGTCACGGCTGGCGTTGAGCTCGGCCAGTCGGGTGGCCAGCTGGTGGCGGGCTCCGATCAGCAGGCCGATCGCCAACGGCATGCCCGCGACGATCGTGCTGTAGATGATGTCGAGGCCGTGGTCCTTCCAGGTCAGCGCCGCGAACTCGGGCAAGGGCCAGAGCACGAACCGGCACATCCAGACCAGCCACGCACCGACCCACACCTGCCAGTGGGTCTGCTTGCGGGTCGCGAGGAATCCGAGCGCCATCATGGCGGCGACCTGCGCCCACCCGGCCATGAAGCCCGGAATGGTCAGCAGCAGCACCGTGAACGGGAACCAGCGCCGCAACAGCAGCGCGACGCAGCTGACGGCCGACAGGTACGCCGAATAGGCCGGGGCGTTCTCGGGGACGATGAGCCAGACGTCCAGGACCGCGATCAGCACGACGCCGGCGTCGATGGCGGTGCTGCGGACGGCTGAGCGGCTCCACAAGGTCGTGAACGAGTTTTTGACGGGTCCCAGCGCGTGCCGCATGCGGTCGGCCGCGGAGCGCGAGCGTGGGCCCTGAACCGAGACGTCAGGGAGGAACGTTCCCTCTGTGGTCATGGTTGAGACCTCTCGTCTTGTGGACTCCACCATGAGAGGACATCTTGCCCTGAAGTGTCTCCATCTTCGGGAAAAAGTGTGCGGTTGTTAACGCAGCGCGCATGAAATTTTCGTCTGGGAACACCCGGCCGTGGCGAGTGGGTCACCACGGCCGGGTGGTGTCCTATACGTGCCGTGACCAGGGCAGGTCGGCGGCCGCGGCGGTGTCGAGCAGCCAGAGTGTCCTGCTCGTACCGCGGGCACCGGCCACCGGAAGCTCCACCTCACCCGCGCCGCGGTGGGCGCGGCCCACGGCTTCGGCCTTCGCCTCGCCCGCGGTGATCAGCCAGACCTGGTCCGCGCGCCGCAGCGCCGGGAACGTGAGCGACACTCGCGTCGGGGGCGGCTTCGGGCAGTTCCGTACCGCGACCACGCTGCGCCGTGCCTCGTGGGCGGCGGGGGAGTCCGGGAAGATCGACGCGGTGTGGCCCTCGCCGCCGAGCCCGAGCATCAGCACGTCGAACGCGGGCACGGCGGCGCCGGTCCCGTGCTCACCGTCGGCCACGTCGGCGAGCACCCGGGCGTACGCCTCGGCGGCCGCGTCCGGGTCGTCGCCGAACTCGCCGTCGGAGGCCGCCATGGCGTGCACCCGGGCCGGGTCCACCGGGACGTGGTCCAGCAGGGCTTCGCGGGCCTGCTTGTCGTTGCGTTCGGGGTCGTCGGCGGGCACGAACCGCTCGTCGCCCCAGAACACGTCCAGCCGCGACCAGTCGACGGCATCGCGGGCGGGGGAGCGGCGGACGTGCTCGAGCAGGGCGATGCCCGTGCCGCCGCCGGTGAGCACGACCGACGCCGAGCCCTTCCGTGCCTGCACGTCCGCGAGCGTCGTGATGAGCCGAGCCGCCGTCGCGGCCGCCAATACGTCGGCGTCGGGGTGGACGACGACGTCGCCCGCCGGGTCGGAGGTGCTCATGCCGTGCTGCTCCTCGCCTTGCTGCCGGAGTTCTTCGCGCTGGAGTCCCTGGCGCCGGAGTCCTTAGGGCCGGAGTCCTTCGACGAGGCCTTCGATGAGGCCTTGGCAGAGGCTTTGCCCGACGTCGTCGACGAGGTCCTCGAAGAACCTGCGTTCGAGGACTCCTTCGACGACGCTGCCTTCGACGA
>Ga0079224_100006534_pt1 | contig 15470 bp, 9 predicted proteins | sample Stecom2015_FD_80414 | JGI IMG/M metagenome (GOLD analysis project Ga0079224, IMG submission 80414) | Agricultural soil microbial communities from Utah to study Nitrogen management - Steer compost 2015 | ecosystem: Environmental > Terrestrial > Soil > Agricultural land | place: USA: Utah...
TGAAAATGAAAAAGAAATGCTTTTTTTTGCAACAAAAACAAATCAGAAATAGTACAATTTAAACATAACAGCAGTATCCTTTCTGTTGTTTATAGGTCATTTTTTTGCCAATAAATTTAATCCAAATCCTTGTGCATGTACTTCTCTAGATTGGTTGTCAGCTGATCCAAGAAGTAGGTTTTACTTCCCGAACGATCTTTCATCCGGTGGAAAGAATGATGAAGGTCACCAAGCTTTATACTGAAAGCCATCTCAAAAAGCATTGCCAGTTTGGAAATTCCCACCCTACCATTTGAAACGGCTCCTGTAGCATGTAAGGCATATACCAACTCAATTAATGCATTCTTAGAATCCGTCCAATAAATATCTTTCAAATACGCTTCTGCTGCTATTTCAGAAACTGCTTCCGATTCATCAGGATCCATACGACGAAGCAGATAATGATACAATAGATCGTCAGAAATAATTCTAGAGACTTTATAATCGTAATAAGTAGAAAACTGCGGATCCATTTCAAATGCCACGCTGTTAAGTCCGCTGTAAAATTCGATATTTCCCAAACGGAAAAAGCGGTCGTCCAGATCCGTGCGGTTAGAGCGGTAGTAACGGTAGAAATCTGATGAAACCGTATGCTCTTTAAATGTTTTTTTTAGTTGTTCCAGCTTAGAAGAAAAATATTGCAATAGTAACTTGCCGTTTGGTACGGGACAAGCAATTTCCATGCGGTACACCTTATTGTAGAAAATCAGCTTGCCAAGTATCTGGGGTTTGATGTTTTTAAAAAAGTCTATTTCCTGTTGTTCGTTTTCAAAACCGGAGTTCATCACAAACTCCTTGAGTTCAGCCAACAAGTCTTTAAGCAGTAAAGTCATGGCATATGACTCTTCAATAATTTTGGACGGTTTAATGGTAAGCCTCTCTTCCTTTTTACTGATTTTAGAGATCGCTTCATGAAAAAAATGATGTTTCATAAGTATTGAGTTTAATTAAGTAGCAGGGGATCCTTATTAAAAAAATACATGTATGCAATGATAGGGTGTTTTAAATGCAGGTAAGAAAAGATTAGGATCTATATGTCATCGCATCACATTTACCATCAGAAAGGAACATCCGGCAGATACCGGATGTAAAAAATAAAATTTAATTAGTTTGGCACTTACTCAAAAGTTTTTAAAAGGTCGGCAGCGTAATTATCGTTCATCCGTATATACGCTTCCCTGTAGATGATCTGGGCACCAAGTTTCTTTTTTTCAAAGACAGCAGAAACACCCATATAAATTTTTGTAAAACCTTTTTCCTTCGCATGCAGAATCGTTTGAAAAAGTAACTGCCTGTAAAGCGTGAGCCTTTGAGGATGATCTATGTTCATCCCCACCAATATCGGATTAAAGGAATTGTTTGTTTTGTTTACGTAGCAGAAAGCAACAGCCTGAATCTCTTTTTCTCCCTTATTCTTCAAAATAAGAAACTGCCATAAAGGACTTTTGTTCATAGCTTCAAACAAGCTTAAACTATATTCGAAATTGTTTATGGAAAAGTTGTTTGCTTTTACTTCACAATACATCTGGTAACAAACATTTAACTCGCGCTTCGAAAGATGATCTGATACCGTCACATCGTACTGATCAACATAAGGAAGTACTTCCGTACGAAAATGACGTCGGGAACGTTTCGAGAGCTTTTGTTCAAATTGTTCTAAAGCATTCCAATCAAAATCAGAAAAAACGGCAGAGTCCGGCATTTCCGCAACCAGATAACCTCGGTCATGCGCCATATGATATAAAAAAAATTTCTTTGTAAAATCCCTAAAAACCAGCTTACCACAACCATCTTTTTCAAACTCACCTTCTATACTGTCAAAAAGAGCTCTTTGAAGTAAACGAAGGTTTTTCGAACTGCTGTTAATGTACAGATGCACACCTTCTGTAAATGTGGAACCTGTACTCATCACCTTTTCCGTAAGGAAATATGGATTTTCCAAACGAATATTCTCTATTTTTTCTGAAACCATTTCATGAGACAGCATATCCTCCTTCCACAAGGAAACTGACGTATAGGTAAATGCTTCAACCGAACCGCTGCTGTTTTTAATCAAATGATATCTGAACTGCATATGGTTTGGATCATACGGATCCAATCCTGAAAAGTATTCTTGCAGAAATTTTGTCCCCACATAATCAAAAGCGTGGTCTCCCAATAGCGAATTCCACAGCCCTTCATCTATTTCAGAAATCGAACTGTAAACTGCGGATTGAAATAATTCCGTCTTCTTAGCAGGTACTTCCATTTTAGGTGTGAACTGTCTTTTGAAGGCACGTCCTACTTTTTTGTAGCTGTTTCCCGTAGCAACTAATGCCTTGTTATAATGTTTTTCCAACAGTCCTGCCAGATAGTCAATATCTTGCAGACTGTTATGGTTACTAACGGTAATTCTTAAGCCGGCATTATTAACCGGTACTGCAGGAAAAAGTGCAGGATTTACAAAACAGGCATCGATCCTCAGTTTCCTCATAAGGGCATAAACCGTATCGGGCATGCCTGTCGGAATGAAAAATACAGGTGTGTCGCCTGTTGACATCAATGGTATTCCTGCCTTTACCAATGCGTTTTGAAATGCATCAATACGTTTTTGCAGCCTTTCCTGTTTGTCTATAATTTCATCACTCAAATGGATCTTTGCCGATGCAATTGCCGCTGCCACTGCAGACGGTTCCAACTGTGCAGAAAATGTCAGCGGTCCACCAAAGTTTCTGATCTTCGTTATAAGCAGCATATCACCTGAAACTACAAATGCTCCACTAGCTCCGAATGTTTTACTAAGTGTGCTGACCAAAACCATACGCTCCGGGATGACAGGCCAGTGACTTTGAATAAATCCTGTGCCGTTAGCGCCTTTCCAACTCATACCATGCACATCATCGACGTATACGTTAAACTTTTTATAGCGTTGCATCAGTTGCTTTATTTTCCAAACAGGCAGACAATCACCATACATCGAATAAATTCCATCTGCCATATACCAGATTTTTTCATATGTGTTTTTAAATTTCATCAGGTATATTTCCAGCTCTTCCATATTGCTGTGCCTTATCATTATAACAGGTATTCCGCGCAACTTCAGCTGCTGGCAGGCATTCTGCACGCTCCAATGGACCTGATGATCCAGTATCACCACATCATTGTAACCTACCGCATGAGGAATTGTTCCCATATGCGTCAACGTACTATTTTTGAAGACAACCAAAGACTGTCCCCCGTACATTTTTTTTAGAAGCTGCTCCAGTTCCCTGTAAAGCGGATGCGAAATATATGTTTTGGATAGTGGAAACTGTGTTCCGTAATCGAATATTGCTAGGGACGCAGCTGTTTTTAGCCGTATATCCTGTTCAAGACCGAGATAGCCCGTTGTTGCAAAGTGCAGCATATCCTTGTTAAAAATCCGCAGGTTGGATCCTTTAAGAACCTTGTCTTCTGCGTAAAGATGCAACGCATCATGTTCTTTAGCTCTTTCGATACTTTCATTAATTGTTTCCAGTAAATTGTTGTGGTTGATTTTAGCCATAATAAATATTATAAAATCCTAAAATTGCTAAAAATAAAGCTGTTACTTCCTATGCGAATGGCAAATAATACCTTTTGAATAACTATTTATACCTTTCTGATAACTTTTAAGCTTAGATTTATCTTTTAAAAAAAAAATTAGTTATAATTTTATTAACTGTTAAACATTCAATAAAAACACCCCATATTATGTTAACTACCTATGAAAATGATTTTGCATCCTACAAATTGAAAGATTCCCTACTTCACATCAGTTACAAAGAAGGAAAATATATAGATTACGATGCCGCAACAATAATAGTTGAAGACCGTCTGCGGTTTCAATCGTATAAAGCATATGCTGTCCTGTGTGATGTATCTCTTGTACAAGACATAAGTGCAGATGCAAGGGAATACCTAGCTGAGTACGGTTACTCTATGGTGAAAGCAGTGGCACTGTATTCGTCAACACATACCCTGCGTACGCTGTCAAACTATTTTGTAGCTATAAACAAACCAAAAATCCCCACCAATATTTTTGAGAACCTAACAGAAGCTGAAACCTTTTTGGAAAAATATATCTGATATGAAAAATTTTACTTGTTCACTTGAACGTTGGCGCAACTATAACGAAAGCATGCTGGAGCTTGCTAAAGGAAACCTGAGCAAAAAACTTATAATCAACAATTTAAACGATGATTTTGAGGGATTAGAAGCTCTTCTAAACTGGATCAACGATGAATGGAGGCAACGCGTCCTTCACATGACCTTTACAAAACCCAGCGAATCACAGAAATTCATCAACCATTTTGAGATCATCCTAGACAACGAACTGTATATAAAGGATACCGATGAACTATTTCCGCAATTTATGAACATTGATTATAAGCTTGCTGACGGCTATAAAATTACCGACTTAATTAGACCGTCCGAACAGAAAGCTTTTTCAGAGTATATTAATTATCTTCGAACCAATGGAACTGCAGCTGTTGAAACACCTTCGATTAGCGTACTAAATGTTCCATTTTTATACAGCATTAAAAAGTTGGGCTCTAAAACCGGGTACATCCTTAACCTTTTTCAAATACACCTCGACAAGAAATACTTTCGAAAAGGAATCAGACCTGAATCTGCGGAGATCGCCAAACTGGAGCAAAAGAAGAGGTACAGAGACCTTGTAGCAGAAGTCAAAGCGGAAATTGATCAGATGCCACTTGACCAGGAATTAGTTCTTAGACCTCTATGTAAAAGGCTTGGGCTGAACATCTATCAGCTAAAAAAAGGATTTCAAGAACTTTATCAGACTACACCCTATCATTATTTTCTGACATTACGGATGAAGCATGCATATCTTTTAATCGAAACCGACACTATTTCCTTAAAAGAAATCTCGCAAAAAATCGGATATACAGGATATCCGACCTTTTGCAACCAGTTCTCGAAGCTTTATTCTTTAAGTCCCAGAGCTTTAAGAAACAAAAGCCGCCAAACATATCTATCAGAAAATAAAGACTGATTCGCCAATAAAGGAACAAAAAAGCTAAATAATACCTTTCTACTAACTATTTATACTTTTTGAATAACTTTTAATTATTTGAATTTCAGAATTTTACAATACATAAATAAAACATATGTATCATGCATAAAATTCTACCATTCATAAAACAGGCAGTTATCTACTTCTTCATCATATTATTCGTATATGCAGCTGTAAGCAAAATAACTGATTTTGAAAATTTCCAGGTCCAGGTTGCACAGTCTCCCTTGCTGAGTGCTTTCGCAACGTTTATTGCTTACGCAACAGTAATCGGCGAATTGATCATTGCCCTATTGTTATGCATTCCAAAAACGAAACGCTTGGGACTGTTTCTTTTCCTAGGAATGATGACCGCTTTTACCGTATATATTTACCTGATATTGAACTACAGTCCGTTCGTTCCCTGTTCTTGCGGAGGAATCCTTGAAAAGATGGGATGGACGGAACACCTGTGGTTCAACATTATCACATCAATAGTTGCTGCTGCAATACTACTTCACAAAAATACTACCAAGCAAATCATATTATACACAGCAATAACAATAATAACTAGCACCGCAGCAGTAGTGTTACTTTTTATCACTTCCGAACACATCATGAAAAGGGAAAACCCTTTTGTAAGAAGGTTTCTACCTCATCATATAGATAACTCCAAGTACTTGGATCTGGAGTACAATTCATACTATATCGCAGGATTAACCAAAGACACCATTTATCTTGGAAATTATACAGCACCTTTGCTTATCACAGCAGTTCCGAAAAATTTAGAAGCAAAAGTAGAGCATGTAATTAAACTAGACGAAACCAACCGGTCGTTCCGCAGTCTGACCGTTCGCGTTCATGAGCAGGATTTTTTTGTAAGCGATGGAACAGTACCGATTATATATAAAGGAAATACCATGGATTGGTCGGCTAAAAAATACATGGAGGAGAAAATATACTTCTCTCTTGTTCAACCAACTTCAAATACCCGATTTATGTTTAGAAGCCAGCATGCTTCCAACGGTGAATATGTGTTAGGTAAACTAAACGTATCCGACGATATCACATTTGAACTTTATGAAAATGCGCTTAAAAAGCAGATAGATGGTATATTTGATACTGATGGATATCTTATAAATGACGCTGTAACCGATCAGAGCATTTATACCTATTACTATCGAAACCAATATCTTGTATATCAGTATCAGACAGACAGTTTTTTAGAAGGGAAAACCATTGATACTACTTCTATTGCTAAAATCAAGATTACAACACTAAAAAATGGTGAGGTAACTATGAATGCTCCGCCACAAAAAGTCAATTCCTCTACATATGCTTATAACAAACTTCTATATATAAAGTCTGAACTTATGGGTAAAAACGAACCACGGAGCATGTGGAATCAAGCAAGTATTATAGATGTTTACAATTATAATAAGAATGAATACTTGTACAGCTTTTATGCTTATGACTTTGAAAAAGAAAAAATCAAAGAATTTGCAGTAATAGATGATTATTTCTATGCACTTGTTGGAGAATCACTTGTACAATATAAAATGTATAAAGAATAAGATACTTAGTTGATTGGGGTAGCAGAAAAATGCCGGATCCATGCAGGGGCAAATAGTTTCCGGCACTGCTACCTTCTTAAAACAATGAATACTATCGGCCGATAGACAGGGGTAACGGTTGAAAACCTGTACAAAAGAGTAGACCAACAAATTAATTATATTATTATGAAAAATAATTTTAAAAAAGCCATGATGCCACTTGCTGTAGTGGTGTTAGGCGCAGCAGCAGCATTTGCAACAAATGCGGCAAAAACAAGTAGCAGCTCTTTAGCAGATGCACACGGCTACATTTACAATCAGGAAACCAAACAATGTGTTGAGCAAGTTATGTGTTCAACCATTCCAGGTCCGGTTTGTCGAAACGCATTAAGCCAACAGGTATTTGGTTTAAACGATTCAGATGATCTGACTGTATGTACCTGGCAGCTATACAGACTTCAATAACCTTCAAAAAAAGAGAGCCGTAAATGCGGCTCTTTTTAATTTCATTATAAAGTCAAAAAAAATCATATTTTTGATACTCAAATAAAAAGCTATTTCAAAGCGTTTTGAAATTACTCTTCTCCAAGTTTATACGCCCCCTTATTTGAATACTTTTTTCATATACAAATCTGAAGTAACTATCCATCTTTACTTGAACCTCTCGTTCAGAATACAATTACCTTAAAAGTTTAAAGATTTAGTAAAACCAACCTGTATTTGAGAAAAATCTTGTGTCCTGTCTCCCCACACAAGATAATTTGTAAAACGTAAGAATACTTTATCATCACCTTTAGCTTTGGCTGAAGTGTAATATATTCCTCCCCTGAAGGCTGTCATCTCTTCTCGAGATTTATCAAAGAATACATTTTCATTTAACGTTTGCCATATATATTTTGCACTTAGGTCAATCCCAAAATTTTCAATTACCTGAGATTTTAGACAAACTTCCACGTGTGTTAAATGATTGATTGCATTAGTTCTCTGCTCTTCCACAAACACTTTGCTCGATGTATATAAATATCCACCCTTTAATTCCAAGGAGTTTGCCGGTTTCCAGTCCCATCGAAAAGCAGTAACATCAATTCCTACAGCAAAATTATGTCTCCGAAAGATTTCCGTTGGGTTTATATTGTTATTTTCAAATACTATGCTATCAAACTTGCTATCCACTCTGTTATAATGAAAATGAGGTTGGAAGGTTGGTAAAAAATATATAAAACGATTCAATGTATTCAAACGATGTAAATAAAATTTTGCGTTTGCTTCGAAGTTTACCAATGCATTAGGTTCATCACCTAACAAACCAAGTAAGTCGGAATATGCCGTAAAGCTCACCAATGAGTTAACATTATTATTTCTTGAAAGACTAAGTTTTCCTGGAGTACTGTCATCATTATTTTTGATACTGAACGTATTATCGTCCGGCAGATAACCAAAACGCTTATCGGTATCAAAAATTACCGTATTTTTTAAGAGTATAAATTTGTTACCGTCTGCATTGTACAATCGGTCGTTACCACGCTTTTCAAGATAAATTATAGCTATTGGTGCTTTTTTATTAGAATATGTAGTTCCATCATTCAGGTAGACTTTTATAAATTCCAACATTCCTTCTTGTATATCAAACTTAACACTGTCTATCTTTACGACTGGAGTCTCATATGATTTATTATTATCATCTATTTTGATATTAAGTGACTTGTATTGTTTTTTATCTGTTTTCTCCTTTGTGATAAATTTCAAATACAGATCATGTAAGATTCTATTGGCATTTTTTTCCTCGCCTAATTTTTTCACCATTACTTCATCAAACACAGGGGTTCTATCTTTTAGTTTTATCTCACCAATTGTAGTTTTCTGATCTTTGTTGTTATCTATTACTTTCTGTATCAATTCTTTTAGCTTATCGTCTTCAGATTTTTTAGCAGATGGATTAACTTGTAGTTCTGGACCGACAGTAGCCGAAATACCTTCTAAATCATTCACTTCAGGTTTACTCTGGCCCCAAGCGGCACCCGAAAAAAGAATGATTACAATGATTTTTAATAGTGTTTTCATAATGTTCATTTTTTAGAGTTAAAATGTTTTTAAAGCGATTTATCGATTTTGAATACTTTTTTTAACTTCACAAATAATTCTATACGACCACGCTATATATCAAATTTAATTAATAAAATATTAACAAAAAATACTCAATAATAAGTATTTTATTAATAAATATTTTTGAATGCTCAAAATCAGAAAACTTTTTAATATTTAAATCGTATATCATCTTAGCGACAAATGACGACCTATAAGAAAACTAATTTATTAACTTCTTATTAAGGCAAATCTTACAAATAAGAAGAGCCGCGTTTTGCGGCTCTTCTTTAATAATCTGCTTTCATCCAGTCAGGTTTTTCTTTCTGCTTCAAATAATGATCAAACCACTGCATTACCTTGTTCCTTAAGTCAATGTTGTTTTCATTTTTTAACAAACCATGTGCTTCATCGGGATACAGCAGCATAGTAACTGGTTTCTGTAATCGATACAAAGCTAGATACATTTCTATTGTCTGGGTGTACACAACATGTTGATCCTCTTTACCTGCAACCAATAGCAGCGGAGTGTTAACTTTATCTGCACTTCGTAAGGGAGACTGTTTTTCATAAGCTTCCTTCATGTCAAAATAACTTTTACCCATGCGCAACTGGTTTCCTTCCATTCTCCAGAATTCCGGACGGTACGTATTTGTCGAGACATGAAAATACCAAGAGACCAAATTAGATATACCAGCACTTGAAACTGCGGTTTTGAACAAATTACTATGACCAATGGTATAATTAACCTGATAACCACCAAACGAATGTCCTAAAATTCCAACATTCTCTTCATCTATTGAAGCCTTCTTTAAAGCTTCTAAAACACTTTGTTCCAAATGATCTACCGCACTCCCCCCGGGATTACCAAAATCATAATTTATATCCGGTGTCAATACAAAGTATCCGTTTAAGGAATAGTCCGTTTTATTGAAACCGTCGCCGTATTGAATATTTGGAGGTACAAATTCATGTTTTCTTTCAGCTTCAGCTTCGTAGAAGTTAACAATCATCGGATACTTTTTGTCTTTGTCATAATCTTTAGGATAAAACAAGGCGGCACTGTAAGTTTTACCTTTGACATCATAATCGATCATTTCAGCTTTTCCCCACGGTATTTTTCCACATTCCCCATTACTTTCAAGTACTTTTAATAGTCTGTTTTTTTCTGTGTCATAAAGCCATATTTCAGGAACCGTATTAAATGTCTCCTTAACAAAACTCACATAGTTACCAGCTGTTTTGGTTAATGCCACCTTTGCTTCTGCATAAATAATTGTTTCAATACGCTCTTTCTTTAAGTAAGCCAACCCTTGTTTTCTCTTATCATTTGATTCCATTGTAAAAACCAGCGGTCGGTCTTCAATCAGCTTGTACTGGCTTGACCAATGCCATGAAGGCTTGAACAATAAACGTTCATATGATCCGTCTGCTATCCGATATACCATATTTTCTTCTCTACCCTTGGTTAGACGAGCTGTTTTGTAGGTATTCATATTAATCCTCCATACATCATAGGAATCATGTATGTAGAGGAACTTTTCATCATGCGAAAGAATAGGATAATATGGTGCTATTTTTTCGGTATCGAAAGCATCTTTCAGATAATAACCTGACATATTTTTCGAAAGAGAAATCCATTTTTCACTTCCTATTTCGTAAACCCACCATCCGTTTTTTCTAAAATGAAACGCTTTATCCATATTTTTTGTCATCACCATATTTCTCTTATATGGAGAGAGCGAATCAATTTTTATAAGCAGGTCTTGTGAATCCACATCCCAAAAAGAAGCTCTCAGCAAATCATCATGCATTATATATTTTTGATGTGATAGATCATTATACATCATTACCGTTTGTCCACCATTTGCCACTACATAATTAGAACTTACCGAATCTTTAAAGACGTTTAATCTATTCTCTTCCGGTATGTAGCATCCCAAAACAGTTCCATGCATGTACTTCTTCTTTGGATACAGTAATTTATCTGTTCCTTTCCACACTTCCACCTGACCTGGTACTACAGACGACCAATCCCCTGACGAAGAATCTACATCAGCCTTGGTATCGTTCAGTTTAAACCATAATCGTCTTCCATCCCACTCGATATCCTCCATTCTATTTACTAATCTGTAATTTCTGTCAGCCATAATTATCGGGTACTCGTTTTCTATATTGTTTTCTACAACCTTCAAAAAGTACTGATCCTTCTTTAAATATACAAGCCAATATCCCTTATCAGTAAAACTTAACTTCATCCATGGTTCCGTAGCAGATCCCTGATTTTGATGTTTCCAACCTTTGCTGTTTTTAATATAAAGATGCCATCGATTTCCAGTACGGATTATCAGCCGATTTTCGTCCTCGCTGAACTGAAACTGTTCAACATCCTGCCACTCCACCTTCTTCAGATCTGCAGAATAATGGGTAAGTACTTTGTTGTCCTGATGAATGAACGCACCCTTGTCCCAATCGTTTGTGGTTGTTATTAACCTAGCATGGTCCAAAACTACTACTTCTTCCCCATCCAAGTTGTGAAGTTCAACGGAAGTACCTCTTCTTAAAATAAATCCAGAGTTTCCTATAAAGCCACAAACGGAAACTTCTTTAAAAGTTTTCTCAGGTTTTGAGTTTTTCACAGGTTTAAGAACCCATAAGATACTGTCGTTATAAATTCTTATATATGTGACCCATCTTCCATCTTTCGAGAGGTTTACATTTCCCAGATTATAATAGCAGCTTTCCAAAGAGCCTACAGAAACCTCCTGCCCGAATACAGGGCAGGTGCTTCCAACAAAATATATAAATATGAAAAAAAGTTTCTTTAATAACCACATATTTCCATTGTTTTAGTAACCTACATTTTGAGGTTGGAGGTTAGGGTTTAACTGAAGTTCTGACTGAGGAATGGGCAGCAAACCATATCTACTATCCCAATTATCTTTTAAAGTTCCCATCGTAATATGTAGTTTGTTCCATCGTTTTAAATCATAAAAACGGTGACCAAACTCTGTAAAGAATTCCAAACGTCTCTGGTTCTCGACTTCATCCATCAAAATAGTTCGCTCTTCAGAGTTTACATGAACCAGACCACGACTTGCTTTAAACACATCCAACCAGTGATTGGCTTCCTGCCATTGTTGTAAAGACACTGCCGCCTCAGCAGCTATTAGATACTGCTCTTCTATCCTAAACACAACAGAGTATTCTTTAGAAGCAGCAGACGGTCTGTTCTCTTTATACTTGAAAGGAAAGTGAAATACCGTTGCACCAGTTACGCTGCCAATCCATGCGGACTTCCGCAGGTCTTTTTGTTCAAATGCTTCTACAAGATCTGGCTGTAATGCGGTACGCGTCGATGGTGCTGCAGGCAGTATGTAAAAACCTCCTTCCAGCGAATTTGCGCTTGCTGTAGCAGCTGCGAACTGCCACAATGTTCCCGTGCTCTCCTTTAAAAAAACGCTTTCTAGTGGTTGGAGGGTATTGACTTCACTATCTTCCAACAATAGAATCGAAGTATCGTACGCATCCGGATATTGCTTGTTATACAGGTACACCCTGCTTAAAAAGGCTAAGACCGTCTTTTTTGAAGGAGCTATCCTGAAAGCTTCCTGCTGGTTGGGAAGCAGGTCAGCGGCTTCTTTCAGATCATCTATTATGATCCTGTAAACTTCTTCCGGACTTATTTTAGATACCTTACTGTTTATGTTGTAATCCGTAGAAGTTACAAAAGGCACTGCTCCAAACGTATTTGTAAGGTAGAAATGCAGTAAGGCGCGCGTAAACAGTGCTTCGCCACGCAGCTGGTTTTTGGTTTGTTCATCAAGCACCGTGCTGTTTGCAATCCCTGCTAAAATAGAATTACACATGTAGATCTGCCTGTAACTGTTGTTCCATAAGGATTTAACAGTTGCGCTTACATCTGTAATCTGCAGCGTATAAAATGCCTGAAAACCGTCAGGTATATTGGAATACCCAACGAGCTCATCTGCAAGGCAGCCGGCCATGCACCCTATACCATTTCCATTACCTGTAAGGAAACCATTTTGTCGCATATCAGCATAAACCTGTAACATAGCCGCGCGCGCCGTTCTAGGATCGTTAAAAACATCCTCCCATAACAACTGGTTGTTCGAAGGTTCCACATCGTCAAAATTACTACAGCAATAAAGCATTACACTCAAAGAGATATATCCCGTTAATCTTAAAATTGTCTTCATGTCTAAAAATTTAAATTAAATCCAAACGCAACCACTTTCAGAGCCGGAGTGTAGCCCGCCGTTGTAAATTCAGGATCCCAGCCATTAAATTTGGTGATGGTAAAAAGGTTCTGAGCCTGTATGTACAGCGCAGCCCTAATTCCTATCCACTTTTCAGGAACCAAATAATTCAGTTGTACGTTTTTAAGTCTGATGTAAGAAGCATCGCTGATTACGGCATCGCTTTCTCTATACTTCATGAAAGCCTGCAGGCTTTCATAGTCTGCTCCTGTTGTAGGATTTTGAAAAGCACCGTTATTTACTGATGGAGAAACAGCTGTTTCCTGTAACGTATTTATCATCGCTCCTGGAAGACCAGATGTGTAATAAGCATTATAGTTCTGCTGTTTTACAAACTGTACCAGAAAATCAAAAGTAAAACCCTTGTAGCTAAAACTGTTATGCCATCCTCCAAAAGCGGTTACACCAATTTCTTTCACAAACTTTCGGTCGTCAACAGTTATCTTTCCGTCTCCGTTCAGATCTTCAAATTCGTACCTGCCCGTTTCTTCATTTACGCCTTTAAGTTTATAGAGTTTTCGCATGTTGATACTTTTACCTACCACATATCTATCTGCATACGTAGAAGCTTCCAAGTTTGGAAAAGACAAAAGTTTATTGTGTGGAAGCGTAAGGTTTAAGCCTGTCTTCCATTTAAACGTTTCTTTATCGATCGCCTGTAACTGAAGTCCGAATTCAAATCCGCTATTTTCAACTACTGCGTCAAGGTTAGCCTGTACACTTTCAAATCCAGTGGTACCGGGTAAAGGAATGCCTACCAGCTGGCTTGAAGATCGGTTCAAAAAATAGGAAATATCCACTGAAAGCCTATTGTTAAACATAGCAAGCTCAAGAGCAGATTCAAACTTTCTATTTTCTTCCCAACTAAAGTCCGGATTAAAGAGCCTTGCAGGTTTTATACCTGTTATATTTCCGTATCTGTCTCCACCACCGTATGTATTAAGGTATTGATAGTCGCCTAAAAGATCGCTCCCTGTTATACCGTAACTTGTACGCAGTTTTCCGAAATCCAACCATTCTGACTCAGAAAGAAAGTTTTCCCTACTGAAGATCCAAGCCGCACCGACTGCACCGAAATTCGCAAAACGATTATTGGGACCAAAACGGCTGGATCCGTCTCTCCTACCCGATAGGTTAAGGATATAACGGTCTTTAAAATGGTAATTTAATCTTCCGAAGAAAGCCTGATACTTATATTGACTGTGAGTGTTATCCATAACTTTTAACTGAGACGCCGCTGCCAGATCGTTTATTAGCAAATTACTGCTGAAACCGGTTCCATATATAAAAAGGTTCTTTGTGTTGGTCTGTTCAAAAGTACCCCCGACCAGCGCTTCCCAACGACTTGTTTCCGTTTTGGTACTCCAGGAAAGCTGAGGTTCGACCAAGAGGGTTTCCCTTTGGGCGTTTCCGCGATAAACTGAAGACTGTTCGCTCGTAAATTCATAAAGAGGGTCATACATCGTATGCGGAAGCATCTTATGCTCCGTACCCATGTAAGAATTGTATCCAAAGTTAAGTTTAGCTTCCAAAGACCTACCCAAGTTATAATTTAAGCCCAGCCTGCTGTTCATCAGGTTGTTATTACTTAAATATGTCGCTTCCAGATTCGCCATCGGATTCTCGAAAGTTCCGTTTTCCCAATTCAGGCTGCCGTCCTCGTTATAAATTTCCGGCGTATTTGGTGGTAATGTTACGTAACTGCTTAGATCAAACGCCGCCTGATTATTTGCCTGCTGTGCAAAATTTCCCGAAAAATTAAGTTTAAAAGATTCATCTTTTGACTGGTGGTTCAAGTTCAACATAAACTGACTACGCTTGTACTGAAAATCTCCCGGATAAACCGTTCCTTCGCTGCGGCGGCTTCCACTCGCCAGAAAACGTGTTTGTGCACTTCCGCCTGAAAGTGAAAACTGAATGTCGCGAGTTACAGCCTTACCTCCCATCAAAAACTTCTGCCAGTCGGTATAGCGATCCTGATTCCAAGTACCATTCACATCATACGCATTTACAGGATATTCTGTGATACCGTCATTTTCGAAAGCATTACGTCGGAGTTGAAGATATTCCTGCGTATTTAAAAGCTTCATAAAGTTGCCTACGGTCCCAATTGAAGTATAAGTATTAATAGATGCCTGCATCTTACCCCCACTACCCTTTTTTGTAGTAATCAATACCACACCGTTTGCACCACGGGAGCCATAGATAGCTGTTGCATCCGCATCTTTCAACACTTCAATGCTTTCAATATCATGGGGGTTTATGCTGTTTAACGGACTTACGTTACCCAACGGCATCACGCCTGAAGAAATTTCGGATTGAGACATAGTCTGTGACGGATAAGGAACACCGTCAACGATATACAGGGGCGCATTACCCTCGGTGCGTAAACTGTTGCGCCCCCTGATCTGTATATCGAAGCCGCCGCCGGGGGTACCGCTGCTCTGCGTAATGTTCACCCCTGCCATACGTCCCTGCATTGCGGCCAGCGGGTTGGCA
>Ga0079224_100006535_pt1 | contig 15470 bp, 13 predicted proteins | sample Stecom2015_FD_80414 | JGI IMG/M metagenome (GOLD analysis project Ga0079224, IMG submission 80414) | Agricultural soil microbial communities from Utah to study Nitrogen management - Steer compost 2015 | ecosystem: Environmental > Terrestrial > Soil > Agricultural land | place: USA: Utah...
CGGCCCGAGCGCTCGTTGGCGATCAGCTCCTCCAGCCACCGGACCTCGCGCTCGCAGGCCTCCAGTCCGTGGCGCTGGAGCTCCAGGGTGTACGCGTCGAGGCGTTCGGCGGCGCGGGCCAGGACGTCGCGCAGCCCCTCCCGCCGCTCCTCGACCCTGCGCCGGCGCCCCTCCAGGATCCGCAACCGGGTCGCCCGGTCGGTGCGGGCGAAGAACGCGAAGTGCACCCCGAAGCCGGCGTCCTCCCAGGTCTCGGGACCGGCCTCGGCGAGCAGCTCGCCGAACCGCTCCTTGCCCTCCGCCGTGATCTTGTAGACGACCCGACCACGCCGGCTGGTCAACGGTGGCACCGCCACGTCATCGGCGGGGGCCTCGCCCGCCTCGGCGATGTAGCCCGCTGCCTGCAGGCGACGCAGTGTCGGATAGAGGCTGCCATAGCTGATCGCCGCCCGGATCGCGCCGAGCTTGGTCGTCAGCTGCTTGCGCAGCTCGTAACCGTGCATCGGACCCTCGTGCAGGAGGCCGAGGATGGCAAACTCCAGTGTCGCCACGCCTGACCTCCTCCCCTCGTCATGTAGCTGCCTGATGTATCGGTCCGATACATCGGGAGACTAGTCCGGGCGGTGTCCTGGCGCAAGTTGCGGCGTCTGCGTACCCTTCATGCCATGCGTGCGCGGCGTCGGGTGGTCGACTACTCGCTCAAGCGGCGAGCCCTGCTGCGCGACGTGTACGCCGGGCGGGTCTCCCTCTTCGAGGTCTGTGACGCCTCGCCGTACCTGAAGAACGCCGCCAAGTACCACGGCGAGATGATCGACGTGCGGTGCCCCATCTGCCGCCGGGAGAACCTCTGGCTCGTGCACTACATCTACGGCGACGCGCTGGGTGCCTCGGCCGGCCAGGCCCGGCCGGTGCGCGAGCTGCGGGGGCTGGCGGCCACCGTACCGGAGTTCCAGGTCTACGTGGTCGAGGTCTGCCGCGGTTGCGACTGGAACTTCCTGGTCGAGCAGTACCTGCTGGGCCACGGCACGACCGACCGGCGGGCGGCACCGGCCCGTGCGGCGGCGGGCGGGCGGAGGTCACCCGCGTGACGTCGCCGCACGTCGGCCCGCATACCGGCCACCCGCAGGCGTGGCCGGGAGCCGGATCGTTGTGCGGGGGGATGGAACAATACGTAGGCTTGGCCCGTTCGGGATCGTCCGCGCGCCTCGGGGCGCGGGTCACCCCTGTCCCGTACCGGGCGGTTACCGCTCCGGTTCGAAGGCTTGGTGGATGAGATGAGCTCGTACGGCGAACCCGCGTCATACGGCCGCAGCTACGACGCCTACGCCGGCTACGACGAACCCGACTCCTACCGGCACTACGTCGACTCGTACGCCTCCGGCCGCCACAGCGCCGAGCCGTACCCGCCGGACCCGTACGCCGCGCCCTCCTCACCCGCCGGGCGTGCCACCGCCGGCCGGGCCTCCGTCGGCCGCGCCTCCGTCGGCCGCGCCGCCGTGGCGCCACCGGTGTCGCCACCGCCGACGGACGGCTCGCCGAGGCACCGGTACGACTGGTCCCGCTCGTCCGGGCGGGCGGCGGTCCCGGTCTCGCCCTCCCCCGCCGGCACCGCGACCGGTCGCGCCAGCGTCCGGCCGCCGGGTGGCCCGGGTGGTCGCAACGGCCGCGGCGGTCCGGGCGACGGGCGCCCTCCGCTGAAGAAGAAGCGGCACTGGATCCGCAACACGCTGCTGAGCATCGTGGCGGTGTGCGTCATGATGGCCGGCGGCGCCATGGTGTGGCTGAGCTACTACGTCGACGAGGTCAAGGCCCCCGACCAGCTGGAGCTCAAACAGGCCAGCCGGGTCTACTACAACAACGGCCGGGAGATGGCGGTCCTCCAGGAGGAGAACCGCGAGATCATCGACACCACCAACCTGACGGTCGTCCAGGAGGCGGTCATCGCCACCGAGGACAAGAAGTTCTGGGAGCACAGCGGCGTCGACTTCTTCGGTATCGCCCGGGCGGCCATCAACAACCTCACCGGCGGCCAGACCCAGGGCGCCTCCACCATCACCCAGCAGTACGCCCGCATCGCCGGTGACCTGCACGGCCAGACCTACGCCCGCAAGCTCAAGGAAGCGGCGATGGCGTACAAGCTGACCCAGAAGTACTCCAAGGAGGAGATCCTCGACTTCTACCTCAACACGGTCTACTTCGGTCGCGGAGCGTACGGGATCGAGGCGGCGGCGAAGGCGTACTTCGGGATCAGCGCCGCGGAGCTGGACGTGGCGCAGGCGGCGATGCTGGCAGGTATCATCCGCTACCCCGACGACGGGTCGACGCTGTCCAGGTACGACCCGATGAACGAGAACCAGAACGGTGAGGCCGAGGCCCGGTGGCGGTGGGTGCTCGCGCAGATGCAGGAGATCAACGCCAGCTCGCTGCAGGGCGTCAACATCGACGAGCTGGAGATGCCCGAGGTCATCAAGCCCTCCACCGTCAGGTCCTGGCACGAGGGTCCGCAGGGTCCGATCGTCCGGCAGGTCCAAAAAGAGCTGGAGGAGATGGGCATCACCGACATCTCCACCGGCGGTTACCGGATCACCACCACCATCGATCGGGAGATGCAGCAGGCGGCGCTGCGGGCGGCGTACCGCAAGCACAAGGACGCCAGCCTGTGGGAGGGGATTCCCAAGGAGGTCGCCGCCGCGATGGTGGCCATCGACCCGACCACCGGCGCGGTGCGCGCCTACTTCGGCGGCACCGACGGCACCGGCTTCGACACCGCGGACTGGAACTGGGACGAGGATGAGCAGAGGTGGACCGGCGGCCGCCCGCCCGGCTCCTCGTTCAAGATCTACACGCTCATTGCGATGCTCCGGGAGGGCATCGCGTTCGACTCCCACTGGAAGACCACGCCGTTCCGACCCGAATGGATGGACGGTGAGGTCCGCAACGCGGGCCGGATCGCTGATCGCTGCGAAGGTGAGGCGCCGGACTACTGCACGCTGCGGTGGTCCACGCAGCAGTCGTACAACGTCCCGTTCGCGTACTTCTCCATGAGGGTGCCCGACGGCCAGGGTCCGCAGAAGATCATGGAGGCGGCCCGCGATGCCGGCATCGAGCGGCTGGCGGACGACAGAGGCGTCGTCCACGACCTGGCCGAGGTGGAGCACGCCGCGGATTACTTCTACCACCCGATCGCCTACGGCCAGTACGGGGTCAGCGTGCTGGAGCACGCCAGCGGCATGGCCACCCTCGCCGCGGGCGGTGTCTACAACAAGCCCCACTTCGTGGAGAAGGTCGAGAAGCGCAACGAGCAGACCGGCGAGTGGGAGGTCATCGCGGGGGAGAAGATCGCCGGCGAGCAGCGCGTCACTCCGCAGCAGGCCGCCGCGATCACCAACGTCCTCACCGGCGTGCCGTGCGCCATGTGGGGCTGCGCCGGCCTGGAGAACGGCCGGCCGGTCGCGGCGAAGACCGGTACGTGGGAGGTGCAGGGGGCGCCCGGCAACGCGGACGCGTGGGTGGTCGGATACACGCCGCAGATCGCGGCCGCGGTCTGGGTCGGCAACCCGGAGTGCAGCTGCCCCATCAAGGACCAGTGGGGCGGTGACATCAACAGCAGCAACCTGCCGGCGTACATCTTCCGGCAGTTCATGAACGAGGCACACGCCGCCAAGGAGTACGCGATCGAGCAGTTCCCGCCCGCACCGTACATCGGCAACCCGCAGCACCCGCTGGCCAACGGCGAGAAGAAGAAGGAGCGTGACCGCGACCGGGACCGGGACCGGCAGTGCCGGGGCATCTTCTGCCTTCCCGGTGGCGGTGACGGCGACGGCCAGGACGGCGGCCCGGGCGATGGCGACCAGGGTGAGGGCGGCGGCGGCGGCCTGGGCGACCTCGGAGACCTGGGAGGTCTCGGGCGTCCGGGAGGTGACGCCGGCGGCCAGGGGGGCGGTGACCTCGGCACCGTCCACAGCGGCGACCCCGGCGGCCGGACGGTGGCCACCCGGGACCGGGACGCCCTCCTGCCCGGTCAGCCGGCCGTGGTGTGACCGCGGTCGTCGGGCGTGGGGATGGCTGAGCGCGGAGCCCGGTTGCAGTCGGAGGTACTCGAGGACCTCCGCGGCGCCCGGCACTACCGCCGGTGGCTGGTGCGCCTGGTCGCACCGTACCTGGGCGACGACCCGATCGAGATCGGTGCCGGACTCGGCGACTACGCCGCGGAGCTGGTCGACGGGCGCACCCGGTACACCGCGACCGAGGCCGACCCGGGTCGGCTGGCGGCGCTGGCCGAGCGCTTCGCCGGCCATCCGGTGGTGCGGGTCCGGCGGCTGAGCCTGCCGGCGAGCGAGACCGGCCAGCACAGCGCGGCGGTCATGCTCAACGTGCTGGAGCACATCGAGGACGACGTGGCCGCGCTGCGTAGCGCCGCCGCGCTCGTGCGGCCGGGCGGCGCGGTGGTGGTCTTCGTCCCGGCGTTTCCGGCCGCCATGAGCCGCTTCGACCGCCTCATCGGCCACCACCGGCGGTACACGAGGCGCAGCCTCGGCGCCGCGCTGGCGGCCGCGGACCTGTCGGTCGAGCGGCTCGGGTACGTCAACTCGCTCGGTCTGATCTCGTGGTTCCTGCTCATGCGGTGCGCGCGGATGACCCCCCGGGACGGCCTGGCGCTGCGCTGCTACGACGCCACCGTGATCCGTGCGGTCGCGTGGGCCGAGCGGCTCGGGCACCCGCCGTTCGGCCAGTCGGTCCTGGCCGTGGCCCGGAGGACACCGCTGTGACCGCCGATGCGGCCCGCACCGGACAGATCGACGCACCGAGCCGCTCCGACCGGTTCGTGCGCGGCCTGTCGGAGGCGATCGGGGGCCCGCTCGGGCGGCACGCCGCCGGCGGCCCCGCCGGCCGGTTCGCGGCCGCCGCCCAGGTCGTCCTCGCCCTCACCTGCGTCACGCTGGTGCTGCACTGGCTACAGAAGTTCCCCTGCCAGGACGCCGACTGGGACGACCTTGAGCAGTACACGCGGTTCTGCTACACGGACGTGATCCCGCTCTACGGCGCCCAGGGCGGGCTCCTCCACGGCGGGGTGCCGTACCTCGACTACGCCCTGGAGTACCCGGTGGTCACCGGGTTCTTCATGACCCTGATCGGGGTGCCGGTGCACGCCCTCGGGACCGCGGTGAGCATCAACGAGTACCAGTGGTTCTACCATCTGACCGCGCTCGGCCTGTTCGCCTGCGCGATCGCGACGGCGGCGATGCTGCTTTCGCTGCGCCGCCGCCGTACGTGGGACGTGGCGATGTTCGCGCTGTCCCCCGCCCTGCTCGTCACCGCCACCGTCAACTGGGACCTGCTCGCGATCGTGCTCGCCGTCGGCGGGCTGCTCGCCTGGGCCCGCCGCCTGCCGGTCCACGCCGGGGTGCTGCTGGGCCTGGGAACGGCCGCGAAGCTGTGGCCCGGGCTGCTGTTCCTCCCGCTGATCATGCTGGCGCTGCGCACCGGCCGTCATCGTCCGGTGTGGACCTCGGTGGCCACGGGTGTGGGCACGTGGCTGGCGGTCAACGTGCCGGTCATGCTGGCCAACTTCGACAACTGGAAGCGGTTCCTGGAGCTCAACACCCACCGCCCGGTCGACTGGGGCACGCTGTGGTACGTCGGCCGCTTCCTCGACGGCGCGTGGCGGTCCGGTGTGCCCGGGGACCGGGGACCGTTCCAGTGGCTGGCCGCGCACGTCGACCCGTACCTCAACTGGACCTCGTACGCGCTGTTCCTGGCCGCCTGCGCCGGCATCGCCTGGCTGACCCTGCGCGCCCCGCGGCGCCCCCGGGTGGCCCAGCTCGCCTTCCTCGTGGTCGCCGCGTTCCTGCTGACGAGCAAGGTGTGGTCGCAGCAGTTCACGCTGTGGCTGCTCCCGCTGCTGGTGCTGGCCCGGCCGCGGTGGCGGGCGTTCCTGGCGTGGCAGGCCGCGGAGATCTGCTACTTCCTCGCCTTCTACGGCAAGATGCTCATCGAGTCCGGCCGGGACGTCATGCCGGAGGGCGTGTTCGTGCTCGCCGCCGCCGGCCGGTGGGTCGCCGTGGCGGTCCTGTGCCTGCTCATCGTCCACGACATCCGGTACCCGCGTCTGGACCCGGTCCGCGCGGTCTATCCGGACGACCCCGACGCCGGTGTCCTCGCCGACCCTGTCGCCCCCGGACCCACAGCGCCGTCCGCTCGGCCCGCGGCGCCCGGGTGGATCGCTCCGCACAGCGGCAACTAGCTGCCTTCCCGCGCCCGGCACTGACCGACCCACGCGGCCTGGGTGGAGTCGCGCCTTGACGGACCCGGTCGGCGATGGCGGCCAGGGACGACAGGCTGGATGTGGGCGACATCGCCCGAGGCGCTGCGAACTGACTAGGGCACAACAAGGACACGGGCCACTTGAGTGTGGGTGTCGACCCGACCGAGGCTGAAGGCATCAGCGTACGGTATGCCGCGAAAGCGTCAACCAGACTCTCGAAGGCCCTCTGCCCCTTCTCCGCGGTCGCCCGTGACGGCGTCCCGATGACGCCAGAGGTCGTGTACGCCCGCATGCCGAGGCTCAGCAGGTGCGGCCGGACGCTGGCCTCGTGGTCGGCAGACAGGTAGCTGTCGTCGACCAGCTCGGGCTTGAGGTACAGCCGGCTACGGGTTGAGGTCGAACACGACCGAGCGGCCGATCTCCTCCCGCCGGATGCCCAGCCCGTCGCCGGTGGCGAACAGGGCGGTCTCCCACTCGGTGCCCTCGACCCGGTCCGCGAGCACCACCACCGTCTCGACCCCGAGCGCCCGCAGGTACGACACGCTGCCGGAGTCGGGGAAGGTGGTGGTCACCTCGCGCACCTGGCGCAACGTGTCCGGTGTGTAGCCCGAGGCACCGTTGACGATCGGGACGAACCGGTCGGTGGTCCACCGCATGACGTGCATGTCGGTGAGGGAGTCGCTCGGCAGGACCAGCACCGGCCCGTCGACGGTGGCCAGCGCCTCCGGCTGCGGCGGCGCCACCGGATGCTCCAGCGGGCCGATGCCCTCGACGAACACCAACAGCAACGGCACCACCAGCGCGACCCGCGGCCACAGGCCCGGGGCCGGGTAGCCGCGCTCGACCGCGAACTCCCGTGCCCGCACCGCCAGCGCGGTCAGCGCCCCGGCCGCGAGCACGGCCAGCAGCAGGGTGGTCCAGATGACCAGGCGGCCCGGGGTCCGCAGGGCGTCCCATCCCGGCAGCCAGTCGAACAGCGGCCGGTAGAGCACGCCGTCGAAGAAGCCGGTCCCCAGCGCCAGGACGGCGCTGGCGGCCACCCCCAGTGCCAGAGCCAGCCGCGCCCGCCAGGACCACACCGAGACCACCAGGCCCGCCGCGGCCACGGCGATGAGCGCGTACCCCGGCAGCAGCGCCATCTCCGACGGGGCGCTCAGCGCCTCCCGGGCGCCGGCGTGCCGGTCACCCCACAGCCAGTTGTCCGGGGAGGCGATGAAGAAGCCTTGCGGTGGTGGCGAGAACAGCTCCACCTCGGCGAACGACCGCCGCGCCTCCGGGTGCTGGTCGAGCACGATCAGGTACGGCAGCGCCATGAGGACCGTGACCGCTGCGAAGATCGTGCCGCCCACGAGGTCGGCGGCGAGCACCGGTCCGGTCCGGTGCCGTGGCCGGCGGAGGATCCGGCGGACGAGCCACCCGAGCCCGACCACCACCGCGATGAGCGCCATGACGTAGACGAACGGCAGGCCGATCGCGAACCCGAGGGTCACCTGCCACGCGGCGACCAGCCAGCCGGCCATGATCCAGCCGGGGCGGACGCGGCCCGGCCGGAACCCGTGCCGCAGCGACCAGCCGTGGCCGCGGGCGAGCATCGCCAGCGCCAGCGCGATCCCACCGGTGGAGATGACGTGCAGGTGCTCGGCCTGGGCCAGGCGCCACGGGGCGTAGGCGAACGCCAGGCCGGCCACGATCGCCCCGATGCGGCCGGACCCGAGCTGGCGTGCCAGCGCGTACGCGCCGATGAACGCCAGCGCGTGGACGAGGACGAAGATGATGTTGTAGCGCAGCAGCGCGTCGGCCGGTCCGCTGCCGAGCATCCCGGCCGGCGCGTACCCCAGCAGCGTGTCGGAGAAGGCGTACGTCCACCGCTCCGGGTAGAAGGCGTTGGTGTGCCACAGAGAGGTGGGGTCGGTCAGCAGGATGTGGCCCGGCCAGGCGAGCAGCCAGGACACCAACGTGGGGTCGCCGAGGTCCTTGGGCAGGGTGTGGCGGGGGTACTGCAACGCCGGCCAGGTCATCACCACCGCGAGGATCAGGCTGCCGACCACCGCCACGGTCCACTCGTGAGCCAGCACGCGCCCGATCGCGGCCGCCGTCCGGCGTAGGCGGCCGGGTTCGCGTTCCGGTTCCGGGGCGAACGCCGCCCATCGCTCCTCCTCGGACACCGCCGCGGTCGCGGAGCCGTCCTCCGTGTCGGGAGCGGCCTGCGCGCCGCCGGCCGCGCCCTCCGAGGTGTCGGCCGTGCCTTCCGCGGTGCCGGCTGTGACGTCCGGGGTGTCGGCTTCCGCGGTGTCAGCCGCGCTCGCCGGGGTGTCGGTCGCCGGTTCCGCGGTGTCGGCGACGTCCGCTGCCGTGCCGTCGACCCCGGTGCCGTCGACCCCGGTGCCGTCGACCCCGGTGCCGCCGGCGTCGGCCGTACGGGCAGCCTCCTCAGTGACCTCGGGGGTGTCCTCGACCGTGGCCGGGATCTCCCCGGTGCGGTCGGCGGCGTCCCCGGGCGTACCGGTGGTGGCACCCGGTGCGGTGGCGGCCTCCGGCGCCCCGGCGGGTGTGTCCTCCGCCCTTGGTGCCGTGTCGTCCGCCAGCTCCAGCTCCACGGTGGCGGCCTCCGACGGGTCGGCCGGGGGCGGGGGCGGCGCCGCCGGGGCGTCGGTACGCCCGCCACCGACCTTCGGCCGCCGGTCCCCCGTGCCTCGCCCCCGTGTGGCCATCTGACCCCTAACCGATCCGCTCGCGCAGGAAGGCGATGTCGGCGGCCTGGCCGTCGACGCCGCCGGGCGTCTCCACGACCACCGGAGCGCCGGCCTGCCGGACCACCTCCGCGATGAGCTCGGGGTCGATCTCCCCGTGGCCGAGGTTGGTGTGCCGGTCCCGGCCGGACCCGAACGGGTCACGGGAGTCGTTGGCGTGGACGAGATCGATGCGGCCCGTGATCGCGCGGACCCGGTCGACGATCCCGGCCAGCTCCTCCCCTCCGGCGAACGCGTGGCAGGTGTCCAGGCAGAAGCCGGCGCCGAACTCGCCCACCGCGTCCCACAGCCGGGCCAGCGCGTCGAGCCGGCGGGCGCAGGCGTTGTCGCCGCCGGCGGTGTTCTCGATCAGGATCGGCAGCGGAAACCCGCCCTGCTCGGCCGCGTACGCGAAGGTCTTGCGCCAGTTCTCCACACCGGTCGCGAGATCCGCGCCGGCGTCCACGTGGCCGCCGTGCACGACCAGGCCCGACGCCCCGATCTCCGCCGCCGCGGTGGCGTGCGCGAACAGCAGCTTGCGGCTCGGGATGCGGATGCGGTTGTTCGTGGTGGCGACGTTGATCCGGTACGGGGCGTGGATGTACACGTCGACCGCTGCGGCGCGCAGCGCCTCCGCATCCGCCCGCGGCTGGGGCTCCTTCCAGCCCTGTGGATCGGTGAGGAAGAACTGGACCACCTCCGCCTTGCGCGCGGTGGCGGCCTCGAGCGGATCGGTGCGGTCGACGTGAGCCCCGATGCGCATGAGGCGCAGGATACCCCGGCGCGCCAGCCCGGGGTGGCGGTTGCCGTACGTCACGGGTACCGCACGGAGCGTCCCACCGCCCGCCCTGGCTACCCGGCGGCCTGCCCGCGCCCGGTCCACCCGGCGGCCTGCGTGCGACGGGCCACCCGGTCCGCCTCCGGGCGACCCGGTGGTTCGCCCGGGGCCGCCACCCGGGCGGGCGAGTCGGCGGCGCGTGCCGTCACTGCCCCCTACGTGTCTCGTTGACCCAGGGTGGGACAGGCACCCGCCCGCGCTCCGGAAGAACGTTCGTACGACCTGGGGGATGACAGATGAGAGTCAACCGGTCCTGGGGTCCGCGGTTGGCCGCGGCCGTGGTGCTGATCGGCGCACCGGTGCTGTGGGCGTCGACCGCCTGGGCCCAGCCGTCGGCCACGGTGGTCTTCACCGGCGGGTGCGCCTCGGAGTTCGTCGGTCCGCAGACGGTCGTCGTGCCCGAGCCGCGGGAGACGACGATTCCCGCCGGCGCCACGGTACGGCTGGTCAACCGGCTCGGCACCGCCGGCACGTTGAGCCTCGACGGCGAACCCGCCGCCGAGCTGCCCGCCGGCGCGGAGGTGGAGGTGCGGCTCCACGCCGGCACGCTCGCGGCCAGCATGGAGATCGAGTGCGCAGACGGCGACACCGCGACGGCCACCGCCACGGTCCGGACCGGGCCGGCCGGGCAGGCTCCCTCCACGGCGCCGTCCGCCGGCTCGCCGGGCGGCGACCCGGACGGTGACCAGGGCGCCGAGCCGGACGAGACACCCGCCACCGGTGGTCCGTCGCCGGCGGCGACCGGTCCGGGCGGCTCGGCCGGGCCCGGTGCCGGGTCAACCGACGCCGCGCCCGAGCCGGTGCCGGCGTCCGCGGGCGGCGGCACAGGTGACCGGCCCAACAGCGCGCTGGCGCTGGTGGCGGCCGCCTGCGTGGCCGGGGTGCTGGCAGCCGTGATCCGGGCGTTCGCGGCACGGCGCTCTACCCGAACAGAATGGACATAAGGCATAATAGTACGTAGCCCGTGCTCCGAGGCTCCGCGGGGCGCCGGGGTCCATGCTCGTCGGTGTGGTCGTTCCTCCCCAGGTCCCACCCAAGGAAATGGGCCCCAGGCGCCCCGCGGTCTTCCCACCGGCCCGTGCGCTACGATGGGGCGGTTCCGCGCCCGGCGCGGGACCGACGCCAGACCTCCTGCCACGGACGGACCGTGGCCGCCGAGCCCACAGGAGGTGGACCAGTCTTGCGTCACTACGAGCTCATGGCCATTCTCGACCCTGGCCTCGAGGAGCGGGCCGTGGCGCCGACCCTGGAGCCTTATCTCAAGGTGATCCGCGACGCCGGTGGCGCGGTGGAGAAGGTCGACGTCTGGGGACGGCGGCGCCTCGCGTACGAGATCAAGAAGCGGTCGGAGGGCATCTACGTCGTCATCGACGTGCAGGCACCCCCGCAGGCGGTGGCCGAGCTGGACCGGCAGCTGCGGCTGAACGAGGCCGTGCTGCGCACCAAGGTGGTCCGGCCCCAGCCACACTGAGGACACGCGCGCGGGTCACACTGGTGTGGCAGGCTGGCGCAGGATGGAACGGACGGTGCCGCGTCGCGTCGGGGCCGCGCGCAGGATGAGGGAGATGACAGCATGGCTGGGGACACGACCATCACACTGATCGGCAACCTGACCGACGACCCGGAGCTGCGGTTCACGCCGTCGGGGGCGGCGGTGGCGAAGTTCCGCGTGGCGTCCACGCCGAGGTATCTGGACCGCCAGACCGGCGAGTGGAAGGACGGCGAAGCGCTGTTCCTGACCTGCAACGTGTGGCGGCAGGCGGCGGAGAACGTGGCCGAGTCGCTGCAGCGCGGGACCCGGGTGATCCTCTCGGGCCGGCTCAAGCAGCGCTCGTACGAGACCAAGGAAGGCGAGAAGCGCACCGTCTTCGAGGTCGAGGTAGACGAGATCGGCCCGTCGCTGCGGTACGCGACCGCCAAGGTGCAGAAGATGTCCCGCTCGTCCGGTGGCGGCTTCGGCTCCGGGTCCGCGACCGACGACCCGTGGGCGTCCGCCACCCCGGCCGCTCCGACCGGCGCCGCCGCCGGGGGCAACTTCGACGACGAACCTCCATTCTGAGCAACGGGAGATTGCGAGCAATGGCCAAGGCTGCCGCACCGCGAAAGCCGAAGAAGAAGGTGAACCCCCTCGACAAGGAGGGCATCACCTACATCGACTACAAGGACACCGCGCTGCTGCGGAAGTTCATCTCCGATCGCGGCAAGATCCGGGCACGGCGGGTGACCGGGGTCACCAGCCAGCAGCAGCGGGAGATCGCCCGCGCGATCAAGAACGCGCGGGAGATGGCGCTGCTGCCGTACACCACCTCCAGCCGCTGACGGGGGCCCCGATGAAGATCATTCTCAAGCAAGAGGTCAACGGGCTCGGGTCGCCCGGGGACGTGGTCGAGGTCAAGGACGGGTACGGGCGCAACTACCTGCTCCCCCGGGGGTACGCGATCCGGTGGACCCGGGGCGGGGAGAAGGATGTCGCCGCCATCCGGCGCGCCCGGCAGGCACGCGAGATCCGTGACCGGGAGCACGCCACCGAGATCGCCGAGCAGCTGGCCGGGCTCGATGTACGCCTGTCGGCGCGGGCCGGCTCCGGTGGCCGTCTGTTCGGGTCGATCACGCCGGCGGAGATCGTCGAGGCGGTCAAGGCGGCCGGTGGGCCGCCGCTCGACCGCCGACGGCTGGAGCTGTCCGCCCCGATCAAGACCACCGGACAGCACAAGGTCAGCGTACGCCTGCACCCCGAGGTCACGGCGACCTTCGAGGTCGCGGTCCTGCCGGCGCGCTGAGCCGTCCGGCCGCCGGAACCGCGGCCGGCCGAAGGCCTCCCGGTGGGACCCTCCGGCGAGACCTACGTCAGGACGGTCGTGAGCGCGGTGGCCATACCCGCTCCGATCACGGCCGCCGCCAGACCGATGGCACCGGGACGCCAGGTGAACGCGAATCCGCGCAGCACGGCCGCGGCCGCCACCGCCAGGAGTACCGCGCCCACCAGCCCCGGGGCGGCGCGTCCGAGCGTCGCGAGCGCCTCGGCCCGTGGAGACCTGCAGTCGGACCCCACCGGCTCCACGCAACCGGGCGGCAGGGCGCCGCTACGGGTCACGGCCCACAGGAGGTAGAGGACCAGGGGCACGACGAAGAACGCCAGCGTCCACCGCAGCACCAGCTTCAACGGCGGTGCGCTGTCCCAGTCGCCCGGCCCGCCCGGAGGCGGTGGCGGTGGACCGGTGTGGGGGACCGGTCCGTGGCTCGTGCCTGGCCCGGGAGCGGGCCAGGCACCGCTCGGACCCGTGGCCGGTGGCGGCGGCTGGTGCGCCGCGGGCCGCGCCTCCCAGGGACCACCGGTGTAGCCGTACCCGGGGTCGAACGGGGAGGCGGACCGGGATCCCGGGTCGGTCCCACCTCCGTACCCGGCCCCGTACCCGGGGTCGGGCCCGTCGCCGTATCCGGAGTCCGCGGCGCTCGCCCGCGGAGTCTCCCCGGTGCCCGCGTGCCATGCCACGCCGCCCTGGGCGGCGCCACCGGACCCGGCGTCGCGCGGCCGGCCGGCCCCCACCGGCCAGGCGCCACCCGTACCGGGATCCGGTCCCGTGCCACCCGGCTCGCCTGCGCGACCGTCACCGGGCGAGGGACCGGGTGTGGGTGACCAGCGCGTGTCCACCGCCGGAGCGTCGCCGGTCCATCGGCGAAACGCAATCCCCCGTACAGCCAAACCGGCCCTCCGCAGGCACACTGTTGCCGGCCGGGCGACGGAGCGTTCTTCTCGAGCGGCCCGAGGTCGGTCTCAGCGGCTGAGGGTCGGTCTCAGCGGCCCCGGTCGGGCCGCATCGGCCTGCCGGGTCGTACGGTCCCTGACCGGCCGTGCCGGGTCCGGCCGACAGGCGCGCACGGCACGCCGCGCGGAAACTTCTCTGCACAGGCTGGGGACGGCTGCCGCGCAGGCAGTGCCCGCCGCTGGCGCTTGTCCCCAGAAGTTGTCCACAGGATGTGCACAGCGCGGCGCACACCCCGTCCCGGAGAGTTCCACAGTGTTATCCCCAGGCCGTCCACGGCCGCGGTTGAGCCGGCGCCCGGGCGGCCCTACCGTGACGTGACGGAGCGGCCAGGGGAAGTGTCGCACCCGTGGGGGACGCTCGTGCCGACGCGCCAGGAGGGGGAGAGTGTCGATCACCGACGATGCGCCGGTCGAGCAGCTCGCCAGGCCACCGGCTGCGGTCGAGCCCCAGTTCGACCGGACGCCGCCGCAGGACATCGCCGCCGAGCAGAGCGTCCTGGGTGGGATGCTGCTGTCCAAGGACGCCATCGCCGACGTGGTGGAGATCCTGCGGGCGAGCGACTTCTACCGCCCGGCCCACGCCATCATCTTCGACGCGATCCTGGACCTGTACGGTCGGGGCGAACCGGCCGACCCCGTGACCGTGACCGCCGCGCTGACCGACGCCGGCATGATCAACCGGGTCGGCGGCATGTCGTACCTGCACGACCTGGTGCACACGGTGCCGACCGCCGCCAACACGGCCTACTACGCGCGGATCGTCGCCGACCGGGCGGTGCTGCGCAGGCTGGTCGAGGCGGGGACCCGGATCGTCCAACTCGGGTACGGTGCGGCATCCGGCGGCGGCAGGGACGCCGCCGACGTCCTGGACCTGGCCCAGCAGATCGTCTACGACGTGGGCGAGCGGCGCCTGAACGAGGAGTTCCAGCCGCTGTCGGAGATGCTCCAGCCGACCCTGGACGAGATCGAGGCGATCGGCTCCCGTGGGCCCGAGATGACCGGCGTGCCCACCGGGTTCAGCGACCTGGACGCGTTGCTGCACGGCCTGCACCCCGGACAGCTCATCGTGGTCGCCGGCCGGCCGGGGCTGGGGAAGTCGGCCGCCGGCCTGGACTTCGCCCGGAACGCGGCGGTGCGGCACGGTCTCACCAGCGCGATCTTCTCCCTGGAGATGAGCAAGGTCGAGATCGTCATGCGGCTGCTGGCCGCGGAGGCCCGCGTGCCGCTGCATGTCCTGAGGTCCGGACAGCTCTCCGACGAGGACTGGAGCCGCCTGGCCCGCCGGATGGGCGAGATCAGTGAGGCGCCGCTGTTCATCGACGACACGCCCAACCTCACCCTGATGGAGATCCGGGCCAAGGCGCGCCGCCTGCGCCAGCGCCACGACCTGCGCCTGCTCGTCGTCGACTACCTCCAGCTCATGACCTCGCCCCGGCGGGTCGAGAGCCGCCAGCAGGAGGTCTCCGAGCTGTCCCGCGGACTGAAGCTGCTGGCCAAGGAGATCGAGTGCCCGGTGGTGGCGATCGCCCAGCTCAACCGGGGACCGGAGCAACGCACCGACAAGCGTCCCCAACTGTCCGACCTGCGCGAGTCTGGCGCGATCGAGCAGGATTCGGACGTGGTCATCCTCCTGCACCGGGAGGACTACTACGACAAGGAGTCGCCGCGCGCGGGCGAGGCCGACTTCATCGTGGCCAAGCACCGCAACGGCCCGACCGACACCATCACGGTCGCCGCCCAGCTGCACTACTCCCGGTTCGTCGACATGGCGATGGGTTGACCCGGCGACCCGGCCCGGTCACGCAACCGCCGCGTCGGGTCGCGGCTCAGTCCGCGGGTACCAGTGACACGGCCACGACGGCGTCGAACACG
>Ga0079224_100006536_pt1 | contig 15470 bp, 16 predicted proteins | sample Stecom2015_FD_80414 | JGI IMG/M metagenome (GOLD analysis project Ga0079224, IMG submission 80414) | Agricultural soil microbial communities from Utah to study Nitrogen management - Steer compost 2015 | ecosystem: Environmental > Terrestrial > Soil > Agricultural land | place: USA: Utah...
CATGTTCTGGGCATAGACCGAACAGGTGGCGTGGTTGTCCCCACAGATGCCGCAGATCCGGCTGGTGATGAAGTGGGCGTCGCGGGGATCCTTGCCCTTCATGAAGACGGAGTAGCCACGGAACACCGCGGAGGTGCTGTGGCAGTCGACCACGCGCCGATTGGCGAAGTCGATCTTCGCGTAGATGCCGAGGCTGCCCACGATCCGTGTGATCGGATCCCAGGCCATCTCGACGAGTTCGCTCCGTTCGGCCTCCGGAGTCGCTTGAGTCGGTTCGGTGACGGTCATGGTTGCCTGCGTTCCCCCTTGTATGTGCTCCCGACGTGCGCGGCCTTACCTGGCCCGCTTCACCAGGGCGCCCGGTAACCGGTGAGCAGCTGATCGCCTTTGGTACGCCACTTCGGTTCTTTGTCCACAGTGTTGAGAGTGATCCGCCGCAGCCGCCGGACCACTCCGCCGTAGGCGCGGCTGATGGTGGACGACAACGCGCCTCCCGGCGGCTCATCCATGAACGGCATGAACTTGTCCGGGAAGCCGGGCATGGTGCAGGCGATGCAGATCCCGCCCACGTTGGGGCAGCCGCCCAGGTTGTTGATCCAGCCCCGCTTCGGCACGTTGCACTTGACCACCGGCCCCCAGCAGCCGATCTTCACCAGGCACTTCTGGGAGCCGTACTCCTCCGCGAACTCGCCCTGCTCGTAGTAGCCACCTCGGACACATCCCTCATGGACGGTCACCCCGAACAGCCAGGTGGGGCGCAGCTTGTCGTCCAGCGGGATCATCGGGGCCTGTCCGGAAAGCTGATACAGCAGATAGGCCAAGGTCTCCGACATGTTGTCGGGGTGGACCGGGCAGCCGGGCACGTTCACGATCGGCACCCCCGTCGCCGAACGCCAATCCCAGCCCAGGTAGTCCGCCAATCCCATGGCGCCGGTGGGGTTACCCGCGGTGGCATGGATCCCGCCGTAGGTGGCGCAGGTGCCCGCCGCTACCACCGCTAGCGCCTTCGGCGCCAGTCGGTCGATCCAGTCCGTGGTGGTACGCGGCTGCCCGGTGACCGGGTCGTTGCCGAACGCCGCCCAGTACCCCTCTTCCTTGATGTCCTCGTTCGGGATCGACCCCTCGACCACGAGCACGAACTTCGAAAGCTCGCCCCGGTCGGCCTTGTGGAACCACTCGATGAAGTTGTCCGCTCCCTGCTCCGGCCCGCACTCGAAATCGATCAGCGGCCAGTGCACCTGCACCTTCGGCAGGCCGGGCAGCCCACCCATGACGATCTGCTCAATGCTGGGTTGGGTGGCCGCGGTCAGCGAGACCGAGTCCCCGTCGCAGCTCAGACCGGCGTTGATCCAAAGAATGTGTACGGGGTCCTGCTCGTCCGGTCCACCGCCGGTGGCGGTGGGGCCCGGCTCAGCCATCGTGGTCATGAGTTACCTCCCTACCCGGTGGATCTCGTCCTGCTGACGTGGCGGCACCGGCATGGCCCGCCGATACGCGTCGACCGTGAGCTCCCACAACACGTGGTAGACCGTGGTCTGCGCTTCTTGGATGCGGTGCACTGAGGAGGAGGGCATCACGAACAGGTGGGCGATCCGGCCGGGTTCGGCCATCCGCCCCCCGCGGGAACCGGACAGGCCGACGGTCACCATTCCCAACCGTCGGGCCTGATCGAAGGCGGCCAGTAGATTGGCAGAGTTGCCACTAGTGGACAGTCCGACCGCGATGTCGCCGGGCCGGCCCAGCGCCGCCAGTTGTCGGGCGAACACCACCTCGAATCCGACGTCGTTACCGAGCGCGGTCACCGTGGCCATGTCGGTAGTGAGTACGGTCGCCGGCAGCGGAGGCGCGGGGGGAGGTGGATCCATGAACAGGTGCGCCAGCTCCGCCGCGTCCGTGGCGCTGCCGCCGTTGGCAAAGGTGAACAGCCGACCACCGGCGAGGAACGCCTGGGCCATGGCCTGCGCACAGGCGACGATCCGTTCGCGCTCCTGGGTCAGCACCCGCTGCCGCAGCTCGATGATCTCCCGGGTTTTCTCCTCAGTCGATCTACGTAGCTCGGCCAGCAGGTCGTCCGAGTCGACGGCCGTACCGGTCAGGAACGGATAGAGCGCCCCGGTGAGGTCGTCACTCATTACCTCTCCTTCACCTCGTCGGTGGGGTTCAGCACCGCGATCGCCTCCCCGGCGTGCACCAGCACCGTGTCGCCGGGTCCGGCGGTCACCAGCGCCACGCTCACCTCGTCGGTGGTGCCGTCGAAGTCGACCAGCGCCATTCGGTCCGGCCGCAGTTGGAGCACCCGGCCCGGCTCGGCCTGGTCGGCGCAGGTGAGGCAGACCGGCCCGACGCAGTGTTCGGCGGATGGCTGAGGCGATTCCGGCCGGGTCATGTGGTCCGTCCATTCATCGGTAGCTGCTCCAACAGCACGTGCACCAGCTCCCACAGCAGGTGGTACGTGGTGACGTGCACTTCCTTGACCACGGTCGGATCGGTCGCCTCCGCCGCCAGCAGATGCGCCACCGCCGGGTCGGTGGCCAGCTCCCCGCCGTCTCCACCGGTCAGCGCGAGCGTGAGCATGCCCCGTTCCTGGGCGGCCTGGAGGCCACGTTGGACGTTGCGACAGTGCCCGTCGGGGGAAATCCCCAGGGCGATGTCGGTGGGCTGGCCCAGGTGCCGCACCTGGTGGGCGAACACTTCGTCGAACCCGACTCGGCTCGCCAGTCCGGTCACGGTGGCGGCGTCGGCGGCGAGGCACAGCGCCGGCAGGGCCGGTTTGCCCACGATCACCGGGTGCACGAACTCGACCGCCACGTGCTGGGCGTCGGTGGCCGCACCACCGTTGCCGAACACCAGCAGTCGACCGCCGCGGCGGAATCGGTCTGCCATGGCGTGACACGCCGCCGCTACTACTTCGGCACGTTCGGCCAGCCGTTCAAGCGGTGCCACTCGGCGAGCGAATAGCGTATCCACCGTCGCGGGCGCGAGGTCGACTGAAAACGGCATACGGTGCACATCCCTACAATTGCTAAGGAGGTGACGTAACCGTATAGCTACCGAGAGCTACCTGCAGCCGAATCCTGGGGAATCACTAAAAATCGCTGCCGCCCCGGCAGACCCGCGCGGCGCAGCAGTCTCCGCTCACTGCAGCGTGGCGCGAGCGACCGCCCCTACCTCAGCGTCGACCTGTGCCACAATGTCTCCGGTCGGGGACCAGATGGTCGAGCGGCCCGCCGCCTGCGAGTATCCGTCGGTGATTCCCGCGAAACTGGCCACCGCCACCCAGACCTGGTATCCGATCGCAATCTCGTGCGCCCGCTCTTCCTGCCGGATGGCCTCGTGTGGATGGGTGACGGTAGCCGCCGCGTACAGGTCCAAGCCTCCCAGGGCGGTGTCCGCCACATGCTGTGGCTCCCACAGGTCCCGGCCGACCGCTAAGCCCACCCGCCACCCGTCGACACTCAGCACCGACGGGGTGTTGCCCTGGGCGAACCGGTGCGGCTCCTCCCCCTCCAGCCACATCTTGTGGTAGGCGACCGTGACCCCACCGCTCGAGACGGCTAGCATCCCGATGTGGCTGCGGCCGGTCTCCCCGTGCACCGGCGCCCCGACCAGCGCCAACGCCCCCACCTCGGCGCAGGCCTCCACCACGGGGGCCAGCCGCTGATCCCGGTGGGTGATCGGGGGCGCACCCAACTCGTACCCGGTCAACGACAGCTGCGGAAAGATCACCATCTGGGCGTGCGCCCGCCGGACCACCTCCGCATGGTGCTCGGCATTGGCAGCCACGTCGAACGGCTCGCACTCCGGCTGAGCCACAGCGATGGTCAGCGGTCCGCGCATGGCAGCCCCCATGATCGGCCGGGCCGGGTTCCGGTCAGTCCTCAGCATAGGGCAGACGGTCCCCGGAAATCGGCGTTGCCGCAGGTTAACGGGGGCGACTCCCGGCCGATCACGGGGGCGTAAGGGGCGCAGTACCGATCAGGTGCGGGCCGGCTCCGGCGCCGTCTCCACCGGGGCCTTCGTCGGCCGGGTGGCCAGGGCGCCGCCCGGCCCCTCGAACCGTCGACCCCAACCGGTGAGGACGGCGAACACCATCACCACGGTGAGCGCCAACGGGTACACGGTGCTGACGAACATGGTCTGGATGCTGACCGGGTCGAGGTGGTCGTACCCACCGGTCAACTGGGCCCCGATGAACAGGTAGGCGCTCAGGAACGGGATCACCCCACCCAGCCCCATCGTGAAGCAGTCCATGACGTTGGAGCGTCGGTAGGGGTGCAGGTTCACCCGGGCGCCGATCTCATCCGCGATCGGTCCGAAGGCCAGCATGGAGGCGGAGGTGACCCCGCCGAACAATCCGCCGGTGACCACCGAGCCGACCGCGATCGACGCTTCGGCCCCGCGCGGGGTGGCGGCCAGGCGGCTGTTGCTCAGCCAGTCCACCAGCCGCTGCAGCACCCGCGCCTCGGACAGCACCCCCACGATCCCGAACACCGAGATCACCAGGATCACGGTGCTGAACATGGAGCTGAGGCCCTCCACCAGGAAGCCCACCGGGGTGCCGTCCGCCACCCCGAGCACGCCCTCAAAGCTCATCAAGCCGGTCCCCAAGGCGGTGAGCGTGCCCAGCACCAGCCCGACCGTGACCGCCTTGAAGATGTCCCGGGTCAGGAACGCCACGGTCAGCATCACCGCCACCGGGATGAGCATGATCAGCCCACGTGGGCTGGCCTCCTCCGGGAGCACCCCGGCGGCGTCCCCGCCGCTACCGCCCCCCAGCAGCAGGTACACCAGCGCGGCCAACCCGGCGGCGGCCAGCGCGTACTTGGCGCGGGCCGCCACTACCCCACCGATGTCGGCCACTCCGCTGCGGCGACGGAACCGCTGGGAGGCGGCGGAGATGATGGTGGTGTCGGAGATCGGGGCGAGGTTGTCACCGAAGATCCCGCCGGAAACGATCGCGCCCGCCAGCAGCGCCGGCTCCGCCCCCAGCGCCACACCCGCCGGGTAGAAGATCGGGAACGCGGTGAACATGGTGCCGATCGAGGAGCCGGTCGCCATCGCGACCGTACACACCACAATGAACGTGAAGAGGGTGAACAGCCGGGCATCGACCCCTATTTCGTTGGCCAGCCACACGAACCCGTCGGAGACGTTGGTGGCCTTGATCAGCTGGGCGAACATGCCGATCACCAGCAGGATGACCACGATCGACACCGCGGTCGGGCTGCCGATGCCCCGCATCACCGCATCCCAGTAGTGCCGGTAGTTCGTGGCCAGCACGGCACCGAGCAGCAGCGCTACGAAGCCCCCCATCGCCAGCGCCTGCATCTCGAATGCCTGCAGGATCACAAAGAACAGCACGCAGAAGAACAGAAAGACGGCGACGGGTACGAACGCCGCCAGCCAACCGCCTCGGAACGTCAGTTCGCGGGGCTCAGACATGACGACTCCTCTCTGCGCGTCCGCTCCGCGCGCCTTCTCCGTACGGGCGACTCCCCTCCTCGCAATCGGTGCCCGGTGTGTAGTCCTATCTAATACCGCCGCACGAGCTATGCGCAATGGCACTGCACACAGCCCCGCCGGTACCCCATCACAGGGAAGCGTGCAGGCGCTTGCTACCTGGCACTATCTGCCCCCAGTGCCCGACTCCGTCGGAGCTCCGACCATGAGCGTGCACCCTCACTGCACATCGACGTTCACACCTGGCATACAATTCGGGCATGATCGGGCGTAGGCTGCGGGAACTGCGGACCGCCCGGGGGATGAGTCTGCGGGCGTTGGCCAACCAGACCGGGTTGTCGGCCACCCTGCTCAGCCAGATCGAGCGAGGGGTGACCGAACCGAGCCTGCGCACCTTGCGTCAGCTGGCCCGGGTGTTCGGCCAGTCAGTGGCGACCCTGTTCGACGAGGGCGCCACCCCCGCGGTCCACATCAGCCGGGAGGGAGAACGCTCCCGGATCGTGTCCCCGCGGGGATTCATCCAGTACGAGCGACTGGCCCCCGGCAACGGGCAACTGGAAGTACTGCGAGGACTGCTGAACCCGGGTGAGGTCTCCGACGCCGAGCCCACCATTCACGAGGCGCTGGAGTGCACGTACGTGGTCACCGGGACGTTGACGGTGGAAGTCGGGGACGCCCACTACGACGTCAAAGCGGGTGAGGCGGTCACGATCGGGCCGGGCCAACCACACCGGTATGTCAACCGCACCGGCGATCCGGTCGAGTTCCTGTGCATCGCCACCCCACCGATCCCGTGAGGAGAACAGGCATGGACCGTACCGACGTGAACTGGCGTGGATACATTCCGGCGATCACCACCCCGTTCGACGCCGACGGCGCGCTGGACCTGGCCGCGTTCGAGAAGCAGCTGGGCTGGCTGATCGAACAGGGCATGCACGGGATCATCCTGGCCGGCACCACCGGCGAATGGTTCAGCATGACGCCTGCGGAGCGGGCGGAACTGTTCGCGGCCGGAGGGAAACTGGCCCCGGCGGACCTGCCGGTGATCGGTGGCTGCAACGGCTACACCGCCCAGGAGGTGATCAGCCACGCCCGGGCCGCGGAAGCGGCCGGCCTGGCCGGCATCCTGGTCACCCCGCCGCCGTACGTGGTGCCCAACCGGCGCGAGCTGGTGCAGTTCTATCGCGACGTCTCCGACGCGGTCGACCTGCCGATCTGCGTCTACAACTGGCCGCGCGGCTGCGGGGTGGACATGTCCCCCGACCTGCTGGCCGAACTGGCCGAACTGGACAAAGTGGTGGCGATCAAGAACTCCACCGGCGACTTCGGGGCGTTCCTGGCGGGGCTGTACGCCCTGTCCGACCGGGTGCGGTACTTCGGTGTCCCCACCAGCCCCCTCGGCGCCGACCTGGCCTCCCTGGGGCGGGGGGACGGGCTGATGGGCTCCGGCGCCCCACTCGGCGCCGACCACCCCGGTTTCTGGGAGGCGGTGTGGCGCGGAGACCGCGACCGGGCGGTGGAGCTGGGCGCCCGGGACCGGGTGATCATGCAGCGGTGGTTCACCCCGGACTACGGGGCCCGATTCGGCAACGCCCAGGCGATCATGAAGACGGCGTTGCGGCTGCAAGGCGTGCCCGCCGGCTACGTCCGCCGGCCACTGCTGGAACTGACCGCCGACGAGGTCGCGATCGTGGAGGCCACCCTGCGGGAGCTGGGGATCGAGACGCGGCCACTGGCCTGAGGTCACCGGTGGGGAGGCGGTGGACATGAACCGATGTGACGTGGTGGTGATCGGGGGCGGCCTGCTCGGCTGCGCCACCGCGTGGACCCTGGCCCGGGACGGGCTGGACGTGGTGGTGCTGGAACGCGACCAGCTCAACCAGCACGCCTCCGGCCAGAACGCCGGCAGCCTGCACCTGCAGCTGGAGTACCGGATGATCGTCGAAGGTGAGGCGGCCGCCCGCCGGGCAGCCGAGGCGATGCCGCTGCACCTGACCGCCGCCCGCCTGTGGCGCAGCCTGGCCACCGAACTGGGTTCGTCCCTGGGGGTCGCGCAGACCGGTGGGCTGATGCTGGCCGCCACCGACGAACAGGCCCGGGTGCTGGAGACCAAGTGCGCCATCGAACGCGCCCACGGGCTGGACGTGGAGCTGCTCACCGGCGCGCACGTGCGCGAACTGGCCCCCTACCTGGCTCCGGAGATCGTGGCGGCGGCGTACTGCCCGCAGGAAGGCAAGGTAAACGCCCGCACCGCGGGACCGGCGTTCGCCCGGGCCGCGGTCGAGTTGGGGGCGCGGTTCCACACCCGCACCCAGGTGACCGCGATCCATCGGCAGGGCGACCGGTGGCTGGTGGACGCCGCCTCGGTCACCGACGGAGACACGGTCTGGCAGGGACGGTTCCGCGCCGAGGCGGTGGTGCTGGCCGCCGGGGTGTGGACCAACCAGCTCGCGGGCCTGGTCGGGGCGCAGCTGCCGGTCATCCCGGTGGCGCTGACCATGACCGTGACCACCCGGACCGCGCCCTTCCTGCCGCACCTGGTGCAGCACGCCGGTTCCCGGCTGTCGCTGAAGCAGGCCCCGGACGGCAACGTGCTGATCGGCGGCGGCTGGCCGGCCCGGCTGCTCACCGACCCGTTGGGAGAGCCGCTGCTGGACCGTCGGCCGGAGCTGATCCGCCAGTCGGTGGCCGGCAACGCCCGGGCCGCGATCGGCGCGGTGCCGGCGATCGCTTCCCTGCCGGTGCTGCGGACCTGGGTGGGCACCACCACCATCACCCCCGATCAGGTGCCACTGGTCGGGCCGGTGCCCGGCCAGCCGGACATGTACGTGGCCACCGGGGGCTCCACTCTCACCCTGGCGCCGGCGTTCGCCCGGATGCTCAGTGACCTGGTCCGCGGCGTACCGCCGGAGCTGGACCTGACTCCGTACCATCCGGGACGGTTTGGAGACCGGGCCTATGTCTGACCAGCACGCGGTGCGACTGTCCGCCACCCGAGGCGAACCGGTGGAGTTCACTTTCGACGGTCAGCCGGTGCGGGCGTACCGGGGGGAAACCTTGGCCGCCGCGCTGCTCGCCGCCGGGGTCCCGGGATTCCGCGCGGACCGGGAGGGGCGGCCACGCCGACCACTGTGCAACATGGGCACCTGCTTCGACTGTGTGGTGACCGTTGACGGCGCACCGCTGGTGCGCGCCTGCCTCACTCCCGTCGCCGACGGGCTGGACGTGCGGACGGCGAAGGGGTGGTGACATGTACGACCTGGTGATCGTCGGGGCGGGGCCGGCGGGGCTGACCGCGGCGGTGACCGCCGCCGACCACGGCCTGTCCGTGCTGGTGGTCGACGAGCAGCGGCGGCCGGGCGGGCAGATTTTCCGCCAGCCTCCGCCGGAGTTCCAGGAACCGGTCCGGGTACCGGGTGCCTACCGGTGGGGGCGGGCGCTGCTGCGGGACTGCGAACAGCGCACCGACATCAGTTGGCGGTTCAGCACCACCGCGTACGGGGTGCTGCGGGACGACGACGATCCGGACGGGCTGCGGCTTGCGCTGTACCGTGCGGAGGGCCCCGAACTGGTGCGGGCGCGGCGGCTCCTGGTCGCCACCGGCGCCTACGACCTACCGGTGGCGTTCCCCGGCTGGACCCTGCCCGGGGTGCTGACCGCCGGCGGGGTGCAGACGCTACTGAAGAGCCAGCGGCTACTGGCCGCCCGTCGACTGGTGCTCGCCGGCTCGCATCCGTTGCTGCTGCTGGTGGCCGACCAGTTGCGCGCCGCCGGCGCGGAAATCGCGGAGGTGGCGTTCGCCCGCGGCCTCCCCCGGCCCCAGGAGGCGCTGGCGGCGTTGCCGGCGGTGCCGGGGCACCTCCGGCTGCTGACCGAGTCGGCGGCCGCGGCCGCGCGGCTGATCGCCGCCCGGGTACCGATCCGCACCCACACCATCGTGACCGCCGCCATCGGCGCCGACCGGGTGACGCGGGTAGCGCTGGCGCCGGTGGACCGGCACTGGCGCGTCACCGGGCCGCGCCGCACCGTGGCCGCCGACGCGCTGGTGATCGGATACGGGTTCGCCCCCTCGACCGAACTGGCCCGGCAGGCCGGCTGCCGGCTGCGCTGGGACTCCCCGGCCGGGGGGTGGGTGGTGGCGCACGACCAACGGATGCGCACCAGCGCCGCCGGGGTGTACGTGGCGGGCGAACCGACCGGGGTGGCCGGGGCGGACCAGGCCCGCGCGCAGGGGCGGCTAGCGGGTTTAGCCATCGTGGACGATCTGCGCCCCGGTGGCCGCGCCGTACCGGAGCGCGAACTGGCCGCGGCCCGACGGGCGGTGCAGGCTGCGGCCCGCTTCTCCCGGGTGGTGCAGCGGATGTTCGCTCCCCGCCGGGAAGCGTTGGCGGCGCTGGCCGCCCCGGAGACGGTGGTGTGCCGGTGTGAGCTGGTGACCCGCGCCGACCTGGACCGGACCCTGGAGGCGCACCCGTACCTGTCGTCGGTGAACGCGGTCAAGCTGGAGTGCCGCACCGGGATGGGGCCCTGCCAGGGGCGCTACTGCGAGACCACGGTGGCCACGGTGCTGTCCCGCACCCGCGGCCTGCCGGCGTCACAGCTGGGGCACTTCCACGCCCACCTGCCGGTCAAGCCGGTCCCGCTCGAGGCCCTGACCACTCTGGATCAAGACTGACGGTCACCCCGATCCGGGTCAGGTGGCCCGCCGCGGCGGGGTCACACCTTGGTGATCCGGACCGCGTCCGCGACCACCCGACCACCGTCGACCCGCCACCGGCTGACCGCCACCACGTTGGCGTCTCCGGCGGCCAGGGTGAAGACGCCGAGGCTCACCCACTGCCCACCGCCGCTGCGCTGGTTGACGTGGATGGTCTGGTGGCCGCTGGTGGTGGCCACAATGTACGGGGTGCGGTCGTTGTTGTCCCGGTGCGCCGGGAACCACACCTCCACCCGGTACTTCCCGGTGGCCGGGATGTTGATCCGATACCAGGCGGGGTCGCTCGCCTCCACCGGGGTCGCGTACCGCACATTCGCCCCGTACTGCCCGGGCAGGCTGAGCGTACGCCAGTTGCTGCTGGCGCTGAACCGACTAGAAGAATTGTCCACAGTGACCGACCAGCCGGGCGGTGGGGTGGTGCGGGTGGGCTTCGGATCCGGCTTCGGCGGCTTCGGCGTGTCCGACGTCGGGGGCGGTGAGGACGGCGCAGGCGCGGGAGGCGCGACCGGCGCCGGAGGTGCGGGAGCAGGCGCCGCCGGTGCGGTCGACCGCTCCGGCTCCTCCGACGGCACCGTGGTGGGGCCGGTACCGCCGCGCCGTGGGCCCTCGGCGGGGCGGCGCGCCACCTCCCCGGCCTCCATCGGTCCCGCCCCGGCGCCCCAACCGACCATGTCCGCCTGAGGAGACGGCGAGAGTGTTCCCGCCGTCGAAGCCGGCGCGGCTGACCAGGCCGACCACGGACCTTGAAGCACCAGCACCGGGGTGGTCACCACCACCAACACCGCCACCACCGCTCCCAGCCAGGTCAGCCATCGTCGCTGACGCGTGCCCGACCCCACCCGCGGGCGCCGCCAGCGGCGAGGAGGGCGAGGTGGGGAGATCCGGGAGAGTTCGGCCTGCCAGGCCGGGGGGCGGTCGCCGGACTTACGCATGCGGCACTCTCCAGCTCGGGTCGAGGTGTCCGCGGCTCAGCTTAACCACTCCCCGCCTGGGCAGCCGCCACCATTCGTCCGATTTTCAGGCCCGGCCCCGACCGCCCCACGTCGACGGTCACGTGTGGTCAGGCGACCCCACGGTGTAGGTGAGTGCGGCGAACGGGCCCAGCTGCTCCACTCCGGTCAGCCGCAGCCGGGACGACAGGATGCGCCGCGGCAGCAGCGGCGCTCCCCCACCCAACGTCACCGGCGCCACCGCCACAATGAGTTCGTCCAACAAACCCGCGTCGGCGAACTGTCCGGCCAGATCACCCCCACCGACCACCCAGAGGTCGCGACCCGCGGCGGCCCGGGTCATCGCCTGGTGCACCGGCGCCACCTCCCCGGACACGAACGTGAGATTGAGCCGAGGATCGGTGGGCAGCTTCCGGTGGGTGAACACCCAGCCGGGCAGGTCACCGTAGGCCTGGAGCAGTCCCTCCGGCCCCTCCCGGTCCATCACCCACTCGTAGGTGGTGGCCCCCATGCAGAACGCCCCCACCTGGGAGAAGAACGCCTGGGAATGTTTAGCGGCGGCGGTAGCGGCGTCGTCGAGGGCATCGATCTCCAACAGCCAATCCAGGGAGTTGTCCGGGTCAGCGATGAATCCGTCGAGGCTCGTGGCGGTGTAGTCTGTGTCTTGGTCACCGTGCCAGCCTGCCAGACCGGTCCGACAACGCGGACAGCTCACAGATCGCGCCGCTGGCAGGACAGCGCCGCGAGCGTGAGCATGAGGGCCACCCAGAGCATGACCCAGGCGAGATAGATGGGAATGAGCGCTTCCCCGGCTGAGGAACGGGTGGTCGTCGAAGTCGGGGGTCAGTCGCCCCCGCAGGGTCGGATCCTGGAAGGCGTACCTGGCCCCGCGCCACAGACCGTCGGTCGGGAACTGACGGCGTCCACACCTGTACCGCACCGCCGACGCCCGGGATGTGACACCGGGGTGGTCACCCCGGCTCACACACGAAATCGATCAACCGCTCCATGGCGTTGATCAGCGGGGTCTCCAGGTGGCGGAAGTTGTCCACCCGCGCCAGGATGCGCCGCCACAGCTCGGCCGGCTCCGCTACCCCGAGCGCCCGACACACGCCCTCTTTCCACGGCTGCCCGGGCGGCACGGTCGGCCACTGGGTGATGCCCAGCCGCTCCGGTTTGACCGCCTGCCAGATGTCCACGTACGGATGGCCGGCCACCAGCACGTACGGTGAGGTCACCGCGGCCACGATCCGGCTCTCCTTGCTGCCCGGCACAAAGTGGTCCACCAGCACCCCGAGTCGCCGCCCGGGACCGGGCGCGAACGCGGCGACCGCCGCCGGCAGGTCGTCGATGCCCCCGAGCGGCTCCACCACCACTCCTTCGACCCGCAGGTCGTCGCCCCAGATCCGCTCCACCAGCTCGGCGTCGTGTATCCCCTCCACCCAGATCCGGCTGGCCTTGGCCACCCGGGCCGGGGCGTCGGCCACCGCGATCGAGCCGGAGGCAGTACGGGTCGGCTGGGTCGGCGCCGCCGGGCGGGCCGGCCGACGCAGCGTCACCGGCTGCCCCTCCAGCAGGAACGCCGCGGGTAGCAGCGGGAACGGGCGCCGTTTGCCGAAGCGGTCCTCCAACACCACCGCCCCGGCCTCGAACCCGACCACCGCCCCGCACCAGCCGGATTCGGCGTCCTCTACCACCAGCCCCAGCTCGGCGTCCACCTCGGGCACCTGCTTGCGTGGATGCGGCCGCCAGTCGACCGCGAACCCGTCCGATCCGTACACGCCTGGCACGCTAGCCCAGCCCGGTGACGGCGGCCGGCGCTGGGCGCGGGTGTGTCGCTCAGGTGGAGGTACGGAGCCGCCGGGTGACCTGGGGCAGGGTCGCGTGCACGATCGGGCCGATGGTCAGCGCGTACAGCAGCGTGCCCACCCCGACCGTGCCGCCGAGCAGCCAACCGGCGGCGAGCACGGTGAGTTCGATGGTGGTGCGGACCAGCCGGATGGAGTACCCCCGGGCGGCCAGGCCGGTCATCAACCCGTCCCGGGGACCGGGACCGAATCCCGCGCCGATGTACAGGGAGGTGGCCACCCCGTTCAACCCCACCCCCGCCAGCAGCAGCACCGCCCGGGCCGGCAGGCCGTCCGTCTCCGGCAGCAGCCACAGCCCCAGTTCGGCCCCGAGCCCGATCTGGATCACGTTGCAGACGGTGCCGATCCCGGGGCGTTGCCGCAGCGGCACCCAGGCCAGCATCACCAAGGCAGCCACCCCGATCACCACCCACCCGAACGGCAGCCCGGTGCGGGCGGCGATCCCCTCATGCAGCACGTCCCAGGACGCCAGGCCGAGGTTGGCCCGCACCATCATCGCGACACTGATGCCAAACAGCCACAGTCCGGCCTGGAGCACCAGCAGTCGGATCCACAGCGGAGAGGGGGTGGGACGGCTCATGTCGGGTCATTAGACGCCAGCCCCCGGGCCCGCGCCAGATGGGGGCAAGCGACGGCGGCCTACGCCACAGGCCGGTCGGCCGCGGTACGCGCGTCGGCGCTAGCCGGCCAGTGGAGGCCCGGGGTGGTTGTCCACCGCTACGGCTTGAGGACCACCTTCACACAGTCGTCCTGCTTCTTCTTGAACATCCGGTACGCCTCCGGCGCCTGCGTCAGTGGCAACTCATGGGTGATCACAAAACTCGGGTCGATCTCGCCGCGCCGGATGCGGGCCAGCAGCGGCCGCAGGTAGCGGTGGACGTGACACTGGCCGGCCCGAATGGTCAGGGACCGGTTCATCACCGCGCCGATTGGGAACTTGTCCATCAGCCCCCCGTACGCCCCGATGACCGCGACCGTGCCACCGCTGCGGCAGCAGGTGATCGCCTGCCGTAGCGCGTGCGCCCGTTCGGTCTCCATCCGGCTGAGCTGCTTGGCGTGCGCGTACGTGTCCAGCGCCGGCACCGCGTGGTGGGCCTCCATCCCGACCGCGTCGATGCAGGCGTCCGGCCCCCGCCCACCGGTGAGCTCATTCAAGGCCTCTTTGACGTCGACCTCCTCATAGTTGAGGGTGTCGACGCCCAGGTGGTCGCGGGCCAGCGCCAGCCGGTACGGCAACCGGTCGATCACCACCACCCGCCACGCCCCGAGGAGCTGGGCGCTGAGCGCGGCGAACAGCCCGACCACCCCGGCGCCCCAGACCGCCACCACGTCCCCGGGTTGGATGTGGCACAGCTCGGCTCCCATGTAGCCGGTGGGGAGTACGTCGCTGAGCAGCAGCACCTGTGCGTCGGTCAGGTCGTCGTCGACGCGGATCGGCCCGACATCGGCGAACGGCACCCGCACGTACTCGGCCTGCCCCCCGGCGTATCCCCCCATCAGGTGTGAGTAGCCGTAGATGGCCCCGCCGGTGTGCCCCCACAGTTTCTCGCTCAAGCCTGCGTTGGGGTTGGCGTTCTCGCACACCGAAAACAAGCCGCGGGCGCAGGCCCCGCAGTCACCGCAGGCGATCGGGAACGGCACCACCACCCGGTCACCGACCCGCAGGGTCGCCACCTCGGGGCCGACCTCGACCACCTCCCCCATGAACTCGTGGCCGAGCACGTCCCCGTCTCGCATGGTGGGGATGTAGTGGTCATACAGGTGCAGGTCGGAGCCGCAGATCGCGGTGGAGGTCACCTTCACGATCACATCCCGGGCGTTGAGGATGCGCGGATCCGGCACCTCCCGTACCTCCACCTTCCGGGGGCCGGCCCAGCACACGGCTTTCATGGTGTCTCCCTCACCCCATCGGCTGTGCGGCCCGCTGGCGCGCCTGCTGCCGGACCATTGTCCCTTCCGGACTGCCATCGGAGCGGACGATCTCACCGGTTTCCAGCCGCTGCTTGAACCGCCGAAGGTCGTCTCGTACCTGCTGGTGGGGTTCCTCCCCGAACAGGGCCGCCACCGCCGCACCGAGCCGCCCGAACGGTGGCTGAAACCCCAACTCCACCGTCACCTCGGTGCCGCTCCCGCGTGGGGCGGGAGTGAACGTGACCATGCCGGCGTTACGCACCCGCGCCCCCGGCAGTGACCGCCAGGCCAGCAGCCGCTCCGGTACTTCGGCGACGATCTCCGCGTGCCAGGTCACCTCCCGGCTGCCGGGGGCGCGCGCCACCCAGTACGACCGGCCGCCGCCCAGGTCCCGCACGGTCCGCAGGTGGTACATGAACCGCGGCAGGTTCTCCAGCTCCCGCCAGAACCGGTACACCTCGCGCGGAGGGCGGTTGACGGTGACGGTGGCGCGGGCCCGCAACACTCCCTGGCCTGGGCGGCGGGGGCGGGCCAGCCGCGCGGCGGCCCCCCGATCCAGGAGCG
>Ga0079224_100006538_pt1 | contig 15469 bp, 14 predicted proteins | sample Stecom2015_FD_80414 | JGI IMG/M metagenome (GOLD analysis project Ga0079224, IMG submission 80414) | Agricultural soil microbial communities from Utah to study Nitrogen management - Steer compost 2015 | ecosystem: Environmental > Terrestrial > Soil > Agricultural land | place: USA: Utah...
CAATGTTAGCCCATGGTACACACCCGGCGAGCTACCTCTATCGATTCCCGATTGCCGGTCACCGATTACCGAACAGAACGGCTACCGCGAACGAACTCCCCACTAGTATGACGTTCCTAATTTCATTACTTTGGTAACCCTATGGAAAGCCTGAAATTATTGCGGATTGACAGCGACTCCCGGATGCCGAAATACCGCCAGATTGTCAATTCAATCCTGGAGGAGATCGAGAGAGGGAGTCTTAAGGTGGGCATGCGGATTCCATCCATTAATGAGATTTCAGAGGAATACTACCTGTCAAGGGATACCGTCGAGAAGGCATACAATTTTCTGAAGGAACGAAAGATCATCGTCTCGGCGAAAGGTAAAGGCTACTACGTTGCGCGCGCCGTGGAAGCGTCGGGCGTGTCGGTCATGTTCCTCATGAACAAACTCAGCTCATACAAGCTGCGCATCTACAACGCGTTTGTCGCGAGCCTTGGATCGCGCACACGGGTCGACCTGAAGGTGTATCACTGCGATCCCAAGGTATTTCTGGGGGAGTTGGAAGAGTCGCGGGGGGCATACGACTACTACGTCATCATGCCGCACTTCAAAGATGAAAATCTGACGCATCGTACCATCACACCCGAGGTTCTCGAAGCGCTCCGCACGCTTCCGGAAGAAAAGGTGATCTTCATCGACAACCTCGTTCCGGAACTGGACGTGAGGTCCGCCGTCTACCAGGATTTTAGGATGGATATCTACGAAGCGCTGAGCGAGGCAAGCGAATGCCTGCGCTCATATCAGAAGCTGATCCTGGTATATCCACGTAAGGCGGTGTACCCTTATCCCACAAGGATTCGCACGGGCTTTCAGCAGTTTTGCGCAGACTACGACTTTCAGTTTGAGGTGCTCGACCAGATTTATGCCGACATGGAGTTGCAGTCGAAAGACGCCTATATCATCATCGAAGAAAACGACCTGGTGGCGCTGGTCAAGCAGATTCGCGACCGAAACCTGACTATGGGCAAAGACGTTGGCGTAATATCATACAACGACACACCCCTCAAGGACCTCCTGGGAATCACCGTGATCTCGACCGACTTCGATGCTATGGGCGAAACTGCCGCCTACATGATCCAGTCGCGCAAACAGGAGGTGGTAAAAAACGCCTTCCATTTCATCAACCGGGACAGCATCTGATGCGCCCGTTCCCTGATACTACAGGACAGCCCGTGTTACAGATGCGGGTATGTTTGGTAACTTAGCGAACTCTGGCAGAAGCCACACCCCAAACCTATGGCCTTATTCAACAGAAAAAGTCTGGTCGACAAACTTGACGCGGTCAACGAATTTGAGCGAGAACCTGTGCCCGAAAGCAAGCTCAAGGGATGGAAGAGTTTTTTCGGAACGTACGCTGGCGAACACACCGCCGGGACAGAGTTTGTAATCGGACCCCTATTCGTCGCACACGGCGTGACGGCATCCGACCTGGTTTGGGGACTTCTGATAGGAAACTTTCTCGCCGTGTTGTGTTGGGCTTACCTCACGGCAAAGATCTCGGTGAGAAAACGCATTACGCTTTACTATCAGCTTGAAAAAATAGGAGGGAAAAACTTTGCGCTCGGCTACAACCTCGTCAATGCCGGCCTGTTCTGCTTTCTGGCAGGATCCATGATCGCCGTCAGCGCTACCGCCGTAGGAATACCGTTCGATCTTCCCATGCCAACACTGAACGATATCTATCCCAATAGCGTGGGATGGGTCCTCACCGTCTTGGTTGTAGGCGCTGTTACTACAGTGGTTGCCATGTTCGGCTTTGACCAGGTGGCAAGGTTCGCCAACCTGGCCGCACCCTGGATGATCATGATTTTTATTGCTGCGGCTGTGGCCGTCCTTCCTGAACTGGGTGTCACTTCCTTGTCCGACTTCTGGCCGGTAGCGGAAACCAAGATCTGGACTGGCGTTCCTCTTGAAGGCCAAAGTAAGTTCACCTTCTGGCATGTGACTTTCTTCGCGTGGTTCTGCAACATGGCCATGCATATCGGGATGGCCGACATGTCGCTGCTACGGTACGCAAAAAAATGGCAGTATGGTTTTGCGTCGTCAGCCGGAATGGTCCTCGGTCACTATATCGCCTGGGTTGCGTCCGGTATTCTGTATGCACTCTTTCTGCAACACGCCGCGAATACGACGGAATTTGCTCCAGGACCCGTAGCGTATAATGCAGCGGGCGTGGCAGGAGCGCTCTGCGTCATCATCGCCGGTTGGACAACGGCAAACCCGACGTTGTATCGCGCAGGTCTCGCTGTCCAGGCCATCAATGCAAAGTGGAAGACGTGGAAGGTGACGCTCGTCGTGGGTTTGGTAACCACCATCGCCGCCTTGTTTCCTGCACTTGTGATGAAGTTGCTGGAATTCGTTGCACTCTATGGACTCATTCTCATGCCTGCCGGCGCGGTGATCTTTGCGGATGTGTACCTGCTGCCGAGGTTGGGGCTTCAGGACGAATACGCCGAACGGGCGGGGCTGCGGTTCAACACCGCCGCAGCGGCTACATGGGTGCTCACCTTGCTAGTCTGCCTGTGGCTGAACCTGAGTTTCGGTGTTGAGATTTTCTTTGTCGGGTTGCCCGGATGGTTTATCGCCGTCGTACTTTACGTGGTGGCAAGCCGAATAATTCAAAAACCCCGGGCTGTTTAAATCACGAACGTATGAGAACCAGGGCATTAATGATACTATCCTTCGTTTTTTTGGCGATGACGATCGTCCCGGCTTTTCTTGTGTTTGCGCAGGTTATGAGCATGAGCCAGAACAAACTCCTCATGTTCATCGGTACTGTTGGTTGGTTTGTTACCGCCCCGTTCTGGATGAAGAAGTGAATTGCTTGGGAAGTGTCCGATGAAACCGTATCGATGAAGTCGCATGCCGAAGGCGCTACAACGTTCCTCACCGACCGTCCGCGATCGAAATGGCACGATGATACCCTTTGGTTTGTACGCGCGAAGCGCGATGCGGCCATGCACAACGTTCCGGAATGGGAAGACCTCCGCACCGCGGGCTCAGCCATAAAGGATGACGTTCTCGCTAACCTCGACACGTACCTGCTTCAATTTGAGCGTGCGGCAACAGCCAACGGCGTCAAGGTGCTCTGGGCTGCAGACGCCGATGAACACAATCGCCATGTATTGAACATCCTGCAAGCACACAAGGTAAGGCGGCTGGTAAAGAGCAAATCAATCCTTACTGAAGAATGCCATCTTAACCCGTATCTCGAGAAGAACGGTATCGAAGTGGTGGACACCGACCTGGGAGAACGCATCGTGCAATTCCTGGGCAAACCTCCCAGCCATATCGTGATGCCGGCCATTCATCTCAAGAAGAAGGAGATCGGCGACATCTTTCATGAAAAGATTGGGACACGTGCTGGCGAAGACGATCCACAAAAACTCACGGAGGCGGCACGAGGCCACCTGCGTGAAAAATTCCTGCTGGCCGACGCTGCGTTGACAGGAGTGAATTTCGCTATCGCGGAAACTGGCGGCTTTGTGGTTTGTACGAATGAAGGTAACGCCGACATGGGCGTCCACCTTGCACCCGTCCATGTCGCCAGCATGGGCATCGAGAAGATCATCCCCCGCGCAGAACACCTTGCGGTGTTCCTTCGTCTCCTCGCAAGGAGTGCAACAGGACAAAGCATTACGTCTTATACGTCGCATTTCCATCGGCCCGCGCCGGGGTGTCATCTTTACATCATTCTCGTCGACAACGGCCGGTCGCGCCAGCTCGGACGTCCGGATTTTCGCAACTCCCTAAAATGCATTCGCTGCGGGGCATGCATGAACACCTGTCCGGTTTACCGGCGAAGTGGGGGATATAGCTATGGTTTTACTGTGCCGGGTCCGATAGGTTCCATTCTTTCACCCAACCTTGATCTCAAAGCGTACAGCTCTTTGCCTTTTGCATCAACGTTGTGTGGCTCATGCACCGATGTGTGTCCGGTAAAGATTAACATCCACGAACAGTTATTCAAATGGCGGCAGGTGATCTCAGAGGCTCACGCGCAGCCGCTGTCGAAACGCTTGATGATGAAGGCGGCTGGTCGCGTGTTTGCAAAGCCGGGTCTCTTCCGGTTGTCGGCGCGCCTTGCCCGCGCGCTGCTACCGTTGCTGCCGGAACGTATCACTATCTGGGGTAGGTCGCGGGAGCTTCCTGCCAATCCTGGAGAAACGTTTCGTGACTGGTACATAAAAAAGGAGAAGCAGAACCGTGAATAGCCGCGAACAAATACTCAATGCCATTCGGTCGGCCAAGCCGTCGGCGGACGCTGCTGTTTCGTATACGATACGACCAGTGGACGTTGGGGATATCATCGCTCTGTTTGAATCCTGGGTTACAAAAAACGGCGGCAGGTTCTTCCGGGCTTCCGGGATTGAAGAGGCCGCTGAGGTTATCAGGCGCGAGTATCCTTCCGCATATCATATCATTTCCACTGTTGATGGGATTGAAGGATCGCGACCCGTGCGCGTTGAAGATGACCCCCATACCCTTGCGGATGTCGATCTGGCTGTTGTACAGGGCGAGGTAGGAGTAGCGGAAAACGCTGCCATCTGGCTGAGTGAGTCCCGGCTTGTCAAGAGAGTCCTTCCGTTCATCGCACAGGACCTTGCGATCCTTATCCGCGAAAAAGATATTGTCGCCAACCTGCATGAGGCATATGCGCGCATTTCCGTTGCTGAAGAGGGATACGGTGTGTTCGTCTCGGCGCCATCCAAGACGGCCGACATTGAGCAGTCGCTCGTCATTGGCGCCCACGGACCCCGGAGCCTTTCGGTGATCCTTATGCCGTAAGGAGCCTGTTGCAAGGTTTTAACTACACATCCCTCAATGGTTTATTCCCATAACGACCTTATTCAGTTCGCGCGCGACGTGATGTCGGCTGCCGGACTCAACGCCGACAAAGCATCCGTAGTAGCCGAAACCCTGGTGGAGGCCGACCTCATGGGACACACTACCCATGGCCTGCATCTTCTTCCCGCCTATGCAAAAGAAATCGCCGAAGGAAAAATGACACATGACGGCGAACCCTCCGTTATCTCCGACCGTGGGTCTGCCATCGTCTGGGACGGTAACTACCTGCCGGGACCCTGGCTCGTTCATAAGGCGATAGATCTTTTGATAGAACGTGTGCCTCAGCATCCAGTGGCAACCCTGGTTATGCGAAAGAGTCATCACATCGCTTGCCTCGCAACCTATCCCGAACGCGTGACAAAGGAAGGACTCATCATGCTGCTGTCGTCCAGCGATCCCAGAGTAAAGTCGGTCGCACCATACGGAGGACTTGACGCGGTGTACACGCCCAACCCCATCGCTGGCGGAATACCGACGGATGGCGAACCCATCATCTTCGACATCAGCATGTCCACAACGTCCAACAGTCTCGTTCTTCGTAGCAAGGAAGAAGGCAAACGGCTGCCGCATCCGTGGTTGCTGACGGCAGAGGGAAACACGACCGACGACCCGGAAGCATTCGTGCAGGATTCGCCCGCGACGATTCTCCCGCTGGGAGGGATGGACACCGGATACAAGGGATTTGCGCTGGGCATCCTTGTGGAGGCGCTCACGAGTGGGCTTGCCGGCTACGGACGCGCAGACCATCCGACGCAATGGGGTGCGTCGGTGTTCCTTCAGGTAATGGATCCAGAGGCTTTTGGCGGACGCGACATGTTTACGAAGGAGATGGGATATTTGGTTGATGCCTGTCTCGCGTCTCGGCCCATAGGCAGTCCGGTACGAATGCCGGGAACGCGTGCCTTACAGCTGCGAGAAAAACAAAAAAGCAACGGGGTATCGCTTTATCCTACCATACCTGCGGCCTTGAAAGCCTGCGGCGACACGTATGGGGTAGCCTTTCCCGACCCCCTCCGAGAAGGGTAGGGGTTGCCTGCAAGCAAAATACTTTAAAAAGGCGCGTCGTCGGGCTTGCGAGGCGGCTTCAGATTGCACAACTTGAAGCGTTCAAGTTGCCGCTATGCAACCCAATCCGACTATCGTTCGAGCGTTCTCCATAGCCCTGGCTGGTCTCGTGTGTGCCATCAGCATACCCGGTTTAATGGTGCGTGCTGTGTATAGCCGGGAGTCGCCAAACTGGTATGCGCAGGCCGTCGCCCAGGACGGCTTTGATCTGTTCTTTGTGATGCCGGCGCTGTTGCTTACTTCGTTTTTTGCAAGGACAAAAAATGTGGCGTTCCTTCTGTGGGGCGGCGTGGTATCGTATTGCGTGTATACGTTCGTGATCTATTGCTTCGCAGTTCACTTCAACATGCTGTTCGTGCTTTACTGCCTCGCTTTGGGTGTGTCGGTATTTGCATTCGCCTATTTTCTGAAAAGCGCGGCGGTCCTCCCTCCGTATCACGAGTCTGGCGATCACAAGGCAATACGGTGGGTGTCGTACTACCTGATGCTAATCGCCGGTGCGTTCTATCTGCTTTGGCTTATGGAGATCATTCCGGCGTCTCTTCGCAACACGGCGCCCGAGGCCCTTGCTGAGACTGGCCTGATCACAAACCCTGTTCACGTACTCGATCTTTCCGTGTGCCTGCCCGGGCTGTTTCTCGTGGGCCTGTTCTCACTAAGAAAGATGCCTTTCGCCCTGGCGCTTGCTCCCGCCGCCCTAACCTTCACCATCCTGATGGATCTTACCATCGGCACGATAAGTGTCGTACTGTACACCAACGACCTGGCCCCCATGAGCGGGCTTCCTGTTGTGATGGGGGTCATGACGTTGATCGGGACGTCATTATTAGTATGGTATCTTAAGAAGGATTGAAGAGTTGAAGATCTTCAACTCTTCAACCTCGCTCATTCGCCCACATCCCAGCTATGATCCCAATGAACTGCCTTGGATGCCGGGAACGTTATCATTTTCACATCGCTATTCAACCATTCAACTCTTCAACTCTTCAACCCTTCATCTTCCCCGACTGTCCAGCGCTAACTCTTATAATGTTGGTCCACGCCAGTTGGGCAGGCGGGGCTTCAATATCTCTCCCGTGTGCACTTCGTGTGCATTTTCCAAACCCCACGACACATCAAAACCCCCGGCGCCGCGCACTAAAAAGTATTGGTGATGCGGTTTTTTTCTCGTTATCTTGATGCTGGGCCTCACAGAACCAAAAAATCCTACCCCCATGAAAAGAGGAATGCTCTTGTTGTTCGCGCTTGTCGCACTTGCGGTTCAGCTTCACGCGCAGACGCTAGATCTTTTAATAAAAAACGGACATGTCATCGATCCGAAAAACGGACGTGACGGTGTTATGGACGTCGCGATCAACGATGGAAAGATCGTGCAGGTGGCGCCTAATATCAATCAAGATGCTACCCAGGTGGTCGACGCAACCGGTTTGTATGTCGTTCCCGGTCTTATCGACATCCACGGCCATCATTTCTTCGGCACAGAACCGGGCCACTATCTCAGCAACAGCTTCTCTGCGCTTCCGCCCGATGGCTTTACCCTGCGGTCGGGTGTGACTACAGTTGTTGATGTAGGAGGTGCAGGGTGGAGAAACTTTGCAACGTTTAAAGCGCAGACGATCGATCAGTCGACGACACGGGTGTTGTCTTTCCTCAACATCGTCGGAAACGGAATGAGCGGCGGGGCACGTGAGCAAAATATTGACGACATGGATCCGGCCATGACGGCGAAAGTGGCGAAGGAGAACAAAGATTATGTTGTGGGGATCAAACTTGCACACTTTGAAGGCAACACGTGGATACCAACCGAGCGCGCCGTTGAGGCGGGCAAGTTGGCGGGCATCCCTGTGATGGTCGACTTTGGTGGAAGCGATCCGCCACTTTCCCTGGAGACGCTGTTCATGGAAAAGTTGCGACCGGGAGACATCTTCACGCATTGCTTCGCGCATGTGAAGGGAAGAATGCCCATTGTCAAGGACGGCAAACTCGAACCCTTTGTCTCCAAAGCGCAGCAGCGCGGAATCATTTTTGACGTGGGCCACGGAGGTGGGAGCTTTGCTTATGAAATCGCAGTACCAGCTATACAGCAAGGTTTCCGACCCAACTCCATCAGCACGGATCTTCACACAGGCAGTATGAATAAGGGCATGAAAGACATGCTCAACATCATGTCAAAACTTATCAACCTCGGCATGTCGCTCAATGAAGTGATCACGTGTGCAACGTGGACGCCAGCGCGTGTCATTCACCGCGAAGAGCTGGGCAACCTGGATGTTGGCGCACCGGCTGATGTTGTGGTGTTGAGTTTGGATCGGGGCAATTTCGGCTTTGTTGATGTTCGTGGCTTCAGGATGCCTGGCGATCGCAAACTGACGTGCCAGGTTACAATAGCCAATGGTGAAGTCGCGTGGGATCTCAATGGGCTTGCTGCAAAACCTTTTAAACAATGAAAATCCGGAAGCCGGCGGTGGGAATAGTGTTGATGGGAATTGCGGCGATGGTGCTTCTTTCGTTTGAACGACCGCCGTTGCAGGAGGGGAGATGGGTGGCGCCTGCCTGGACGGATACATTAAAGAATCCACTGAATGATGTGGCAGCTTCAGCAGAACGCGGAAAGGAAAGTTATGATCTCTACTGCTGGTCGTGTCATGGGAAGAAGGGCCGCGGCGACGGCGCTGCAGGCGCTTCGTTTCCGATACCCCCGGCCGACTTTAGATCGTCCGAGATCAGAGGTCAGTCGGATGGCGCCTTGTATTGGAAACTCACGACAGGAAGAGGTAACATGACACCTTATGGCGATTTGCTCACGGATGAACAGCGTTGGGAACTGGTTGCCTATATACGGATCCTTGCAGATGACGGAAGTGGCGAATAACATAATGCGATTCCTCTGTTTGGTGTTTGCCCTGCTCATCACAACGGGGTTGAGTGCACAGCATGTTCCGGTTGCGCTTCGCGACGATATTAAGATCTCGCATTTCATGGCAATCGGACCGGATGCTGTGCGGCTATTGATCGATCCGGTGACCGGAAACTTTTATTACACGACGTTTTCGGGTGATGTAATTCGTGTTGCAGAGGATTTTGCGGGCAACCGTTATCTCGTCAGGGAATACACGGCAGCGGATCATGGGATCACACGCTTGCAGGGAGCGTCATTTCTCGACAGCACACTTTTCCTGGTAGGCAACATTTCTGTCAATCGGGGTAAGGGTACGAAGGGCATTATGATGAAAGGTAAACTGAACCGGCAGGGTAAGCGCGACTGGAGTCTGGGCTTTATTACAGAAGATGTCGGGAGCACGAAGACGATATTCGATCACGGCTTCAATGGTACGGTGATCAGCCCGGACAGGAAGTATATTTTCGTTAACAGCGGCGCGCGTACCGATCATGGTGAGGTTCAGGATAACGATGGTGAATACCCCGGATCGCGCGACGAGGCGTTGACCGCGTGTGTGCTGCGCATCCCTGTGAACGTGGAGGCGTTGTATCTGCCCAACGATCGGGAATTTCTCGTGGAGAATGGATACCTGTTTGCCGAGGGGATACGCAATGCATACGACCTGGCGTTCTCACCGGAGGGGCATTTGTTTGCAGTTTCCAACTCGGGCGACTACGATCACCCTGAAGACATGTTCTGGTTGCGGAAGGGAGGACACTACGGCTACCCGTGGGTAATGGGCATGCTCGACAATCCGCAACAGTATAAGGACTGGCAGCCGGATCCAAAGACCGATCCTTTCATCAACCCTTTTAGCCACGCCTGGCGCGTACGGTATTTCCGCAACGACCCCACGTTCCCGAAGCGGCCGAAAAAGCCATTTACAAATCCCGTGCTGAACCTCGGACCTGATGCCAATGAATATCGCGACAGGAAGACGGGGAAGGTCATGGATGCGGATACTACCGGTGTGCTCGTCGGGACCTTCACGCCTCACAGGTCGCCGCTCGGATTGTTTTTTGACGTCGAAGGCGTCCTTGCAGAAGAATTCAACAAGGATGGCTTCGTTTTGAGTTGGACATTCGGAAAGACCAGCGTGCTGATGCGGCCGTTTACAATGCAAGGAGCGGATCTTATGCATCTCGACCTGGAGTACGATGAAAAGGTCGATAACTACCGCGTTCGCTGTCGACGTATTGTTGAAGGTTTTGAAGGCCCGACCGACGCGGTGATGGTGGGCAATGACGTTTATGTCATCGAAAACAGCAATGACGACGCGCACATCTGGAAGATCACCCTGCCGGCAAAGGCTAAGAAGACACAGGCATCAACCAATTAAATCACGACTATGAATACAAACAGACGATCCGCATTCAAGAAATTTGCACTCGGCATTGCCGGCTTGCTGGGCTTTGGTGCGGCCAAAGCCGCGTCGGCCGATTCGGAAAAAGTGGTTACCGGTGAAATTTACCAGGATGGGCAGATCCCGTTGTTCTCCGGTTCGGTAAAGCATGGCGGACTGGTCTACGTGGCCGGAAAAGGCGCACACTTCGAAGGCGACATCACCGCGCACACGAAGCATGTGCTGGATGAACTTGAAAAGGAGCTTAAAAAGGCGGGTTCATCCATGGAAAAGGTATTAAAAGTCAACGTGTACCTCCACGATCTCGCCGACTATAAGGCCATGAACGAAGCCTACCGCGGACGCTTCGGAAAAAATCCTCCGGTGCGCACAACGGTAGCAGTGTACGGGGGAGTGCCTGGCGATTCCCTTGTAGAAATAGATTGCATCGCTTACGTATAAACAAAATAAGAAAATGGCGAGACGCAGGGACTTGCTGAAGGGATTGGTCACCCTTCCTTTGTTGGGTACGCTGCCCGGCCCCGTGTTGGGAGGCGTATCCTTTGAAAGAGACTACTTCAAGGAACTTGGAGTAAGAACCTTTATCAACGCGGCGGGTACGTATACTGCCTTGACGGGATCGTTGCCGCACCCCGAGGTGATCAAAGCGATCAACTACGCGGCCCTGCAGTATGTTAAGCTGGAGGACCTGCAGGATGCCGTCGGAGAACGCATCGCAGAATTGCTGAAGTGCGAGGCCGCCATGGTTACCACCGGGGCGGCTTCCGCCATTACTTTCGGGACGGCCGCGATCATGACAGGTGGGGATCCCGACAAGGTCAGGCGACTTCCGGCTGATCTAACCGGGATAAAGACGGAAGTCATTATTCAAAAATCCCACCGCATCGGGTACGATCATGCCATCCGCAATTGTGGTGTGAAGATGGTAGAGGTGGAGACGCGAAAGGAGATGGAGGCAGCCATCAACGACAACACCGCCTTGATGTGGTTTCTCAACGCGAATAACTATGAAGGCAAGGTGCAGTGGGAGGAATTCGTTTCCATTGCGAAGAAGGCGGGTATTCCCACGTTCATCGATTGCGCAGCGGATGTACCTCCAACCGAAAACCTGTGGAAGTTCACGGAAATGGGGTTTGATCTCGTATGCTTTTCCGGAGGAAAAGGCTTGCGCGGACCTCAAAGCGCCGGGCTCCTCCTGGGCCGAAAGCAATACATTGATGCTGCGAAGAAAAATGCACCTCCGATAGGCGATGCAATAGGGAGGGGGATGAAAGTCAACAAGGAGGAGATCCTTGGAATGCTCGTTGCGCTCGAGGTATATCTGGCACGCGATGAGAAGGCGGAATGGGATATGTGGGAAAAGCAAGTGAAGCTCATTCACGATCATGCCACGTCCGTTCCCGGCGTCACAGCGGAAATCCACGTGCCGAAGCTGGCCAACCACGTACCGTCACTGCGCGTACGTTGGGATGCCAACAAGGTGAAGATCACCGCCGATGATGCAAGGAAAGCCCTTCGCGATGGCCACCCATCCATTGAGACTGTCGGCGACAAAGAAACCATTGGCATCACCACCTGGATGATGAGTCCCGGCGAGGAGCGCATCGTTGCCAGGCGCCTGAAAGAGGTCCTTCAAGAGGCCGTGGGCTGATTTCCTCCTAACCATTCTGCAAATGCACTTGTATATATGAATCCATTTTACATACATTTACGTAATTAATGTTCTGATGGAACCGATCACCGATTACCATGAAAGGCACGCACCTGGGAGAATTTGAAGAGCTCGTACTGCTGACGATCGCAGCGTTGGTGAACGACGCGTACAGTGTGGCCATCTGCGATGAGTTAGCAAAGCAAGCCGATCGGCCCGCGAAGCTGGGCGTAGTGCACGCCGTATTGAACAGGCTGGAACGCAAAGGGTATGTAAAGAGCCGATTGGGAGAGGCAACCAGCGTGCGGGGTGGCAAGCGCAAGCGTTACTACACTGTTACCAGCGCCGGTAAAGCCGCGCTAAGAAGAACGAAGGAAGTACGGGACAACCTGTGGAATATCATTCCTGAATTCTCACTGAAGCATCCATGAAGCCGCGACGCGAACCCAAACCCCCGCGATGGGCGCAACGCCTGTTGTCATGGTATTGTCGACAGGAAATCCTGGAGGACCTGGAGGGGGATCTCAATGAGGTGTTCGATCGCAATTGCCGTGCCCACGGCGCGTTTCGTGCAAAGCTCATTTACTGTGTCGACGTCATCAAATTTTGCCGGCCCTATACCGTGAAAAGACCTGACTCAACAACCTTGATGCCCAACTGGGTAATGGCGGGCAGCTACTTCAAGAGCGCAACGCGGAACATCGCGCGTAACAAACTATTCTCAGCGATAAACATCATCGGCTTATCCGTTGGCATGTCTGTTGGTTTACTGCTGATCGGGTTGCTGACTGACATCCGGTCGTACGATCGTTTTCACAAAAACCGCGACCGCATTTATCGTGTGATCAGTCAGTTTCAACGCCATGGAGATAAAGGCGCCCCGTACATGGCGACTACCTCGCCCATCGCTGCACGGGAAATCAAAGAGTCGGTTACAGGGATCGAAGATGTCGCCATTGTGCAAAGGGGTTTTAATGGAGATGTGACCTACGGGGACAAGGTTGTTCCCATGGGGGGATTGATGGCCGATGAATCGTTTTTCCGGGTGTTCTCATTTTCTCTGCTCCATGGTAATCCGGCAACGGCATTGAAGGAGCCCTTCTCCATTGTGCTCACAGAAACATTGGCACACAAACTGTTTGGCGATGAAAACCCCTTAGGAAAGGTTGTTTCCTTCTGGGGCAGGGACTATTCAGTAACAGGCATTGTTCAGGATCCGCCGCAGTTTTCTCATATGGACTTTGATGCCGTCGGTTCAATCAGCACCCGGTCCATTACGGAAAAGGACAGTCCCTATGAATGGCTGTGGGAAAATATATGGAATGCCTATGCGTACGTGCTGTTGCCCGAGAACGCCAATCCCGGTGCATTGCAAAAAAACCTGGACGAACTGTGTCAGCGCAGGGCAAGTACCGTCTCCAATGGTTATTACATTCAGTTGGGCTTACAGCCGATGAAAGACATTGTTGTCGGAAGAAATCTGGGGAACCAGATCGGTCCATACATGGGCAGTACGGTGGTGTGGGTGTTTTTGGGAATGACGATTGTGGTCATCCTTTCGGCGTGCTTCAACTATACGAACCTCTCTATTGCCCGGTCGTTCCGGCGGTTGAAGGAGGTTGGGATCAGAAAGACAATAGGCGCGGGGAAAGGAAATCTCCTCGTCCAGTTCATGACCGAGTCGGTTGTCATCTCCCTGCTGGCACTTGTCTTCGCAGTTGGAATCTTCATCATCATCCGGCCGCACTTCATCAGCATGGAGTACTCACTGCAGCAATTGCTTGTGATGGACCTGTCGCCGCAATTGATCGGTTTATTTGTACTCTTTGCTGTATTTGTCGGTGTGGCGGCAGGGTTCTTCCCGGCACTCTTTTTCGCGCGGCTGAACGCTGTATACTTGTTCAAAGGAGGATCAACGCGTCCACCGTTTCGGGGAATCACGGTGCGAAAAATTCTCGTCGTTTTTCAGTTTGTCATTTCGATCATGTTCATAACGGGTACCGTTATCATATATGATCAATACAAACACTTCCTGGCGTACGATCTGGGATACAATACCGAGAACATCCTGAACATCCGCCTGGGTGATAACAAAGCCCACGTGTTGAAGAATGAACTGGCCAGGTTACCTGAGGTCACGGAGATATCAGAGTCCGAGCTGGTCATGAGCATCGGCAACTATTACTCCGCTTACATGAAAAACCCGGGGGACGCCGGCGACTCTGTCCAGGTCTACTACAATCGGGTTGACGAAAACTTTCTTGCCCTCCATGATTTTAAACTCATTGCAGGCCGGACCTTTACTCCGCGGTCGCCCGGCGATAGTGTCGAGAGAGAAGTGGTTGTAAGTGCCGGTATACTGCGCAGGTTCGATATAGGCGAAGGCGATCCTTCGAAAGCCATCGGTGTGGTTGTCAACGTCCAAAATATCGATCTGGAGATTATTGGTGTGGTCGAGGATTTTCAATACGGTAGAGTCAATAATGGCAGCACCAACGAGGTCGTGTTCCGGCATGCGCTGCCGGGAGAAACGGATTACGTAAATGTGAAACTCGTCACAGACGATCTGCGGACGACCTATGAGAAGATCGAACAGATCTGGAGTGAATTTGATCCCGTTCATCCACTTCAGGCCAAGTTTCTGGATGACCAACTCGAAGAAGCCTTCCGGGGATTTTCTGCCTCAGTTAAGGTCGGCGGTTTCATAGCTATTCTCGTTGTCTGCATCGCAGCGTTGGGTTTGCTTGGCATGGTGATCTATACGGCGGAGACCCGCCTCCGGGAAATGAGCATACGCAAAGTGTTCGGTGCGAGCGAGGCCGGCATCTTGTATCGACTGGCCCGGGGTTTTATCCTCTTGCTTGCCCTTGCCATTGCGATTGCCCTGCCCGCCACGTTCCTCTTCTTCGATCGGATACTCTTACCCGAAATTGCCAACCACGCGCCTATCAAATGGCCTGAGATGGTCTCAGGAGCTGTTATTATCCTTGCGCTCGCAGCCATCATGATCCTTTCGCAAACCGCAAAGGTAGCCCGTGCGAAACCCGCCGATGTGTTGAGGACCGAATAGGTCGCTCGGGAAGATATTCCGCACCCACCATTCAAACTACCTCTTTGCCATCGGATCGTTTTTGTTTTCCCGCTGCTGGATATTTTGATATCTTATGACATTGTAAACCTTCACCCAATAAAAATGGCTGCGTACAAACTTCAAATCAATGGCAAGACCTACGAGGCCGACGTCGATGCTGATACTCCCCTGTTGTGGGTACTGCGCGACAACCTCGGATTGGTAGGCACCAAATACGGTTGTGGGATTGCTCAATGCGGCGCCTGCACTGTGCATCTCAACGGCCGTGCGGTCCGCTCATGCATTCTTCCGGTTTCTGCTATTGGAACCGCAAAGGTCACCACCATAGAAGGATTGTCGGAAAAAGGCGACCACCCGGTTCAGCTGGCATGGGATGAGGTGGATGTGCCTCAATGCGGCTATTGCCAGGCTGGACAGATTATGACGGCTGCTGCCTTGCTTGCCGAAAAGCCCAAGCCAACAGCA
>Ga0079224_100006539_pt1 | contig 15469 bp, 17 predicted proteins | sample Stecom2015_FD_80414 | JGI IMG/M metagenome (GOLD analysis project Ga0079224, IMG submission 80414) | Agricultural soil microbial communities from Utah to study Nitrogen management - Steer compost 2015 | ecosystem: Environmental > Terrestrial > Soil > Agricultural land | place: USA: Utah...
CGCCTCCGTAGCTCAGTGGATAGAGCATCTCCCTCCTAAGGAGAGGGTCGCACGTTCGATTCGTGCCGGGGGCGCCACCGCTTGCCTGATTCGCCGTGTCGGGCGACAGTTCCCCGATGACCCTCCTGATCGTCTGGTGGTCCCTGACCGGTGGAAGCGAACAGCTCGCGAGGGCGGCCTTCGAGGGCGCGCTCGAACAGGTCGAGCGTGACGACGTGGCGCTGCTGCGCGCGGATCGTGCCGGACCCGAGGAGATGCTGGCCGCACGCGCGACGCTCTTCGTCTGCCCGGAGAACCTTGCCACGATGGCCGGGATGATGAAGGACTTCTTCGACCGCTGCTATTACCCGGTGCTCGGGCGCATCGAGGGCCGTCCCTACGCGACGATCGTCTGCGCCGGCTCCGACGGGGAAGGCGCCACGCGGCAGATCGACCGCATCGCGCTCGGCTGGCGGATGCGGCGGGTGGCCGATCCGATCATCGTCTGCACCCATGCGCAGACTCCGGAGGAGATCCTCGCGCCCAAGCAGATCGAGGAGCCGGAGCTGGCGCGTGCCAGGGAACTCGGCGCTTCGCTCGCCGCCGGCGCTTCCATGGGACTCTGGTAGGGCGGCCTGTCGGGGAAGACAGGCCCGGCCTCGCTCAGACCCGTCGATAGTCGACGATCTCGAAACCCACGCCGATCGACGAGGTGCGTGACTCGCGCGCGACCGCCCGCCACTCGCGCGGATCCGGCGCGTCGAGGTGCACGTCGCCGTCGGGCTCGAGGTCCACTTCCGTCATCAGGATCCGGTCGGCATGGGGCAGGGCGGCCTTGTAGATCTGCGCGCCGCCGACGACGAAGACTTCGTCGCGCGCAATGTCCGGGTACTCGGGAGAACCCGCCTCGGCCATGGCGATCGCGTCGGCGACGGAATCCGCCCGTTCGCAGCCGGGTGCCGACCAGTCGCGATTGCGACTGACCACGAGGGTGCGCCGCCCCGGGAGGGGGCGGCCGATCGAGTCCCAGGTCAGTCGGCCCATGATCAGCGTGTGCCCCATGGTGGTCCGCTTGAAATGCTGCAGCTCCTCGGGGACGTGCCACGGCAGTGCATTGCCGTGGCCGATCACGCCGTTGCGCGCCCGGGCGATCAGCAGGGTGACGCGTGGCTTGGGCATGGGCGTGCTGCCTGGGGTTCAGATCGCGACCGGCGCCTTGATCAGGGGATGCGGGTCGTAGCCTTCGAAACGGAAGTCGTCGAAGCGGTAGTCGAAGATCGATTCGGGGCGACGCTGGATGACCAGTCGGGGCAATGCCCGCGGCTCCCGCGCGAGCTGCTCCCGTGCCTGGTCGAGATGGTTCAGGTACAGGTGGCAGTCGCCACCCGTCCAGATGAAGTCGCCCGGCTCGAGCCCCGCCTGCTGTGCAACCATCTCGGTGAGCAGGGCGTAGGACGCGATGTTGAACGGCACGCCGAGGAAGATGTCCGCGCTGCGCTGGTAGAGCTGGCACGACAGCCGGCCGCCGGCGACATGGAACTGGAAGAGCGCATGGCAGGGCGCGAGCGCCATCTTCGGCAGGTCGGCCACGTTCCAGGCGGACACCACGAGGCGCCGGCTGTTCGGGTCGGTGCGCAGCCGCGCCATGAGATCCGCGATCTGGTCGATGTGGCCACCGCCGGGCGCCGGCCAGGAGCGCCACTGGTGACCATAGATCGGCCCGAGCTCGCCGCGCTCGTTCGCCCATTCGTCCCAGATGGTGACCCCGTGCTCGCGCAGGTACGCGATGTTCGTGGAGCCCTGCAGGAACCACAGCAGCTCGTGCACGATCGACTTGATGTGCAGCTTCTTCGTGGTGAGCAGGGGAAAGCCTTCGGCCAGGGGAAAGCGCATCTGCCAGCCGAACACCGACAGGGTTCCCGTGCCGGTGCGGTCGTCCTTGCGCTCGCCGTGCTCCAGCACGTGGCGCATGAGGTCCAGGTAGGCGCGCATGCGAGGGATTCTAGCGCGCGTCTTCGGCGGGCGGCTGGGGGCGGCGCTGCACCGGCCGGGGCGGCCCGCCGTCCTGCTCGGGCGCTGCGGCGGCCGCGGCCGCGCCGGCGGGCGGGAGGGGGCGCGGCGGCGGGGCCGGACGCCCGTCGGCCGGACGCGGCGAGCCGGGCGCGGGGCCGCTCGTGAGGATGGCGATGTCGGTGAGCGCGGGCGCGTCCACGCGGATCTCCTCGCCCCCGCGCAGGATGACCACCTCCCGGGCGGAGACCGCCTTGAGCTTGTGGTTGCCGTCGATCTGCATGCCGACGCCGTAGGCCTCGGCGGGCCGCCCGTCGATGGAGATGATCGCGGCGCCGCGCTCCGTGTCGGCGATGACGCCCAGCACCTTGAAGTTCGAGGCGAGCGCCCGGGCGACGGGCGCGTCGGAAGTGCCGGCCCGGCCGAAAAGCGTCTGTGCGGGGCCGAGCGAGCCGACCGCCTCGGCGGCGGCGAGCGACCCCGACGGCGCGATGCGCACGGGAGGTTCGAGCAGGCGCAGCGCCCAGTACGCGACGATGGCGCACAGCAGCGCGAACAGGAGGACTGACAGGAGCCGCGGAGCCCAGCGAGCGCCGCCGGCCGACGGGAACAGGCGCATGAACGGCCGTCAAGGGGGGTCGGAGGCGCTGCTATCATAACGCGACTTCGAATCGCGTCCCCGGGAGTCTTATGCAGCGCATCGTGCGCCAACAACGCGGTTTCACGCTGATCGAGATCATGGTGGTGATCGTGATCCTCGGCGTCCTGGCAACCCTCATCGTCCCGCGCGTCATGGACAAGCCCGACCAGGCTCGCGTGACCGCCGCCAAGTACGACATCGGCAACATCCTGCAGGCGCTCGACCAGTACCGGCTCGACAACAATCGCTATCCGACGACCGAGCAGGGGCTCGCGGCGCTCGTGCAGAAGCCCACGGTCGAGCCGATCCCCCCGAACTGGAAGCAGTACCTGAAGGCGCCGCCGAAGGATCCCTGGGGCAATCCGTACCAGTACATGCACCCGGGCATCAACGGGGATATCGACGTCTTCAGCTACGGCGCCGACGGCAAGCCCGGCGGCGAGGGCAACGACGCCGACATCGGGTCCTGGCAACTCAACAGGTGAGTCGCGTGCGCCGGCGCGTCGCTGGCTTCACGCTGATCGAGCTGATGGTCGCGATCCTGATCGCGGGCATCCTCATGACGGTCGTCGGACTGTCGGTGCGCGGGTCCGACCGGTCCCTGCAGTTCGAGGCCGACCGCGTCGGCCAGCTCCTCGCCCTGGCGCGCGAGGAGGCGCAGGTGCGCGGCGCGCGCATCCGCTTCGAGGCCGACGGCAGCGGATACCGGTTCGTCATCCGGCGCCAGGGACGCTGGGTGCCCATCCTGGCCGACCGCGACCTTCGCGCGCGAGAGTGGGCGGGGCCGACGACGGTGTTGCTGCAGCGCGCCGACGGCCGCCAGGTGATCGAGTTCGGTCGCGATGCGGTGGATTCCCCATTCGTCCTGGTGCTGGCGCGCGACGGGCGCGAGCACCGGATCCTCGCCAACGGACTCGGGCATTTCGAGGTTCGCTAGGATGCGGTCCCGGCGCGGCTTCACACTGATCGAGGTGCTCGTCGCATTGACCATCACCGCGATCGCGCTGATGGCGGCACTGCGCGCCACCGCCGTACTGCGCACGAGCAGCACCGACCTGCGGGCGCGCACCTTCGCCCAGTGGAGCGCCGAGAACCGCCTGGGCGAGATCCGCGTCGCAGGGCTCTTCCCCGCCCTGGGCGTGCGCCGGTTCGACTGTTCGCAGGGCTACGTCGTCCTGGAATGCGTGGAGGATGTGAAGGCCACCCAGAGCCCCTTCTTCCGGCAGGTGGAACTGAGCGTGCTCGACGAGCGAGGCCACCGGCTCGCCCATCTCGTCGGCTTCGCGGTGCGAGGACTCTGATGCGCTCGCGCCGCCGCGTCCACGGCTTCACCCTTCTCGAGCTGCTGGTGGCCGTCGCCCTGATGGCGATCCTGGCCGTGCTGTCGTGGCGCGGCCTCGATTCGGTGCTGCGAAGCCGGGAGCACATCACGGCCCATACCGACGAGACGCGCGCCATTTCCGTCCTTTTCTCGCAGCTAGACGAGGACCTGCGCCGATCCTGGCCGCTGCGCCACCTGGACGCCCTGGGGCGCCGCCCCGTGGCCTTCGTGCGCGACGACGTGGACGGGCCGATACGTCTCGACCTGCTGCGCGAAGCGCCGGTCGATTCACCCGTCCGGTTCGAGCGGGTCGTCTATCGTCTTCGGGAAGGCGTCATCGAGCGCGGCTTCGGTCCGTGGCGACCCGGCGCCGACGTCGAGCCGACGCCGCAGGTATGGCAGCCGCTCCTGGCGGACGTCGACGCGATCGCCTGGCGCGCATGGCTTGCCGGCCGCAACAGCTGGCAGGAAGGGCCGGTGCTGGTCTCGCTGCCGCCGCCCACCGGCGTGGCCACGGCCGACCGGCAGTTCGATCCGGCGGGCGTCGAGCTGAATCTCCTGCGTCGCGGGGAGCGCCTGCGCCGCGTGTTCGCGCTGAGGGACTGACGGTGGAAAGGTCGGCGCTCGGGAGCATCTGCGGAGGGGCGAAGCGCCCGACGGCGGGCCTGCGCCAGGCCGGGGCCGCGATCGTCAGCGTGATCCTCGTGGTGGCGCTGGTCTCGAGCATCGTCGCGTCGCTGTTCGTTCGCGAGCACGTCGCCACCCGCTCCGTCGCCAATCGGCAGGATCTCGCCCAGTCGCGCTGGATCGAGCGGATGGCCATCGACTGGGGCCGCTTTGTCCTGCAGGCCGACCTGCGCCTGGGCGCGGTGGACCACCATGGCGAGCTCTGGGCAACCCCGGTGGACGAGACCGTCCTGGACGAGACGGTCACTGCGGGCGCCCGGCTCGAGCGCCTGCCGCGGCTGCGGGGCCGGATCATCGACGCCCAGGGCCTGTTCAACCTGACCAATCTCGTCGAGGCGGGAGCGGTGGGCCCGCAGGCGAGCCCGGTGCACCTGGCCGCCTTCCGGCGCCTGCTGGGCTTCCTCGACCTGCCCGAGTCGCTCGCCGAACTGCTCGTCGCACGCCTCCTGCCCACGCTCGGCCGGGTGGTGGAAGGCGCCAGCATCCCGCCGGAACAGCCCCGGCTGTTGCGCCTCACGGACCTGCGCGAGGTACGCGGCTTCGACGACGCGACGATCCAGCTGCTCTCCGACCATGCCATCCTCCTGCCGGCCCGAACGCTGGTGAACCTGAATACCGCGACCCCCGAGGTTCTCGCGGCCTACCTGGACATCGATCCCGCGCAGGCGCGGCAGCTCATCGCCGAGCGCGGGGAGAGCTTCTACAAGGACATCGCCGACGCGCAGTCGCGGATGCGGCTCGGCGAGGAGGCCAACCTGAGCCTGTTTTCCGTTTCCTCGGACTATTTCCTCGTGCGCGGGATGGTACGCTTCGGCCGAATCGAGAACGAGCTTATGTCCCTCCTTCACCGCAGCGGCAACACCGTCGAGGTCCAATGGCAGTATCGGCTCTGAAGCGCGGCGAGGCGGTCGTCTGGGTACCGCCGCGCGCCGTGGGCGAGCGTGCGTTCGCCACCGAACCGCGTCTGCTGGTGGGCATGACGGGCTCCGAGGGGCTCGTGGTCCAGGCCTCGAGCCTCGATGCGCTGCCCCGGGTGCGCTCGGTGCGCCTGGTCTTCGATGCACGGGACGTGAACCTCCTGCCGGCGAAGCTCCCCCCGCTTGCGGGGGCGAAGCTGCGACGCGCCCTGCCCAATGTCCTCGAAGACCGCCTGCTGCAGGATCCGCAATCGTGCCTGTTCGCACCCGGTCCGGTGCTGGGTGACGGCACGCGGGTCGTCGCCGTGATCGATCGAAGCTGGTTCGAGTTCGTCGTCGGCGCCTTCGAGCGTCGCGGGATGCGGGTCACCCGCGCGATTCCCGGCCAGCTCGCGATGCCCATGCAGCCGGGGGCCGATTCGCTGATGTGCATCGGCGATGGCATCGCGCTGCGCACGGGGCGCCACGAAGGAATCGGGTGGCCGGCCTCGACCGACTCGAGGGGCCGGGCGCTCGCGCTCGATGCGCTGCTTGCCCAGCGTGCGATGCAGCGCGACGAGCCCCCGCCGGATCGCCTCGTGGCCTACGTCGCCGACGACGCCTGGAGCCGTCCGCTCGCCGCTTCGGCCGCGCGCGCCGGCGCCACCCTCGCGATCGAGCCCCTCGGGGTCCCGGTCGACGACGGCATCGATCTCCTGGCCGGGCGCGAGGGCAGTGGCCTGGGCCGGCGGCTCGCCGATGTCGACTGGCGCGCCTGGCGCTGGCCCGCTGGCTGGGCCGTGGCGGTGATCGTGGCGTTCCTCGCGGGCCTCAACCTGCACTGGTGGCAGATGCGCGAGGAAAGCCAGCGCCTGCGGGCGGCGCTCGAGCGCGGCTTTCGCGAAACCTTCCCGCAGGTCCCCGTCGTGGTCGACCCGGTACTGCAGATGGAACGGGAGCTCGCCGGGCTGCGCGCCCGTGCCGGCCAGAGCGGGCCGGCCGACTTCGTGCCCCTGCTGGCCCGTTTCGCGCAGGCCCTCGGGCCGCAGGCCGCCGGCGCGATGACCGCCGCGGAGTACCGCGACGGCAGGCTCGTCGTGCATTTCATCCCGGCGCTGGTCCAGGCGGCCGGCGTGCGCGAGCAGATGGAGCAGGCCGCCCGCCGCACCGGCCTGAGGATCGAGTTTCCGCAGCCCGGCGAGCCGGTCGCCACGGTAACGGCGCTGTAGGAGGGGTCGATGCTCGAGACATTCCTGGGCTGGTGGCGCGAGCGGGCGCCGCGCGAACGCCGGATTCTCGTCGCGGGTGCCGCCGTCCTGCTGGTGGCCCTGGTCTGGCTGGTCGCGTTCGAGCCGGCCTGGGCGGGTCGCCAGAGGCTCGCCGAGGAGCTGCCGACACAGCGGGCCGAGCTCGCCCGGATGGCCTCGATGATGGAGGAGGCCCGGGCGCTGGAAGCCACGACGCGGACCGCCTCGACGGGCGGTTCGGTGCGGGCATCCCTGGAGAAGTCCCTGGCGGCGGCAGGGCTTGCGGAAGGGGTGCAGATCGAGCAGCGGGGCGACCGCTACGACCTTCGCTTCCCGGCGGTTCCCTTCGCCGCCTGGATCGACTGGGTCGCGCTCGCCGTGCGTGAATCCCGGGTCCGGGTGGTGGACGCCAAGCTGACCCGGGACCCGCGCGACGGATACGTCGCCGCCCGTCTCAGCCTCCAGGCCGGCGAGGGCGGACGTTGAGGCCGACGCGGACCTGGCTGGTCGCCGGGCTGGCCGGCGCGATCGCGGCCCTGCTGACCCTCGCGGCATTCGCCCCGGCCAGCCTCGTGGACGTGGCCCTGCGTTCGGTGAGCAACGGGCGCGTGGCGCTCACGGAGGCGGACGGATCCATCTGGAACGGCAGTGGTCGCCTGGTGTTCGTGGACGTCGCCTCGGTCCCCGCGGCCGAGGCGGCAGGCTCGCCGGTCCTGCCGGGCGTGGCGGTGCCGGGGCGCCTGTCCTGGCAGCTGCGCAAGCTGCCGCTGCTCTTCGGCCTGGTCGACGCCCAGGTCCAGCTCGTGGGAATGTCGGACACCGTCCGCCTGTCGGGCCACCTGGGCGAACTGCGTGTCGCGGCCGGCCGCCTGGCGCTGCCCAGCGTGGACCTGGGCCGGCTGGGATCGCCCTGGAATACAATCAGGCCAGCCGGTTCGCTCGAGCTACGGTGGGACGGGCTGGTGTTTCGTGACGACGGGTTCGAAGGCAAGGCCGAGATCGACCTTCGCGGCATGGCGTCGGCGCTGACCCCGGTCCGGCCCCTGGGCGACTACCGGATCGCGGTCACCGGCGACGGCGGCCGTGCCGCGCTTTCCATCCACACCTTGCAGGGCCCCCTCAGGCTTGCCGGCACGGGTACCTGGGATGCCCGGGCGGGAGTGCGCTTCGAAGCCGAAGCGTCTGCCGACGAGTCCGAAAGGCAGCGACTCGATGCCTTCCTCGGAATGATCGGCCGTCGCGACGGCGATCGAACAATCATCAAGATCGGAGCATGATCGTTTTTCATCACGCCTCTCGACCCCGCAGCCTCCCGCCTCGACGCTTCGTCCGCGCCCTGGTCCTTGGCCTGCTCGCGATCGTCCTCGTCATGTCGCTGCCCAGCCCGGCGCGGGCCCAGAACGGCCAGGGGATCACGCTCAATTTCCGCGACGCCGACATCGACACGGTCATCGGCGCCTTCGGCCACTTGCTCGACCGGACCTTCATCATCGATCCGCGGGTGCGCGGCAAGCTCACCCTCGAGACGCCGGGGCCGGTGAGCAAGGAGCGCGCATACCAGATGCTCCAGAGTGCGCTTCGCGTCCAGGGCTTCGCGATCGTGGACAGCGGGAGCCTCTCCAAGGTGGTGCCGGAGGCGGAGGCCAAGCTGCAGTCGGGGCCGGTGAACGCCGGGCGCCAGCCGAGCGCCGGCGGCGACCAGGTCGTCACGCAGATCTTCCGGCTCAACTACGAATCGGCGACCAACCTGGTGCCGGTCCTGCGCCCGCTGATCGCGCCCAACAACACGATCAACGCCTACCCGAGCAACAACTCGCTGGTCATCACCGACTATGCGAGCAACCTGCAGCGCATCGCCCGCATCATCGCGACGCTCGACAATCCCGCGACGCGACAGGTCGAGGTCGTTCCGGTCAAGCATGCGATCGCCTCGGATGTGGCGGTGGCCGTCAACCACCTGCTGGGGGGTGGTGCCGCCGTGACCCCGGGGGCGGGGCAGGGCGGGGCCCAGGCGGCCGCGCCGGGCGCCAGCGATCCGAGCCAGCGGGTGGTGGTGCTGGCCGACCCGCGCACCAACACGATCCTCGTTCGCGCGGCAACGCCGGCCAACATCCGGCTCGCCAAGTCGCTCATCAGCGAGCTCGACCAGCCCGAGGCCGACGGCGGGAACATCCACGTCGTGTACCTGCGTAATGCCGAGGCGACCAAGCTCGCCCGCACGCTCTCGGGGGTGCTGGGCGCGGGCGGGCAGGGCGGTGTCGCAAGCACGACCGTCCAGGACAGCCTCGGCCAGGCATCGACGATGATGGGCGACAACACGGGCATGGGCTCCTATACCGGGATGGGCGGCAGCTCGGGCATCCAGACCACGCCGTTGTCCAGCAGTGGCGGCCAGGGCAACGCCCCTGTGGCCATCAGGGCGGGCGGCGCCATCATCGCGGCCGACCCGAGCACGAACTCGCTGATCATCACCGCGCCCCCGCCGATCTACCGCAACCTGCGCAAGGTCATCGACCAGCTCGACGTGCGCCGCGCGCAGGTGTACATCGAGTCGCTCATCGTCGAGGTCAACGCCGAGACTGCCGCGGAACTCGGCATCCAGTGGCAGTTCCTCGATGCGCCCGACGGGACGACGCGCGCGATCGGGGGCACGAACTTCAGCAATCTCGACGGCACCGGGAACATCATCGGGGCGACGACCGACATCACGAGCGCGGGCCCCGGCCTGAACCTGGGCATCGTGCGGGGCCGTACGAACGTCACCATCGGCGGCGTCGAGGTACCGGTCCTCAACCTCGGCCTGCTCGCGCGCGCCCTGGAGTCCGAGGGCCAGGCCAATGTGCTCGCCACCCCGAACCTGCTGACGCTCGACAACGAGGAGGCCCGCATCATCATCGGCCAGAACGTGCCGTTCGTGACCGGCCAGTACACCAACACCGGCGCCGGGCAAGGAGCGGTGAGCCCCTTCCAGACGATCGAGCGCCAGGACGTCGGCACGACCTTGCGCGTGCGCCCGCAGGTCTCGGAATCGGGCACCATCAAGCTGCAGATCTTCCAGGAGGTCTCCAGCGTGCAGAGCACGCAGCTTGCCGCCGGCATCGTCACCAACAAGCGATCGATCGAGTCGAACGTGCTCGTCGACGACGGCCAGGTGATCGTCCTGGGCGGGCTGATCGAGGAGCGGATCGAGGGTGGCGAGGACAAGGTGCCGGGCCTCGGCGACGTGCCCTTGCTCGGCCAGCTCTTCCGGTACGACTCGCGGCGGCGGGTCAAGACCAATCTCCTGGTGTTCCTCCGGCCGGTCATCGTGCGTGACCAGGCCAGTGCCCACGACGTGACGCTGAGCCGCTACGACTACATCCGCCGCCTCCGGGGCGACGGCGGCCTTCCGGAGCACTGGGCGCTGCCCGAGATGGGCGGGCAGGTGCTGCCGCCGCTGGGCCCGCGTCCCGGTCAGGACGGCAAGGTGCCGCCCGAGGCCGGTCCGCAAAGCCTGTCGCCCGATATCGACCGGGCGGCCGAGCAGCGCCGCCGCGCCGAACAGCAGCTGCGCGAGGGTGCCGTTCGCCATGCGCCGAACGAGGTCGTCGTGCCCCTCGGCGCCGGCCGGCAGCTGGGCGCCCCGGATGCCGCGAGCCGGTCGGGCGCGACGGACGATGAACGCGAGGACGGCCGGGATCGCGGCCGCCGCGGCGGTCGCGACGGCGGAGCTTCGCCGTCGCCTTCGCCGTTCCAGGACCCGACCTTTCCCATGATCAACTGAGGGAGGGCATCCGATGTCGGTGGTCTCGCCTTCGCGTTACGTGCCCTTCGGGTTCGCCCGCAGCAACCAGGTGCTGGTGGCGGGCGTGACGGGGGACGTCGTCGAAGTGTGGATCGGCGAGGAGACCCCGCGCTCGGCCATCGCCGAACTCGCCCGGACCCTGCCCATGCGGCTGGTCACGGTGGAGAAGCCCGCCCAGGAACTCGCCGCGGCGATCTCGCGGGCCTATGCATCCCAGGAAGGCAGCGCCGCGAGCGTCGCGGACGAGGTCGCCAGCGACCTCGACCTGTCGCGGCTGATGCAGGACATCCCGAAGATCGAGGACCTCCTCGAGGCTGAGGACGATGCGCCGATCATCCGGATGATCAATGCGCTGCTCACGCAGGCGAGCCGCGACGGCGCATCGGACATCCATATCGAACCCTTCGAGACCTACTCGCTGGTTCGCTTCCGGGTGGACGGGACGCTCCGGGACGTGGTCCGGCCGCGCCGCGAGCTGCATGCGGCCCTGATCTCTCGCATCAAGATCATGGCGCAGCTCGACATCGCCGAGAAGCGCCTGCCCCAGGACGGCCGCATCACGCTGCGGATCGGTGGTCGCCCGGTGGACGTGCGCGTCTCGACCCTACCCACCGGCCATGGCGAGCGGGCGGTCCTGCGCCTGCTCGACAAGGAAGCGGGGCGCCTCGACCTGGGCAAGCTCGGGATGGGGCCCAGGACGCTCGTCACGTTCGACAAGCTCGTGCACCAGCCGCACGGCATCGTGCTGGTGACCGGGCCGACCGGCTCGGGCAAGACCACGACGCTCTATGCCGCGCTCGGCCGGCTCGACTCGAGCACGACGAACATCCTGACCGTCGAGGACCCGATCGAGTACGACCTCGACGGGATCGGGCAGACGCAGGTCAACGCCCGCATCGACATGACCTTTGCCAAGGCCCTGCGCTCGATCCTGCGCCAGGACCCGGACGTGATCATGATCGGCGAGATCCGCGACCTGGAAACCGCGCAGATCGCGGTGCAGGCGTCCCTCACGGGTCACCTGGTGCTGGCGACGCTGCACACCAACGACTCCGTCTCCGCGATCACTCGGCTGATCGACATGGGAATCGAGCCGTTCCTCCTGTCGTCCTCGCTGCTCGGCGTGGTGGCGCAGCGCCTGGTGCGCCGGCTCTGCCCGCAGTGCCGGCAGGAAGACCACGTCGCGGGCGGCTGGCGCGCGGTGGGCTGCGCGGCATGCAACAACACCGGCTTCATCGGGCGTACGGGCGTCTACGAGCTGCTCGTGGTCGATGACGCCATCCGCGCCCTGATCCATCGCGGCGCTCCCGAGACCGAGGTGCGCACGGCGGCGCTCGCGGCGGGCCTGGTGACGATGCGCGACGACGGCCAGCGCTGGGTCAGGGACGGCACCACTTCGCTGGACGAAGTGATACGTGTCACTCGTGACTGATCATCGGATCGCGCCATGCGCCTTCGGCGCCGGCCATGACCGCGCGGCTTTGGGCTGACGGAACCTGATGCCTGCCTATCGGTTCGAAGCGGCGGATGCCGGCGGTCGCATCGAGCGCGGCGTGATCGACGCGGACTCGCCGCGCCATGCCCGCGCGCTGCTGCGCGATCGCGGCCTCACGCCGCTCGAGCTGGGCGCGCTCCAGTCCGCGGGCGATACCGCCGGCCCGTCGCGTTCGGCGCGCCTGCGCACGATGGAGCTCACGCTGGCGACGCGCCAGCTCGCGAGCCTGCTGCTCGCCCGCCTGCCGCTCGAGCGGGCCCTGTCGTCCGTGGCCGAACAGGCCGAGCGTCGGGCGGTGCGCGAGCGCTTCGCCGCCATCCGCAGCGATGTCGTCGCGGGCCAGACGCTCTCGCAGGCGCTCGAGAAGTATCCACGCGACTTCCCCGAGGTGTATCGCGCGCTCGTGGCCGCCGGCGAGCAGTCGGGCGACCTCGGGCTCGTGATGTCGCGCCTGGCCGACTACGTGGAGGCTCGCTCGAACCTTTCGCAGAAGGTCATCCTGGCCTTCACCTATCCGATCATCGTGACGCTGGTGGCGATCACGGTGATCATCGCGATGCTGACCTACGTGGTCCCGCAGGTGGTCGGGGTGTTCGAGGAAACGCAGCAGGAACTGCCCGGCCTCACGGTCGGCATGATCGCGCTGTCGGACTTCGTGCGCGACTACGGGCTGTGGATGCTGGTCGCGCTGGTGCTGGGCCTCGTCGGGTTCAGGCTCGCCATGCGCTCGCCCACCGCGAGGCTCGCCTTCCATGCGAGGCTGCTCGACTTTCCCGTCATCGGTCGACTGGTGCGCGGCATGAACACGGCGCGCTTCGCGTCCACCCTGGGCATCCTCACGAGCGCCGGCGTCCCGCTCATCCGGGCGCTGGAGGCTGGCGCCCGTACGCTGTCGAACGATGCCTTGAAATTCAACGTCGAGGACGCCATCTCCCGGGTGCGGGAAGGAGCGCCGCTCGCCCGGGCCCTCGGCGCCGGCAAGCAGTTCCCCCCCATGCTGGTGCACATGATCGCCAGCGGCGAGGCGACGGGCGACCTGTCCGAGATGCTCGAGCGGGCCGCCACGACCCTGTCGATGGAAACCGAGAGGCGGGCGCTCGCGCTGACCAGCATCCTCGAGCCCCTGCTGATCCTCGTCATGGGTATCATCGTCCTGTTGATCGTGCTCGCCGTGATGCTGCCGATCATTGAAATCAACCAGCTGGTCGCCTGAGCCGGGCACGGACAGGTGGCCGGGCGGGAACCGGAGGTATCGCCATGTGGCTCGTCCGCCTGCGCCTGTTGCTCAAGTCCGTCGGCCGCGAGGCCCTCGTGCTCCTCTACGCCCTGCGTCATCCCGAGACGCCCCGCGGCGTGAAGCTCGCCATCCTGGGATTGCTCTTCTACGTGGTCAGCCCCGTGGACCTGGTGCCGGACGTGCTGCTGCTGTTCGGCTGGGCCGACGACGCCGCCCTGATCCTCATGGGCGTGCCCTACCTGGTGCGCCGGCTGCCCGCGCGGGTCGCCGCGGACTGCTCCGAGGCCGCGAGCCGGCTGCTCGCGCGTTTCGGCCTGCGCGGTTCCTGAGCGATTCGAGCTTCCGGTTCCCTGGGCGAGGGCGCCGGGGCTACAGCGCGAGCGCCGCGCCATAGCCGGTGAGCTCCAGGTAGCCGCGCCCGACGATGCGGCCCTCGACGCTCGCCGTCACCGCGCCCTCCCAGTACACCGTACCGGAGCTTTGTCGCGCATCGAGCTCCTGGTCATCGAATAGCGGGCGCAATTCAAATAATTTATCGCCGACAGCTATTGTCCACTCGACCGGATAGCGGATTCCGGTCCGCGGCGACTCCCAGACGCGGCCGGGCGAGAACACCGGCGGGGCGTCGACGAGAATGCCGCCGTCCGGACCCCGCAGCCGCCCGTGCGAATGTACGGCGCCCCCCTCGGGGTCGCGCAGCCGGAAGGCGAGCAGGCTGCCGCCGTCGTCGAGGCTGATGCCCGTCCAGTCCCAGCCGACCGCCGCTTCGGGCATCAGCTCGCTCGACCATTCATGGTCGAGCCACCCCGTTCCCGTCACTTCGTGTTCCTCGTCCCGGATTCGCAGCAGGCCTTCGGCTCGCAGTCCCGGACGGGAATAGTAGTAGCTCGCCTGCTCGGGGCGCGGCCCCTTGCGCGAATAACCGTCCTCGCCCTGCGGTTGCGGCGGGGCGAGGGCGGCGAGGCGCAGCCGGTATCCGAATTCCTCGGCCTCCACCTCGGCCCGATAGCGGTCGTCCGGGTCCCGTGCCAGTCGCCAGCCCGGCAGCTCGATGTCGGTGTCGCCCGCCGCGACCTTGGCGAGTCCGCCTGCTCGCCATGCCTGCTGGTCGTGACGCAGGCGGCCGAGGGCGGGATCGGCGATCGCCGCATGGGCGAGGAGCAGCTGGTGCGGCGCGAACCGGCTGGGATTGTCGCGGGAATGGCGAGTGCGGACCCGGAAGAAGGTGATCTGGAAGCCGTACGGGCCCGGGCCGTCGCGAGGGGCACGCGCGCCTGCCGTCTCGCGCCTGGGCGTCCGCTCCCGGACCTCGAGCCACCCCGTGATGTACCACCATTCGATCCGGAAGTCGGGGTGCATGCCGTGGTCGCGGGGAAAGGCAAGGCTGTGGCCGCGCAGGACGGGCGCATACGGCGGCTCTACCGACTCGCCCGAGCGTCCGGCGGTCCGCCCCGACGCATCACCCGTTGCGACGCCGGCACCCATCGCATCGGCGGCCCGGGCGATCGGCATCACAAGGTACCCGGCGGCGAGCATGCCGAGGTCGCACAGCAGGCGTCGTCGCATGCGCGAGGCCCGGAAGGGCGTCGGAAGGCTCCCCTTCATCGCTACCAGTCCGCGCGTACCGCGGCGGCGGGTGGCTGGCGCATGGCATGTCGCGCGACCACGGCCGCGGTCGCGGCGGCAATGGCGACGAGGGCCAGTGCGCCGGCCGACACGAGTCCGACGGGCCAGGTGATGTCCATGCGCCAGTGGAAGGACACGGGATTGACCTCGTAGACGAGGATCAGGGCTATCGCGGCGCCGAGCAGGCATCCGACCAGGCAGCCGATCGAAACCATCGCGCCGGCCTCGGCGGCGAGCATGCCGGCGATTCGCCCGCGCTCGAGTCCCAGGTGCTGGAGCACGCCGAATTCCCGCTGGCGGGAGAGCGCCTCGGCACCATAACCCGCGGCGACGCCGAGGATGCCGAGCAGGATCGCCACGCCTTCGAGGGCGTACGTCGCCGCGAAGCTCCGGTCGAAGATCTCGAGCGAGACGGCCCGGAGATCGCCGGACTCGCGCCATTGCAGACCCGCGAGAGCCGGATGCAGGTCCCTGAGGCGCGCGATCACGTCGTCGGCATCGGCGTCAGGGGCGAGGCCGATCGCCAGCTCGCTGACCGAGGCGTCCC
>Ga0079224_100006540_pt1 | contig 15469 bp, 13 predicted proteins | sample Stecom2015_FD_80414 | JGI IMG/M metagenome (GOLD analysis project Ga0079224, IMG submission 80414) | Agricultural soil microbial communities from Utah to study Nitrogen management - Steer compost 2015 | ecosystem: Environmental > Terrestrial > Soil > Agricultural land | place: USA: Utah...
GCCCTCATTCTGGCGCATAATCATCCTTCCGGTGTGGCCGAACCCAGCCAGGCGGATCTCGCCCTGACGCAACACCTTCGCAAGGCACTGGCCTTGGTGGATATACGCCTTCTCGACCATCTTATCGTCACGCCCGGCGGCGCTCTGTCCCTGGCAGAACAAGGCATGCTGTAGGCAGTTGCCCACACTCAAGGCGTTCGCGCTTGACGCAGGCGTGTTTTCAGCTTGTATGCGAAAGGCGCTCGCGCTAGAATTAAGAGTTATCCACGGATACGTTGCTGCAAGCATTGTGCGGCTTGATTCGTTCCAAGCCCAGGCGTGCTTGTGGCTGGCGACCCAAACATCCTCGACAGGAATTAACATGAAAGAAGGCATCCACCCCGAATACCGCGAAGTGGTGTTCCTGGATCAGCAAACCGGCACGAAGATCATCACCCGCTCGACCGTTAACACACGCGAAACCATCGAACACGAGGGCAAGACCTACCCCCTGTTCAAGTGTGACGTCACCTCTGAGTCGCACCCGTTCTACACTGGCGCCCAGACTCGTATCGTTGAAACTGGTCGCGTCGAGAAGTTCCGCGCCCGTTTCGCACGCACGGTGGGTACCCGCAGCGCCTCCTGATTCACTTCAGCGCTGTCAGCAAGGAAGCAGCCTTCGGGCTGCTTTTTTGTTGCCCCCTGGCTGCCGTCTTTCCTTGCGCCCGTGCCTATAATGGGTGGCCGCTGCGTTTGCGGCCCAGACACCTTATTGTTGTGGTACCCGCAGCAGCCCACCTCGTTTGAATCGCCCATAAGAAGATGGATTCCCGTTCCACCCCAGCGCGCCTGACCGAGACGGCGACCGTCAAGCTTTCCAGGCCCTTCCTGCTGCTAATCACCGCCATCTATATTCTGGCCGGCCTATTTTTTCGCGACCCGTGGAAAACGGATGACGTGGTGGGCCTTGCCACGATGGTCAGCGCTTTGTCGGACCCTTCCGGGCAGGCATTGCTCGCCCCGCAGATTGGGGTGCTGGCCCATGCCCAGGACGGCCCGCTGGTCACCTGGGTAGGCGCTTTTTCCATATGGCTGTTCGGGCCATTATTCGACTTTTTCGTCCCGGCCCATGACGGGGCCTTCATCGCCTCGCGCCTGCCTAATTTGCTCTGGTTCGGCATTCTGGTGAGCTCGGTCTGGTATGGCAGCTATCTGCTGGGACGGCGACCGGAACCCCAGCCGCTGGAACTCCCATTCGGCGGCGAACCCAGTGTGAACGATTACGGGCGCATGATCGCCGACGCGGCCCTGCTTCTGATACTGGCCACGGTCGGCATCGTATGGCGGATGCACGAAACTTCAGAAGTGCCCGCGCTGATTGCCTTCCAGGCACTGGCCTTCTTCGCCATTGCGCGCAGCATTGATCGGCCTCTGTCCGGCGCCGTTATCCTGGGCCTGGCGCTTGGTGCCGCCTTCCTCACTCGTGGCTGGATAGGCGCCCTGCCCATCATGCTGGCCTCTGTTTTTGCCTTCCACCCCCACGGAGCGCTGTGGCCACGGCGCGCATGGCTCCTTCTGAGCGCAGTGATTGCACTGGCCATAGGCTTGGCATGGTGGATTCCGGTAAGCAAGGTTGCCCCCTTCTGGACACAGCACTGGGTACTTTGGAATTCGCAATCGTTCGGCCTTCCTCAGCCCGATGTTCTGCTCAGCCTTTTGCGCGACCTGCCTTGGTTTCTATGGCCAACCTGGCCGTTCGCTCTGCTCGCCCTGTGGAGGTGGCGCAGCTGGTTGAGCTCGCCCCATATCTGGGTACCTTTGATGTTCACGGCCTGGCCACTGATCATCATGCTCTTCCTGGCGGACGTCTTCGAACCGGAGTACGCCCTGATGGCCGTGCCCTCCGCGGTGCTGGCCGCCTTCGCCCTGCCCACGCTGCGCCGGGCCGTAGTCAACTCATTGGATTGGTTCGCGGTCATGTGCTTTTCACTGACCGCCGCCACAGTGTGGTTGGGTTGGTTCGCCTTGCACACCGGGGTGCCCGAGCAAATTCACCACAACATTACCCGTCTTACCCGGGGCTATGACATTCATGTGTCCTGGCCATCCGTGCTCATCGCCTTGGTGGGCACACTGGCCTGGGTGGCCCTGGTTCGCTGGCGTCTGCACAACAAGCCGGCCGCCTTGTGGCGAGGCACCGTACTATCGGCCGGCGGGCTGATTACAACGTGGTTGCTGCTCGTCACCCTGTGGATGCCAGTGCTGGATTATGTTCGCAGCTATCGCCAGGTGTCGGGCGAATTGGCAGCCGCCCTGCAACAGCACACAGTTCCCAGCGACTGCGTGCGGGCGCTTGGCGTGGGCGTCGGCCAGCGCGCCTCCTTCCTGGTCTTCAACGACATCCGGTTCAGCTACGACTCGAATTGCCGCCTGATTCTGCAACAAACGACGCAGAAGGCGGTGCGCGAGGGCAGCGTCGGGTTTTCGGATTCTGCACAGGTACTGTGGCAGGGCCGCCGACCTGCTGATCGCGATGAAATGTTCCGCCTGCTTCAGGTCAAGCGTTGATGCATTCTAAAGTGCAGCCTCAGCCGCCTTTGCTCACACGCATGAAGGTGATTGCTGGGCAGGCCTGGCCGGTGCTCGTGGCATCGTGGGCTGGAATCGCCTTTGGCGTGATTGATACCGCCATGGGCGGCCACTCCGGTGCACTCGACCTTCAAGTCATGGCGCTGGCCACTTCCATTTATGTCAGCGTGTTCGTCGGCCTGATGGGGGTTCTGCACGCGCTTATTCCCATACTGGCTCAACATTTCGGTGCCGGGCGTAATGAGGAAGTGGGCCGGCTCTGGGGCCAGGGCTTGTGGCTTTCCGCGGGGCTCTTCCTGGTCGGCGCAGTCTTCCTGCTTCAGCCGGACGCTTGGCTCAGAGTATCGGGCGACCTGGACCCCGCCGTACGGGAGGGCGTGAGAAGGTATCTGCTTGCTCTGACGTTTGCCCTGCCCGCCGCCCTTGCCTTCCGTACCATCTATGCCCTGGCCACGGCGGTTTCACGAACCCGCACAGTGATGAACATCAATGTCGCTTCATTGGCATTCAAGCTGTTTTTCAATTGGGTGCTTATGTTCGGCAAGCTGGGCATGCCTGCCATGGGCGCGGCCGGGGCCGGCATTTCCACGGCCATTACAGCCTGGCTGATGTTGATCGCCGGTGTGTGGATAGTGCTGCGCGACCCCTGGTATGCTCGCTTCCAACCTAGAGTCAGCCGGCCAGATTGGCGAGCGCAGTCAGAACTGCTGCGCCTGGGTATTCCCATGGGTGGCTCCTATTTGATCGAAGTTTGCGCCTTCACCTTCATGGCACTGCTCGCAGCCCGCGACGGCATGTATGTCACTGGTGCCCACCAGATCATGGCCAATATTGCGGCTCTTTGCTACATGATTCCCATGGCTCTGGGCATTGCCACGGCGGCAACGACGGCACAGGCCATTGGAGCCCGTGATCACACGCTGGCACGCATCAATGGGCGCGCCGGAATCATCTTGGCTGTGGGGGCCGCGCTGTTTACGGCTGGTTTAATCATACTGGGGCGAGACGCCCTTCTGCAGCTCTATACCGATGACGTCCACGTGATTGCTGCCGCCGCCCTGCTGCTCATGCTGCTACCGTTCTTTCACGTAAGCGATGCCTTGCAATGCATCGCTTGCTACCTGCTGCGCGCCTACAAAGTCGCTATCGTGCCCCTGCTCTTGCAGGTGGTCGCACTCACAGGCGTCGGGCTGGCGGGCGGCTGGTGGCTAGGTTTCGGCCCGGGCCGCGACATACTGGCCGCCCCCATACAGGCTGTCCTGCCCGGAGCTCCCCTGGGCACCACGACACTGTGGTTAATGTCAACAGTCGGTCTTCTGTTATCTGCCAGCCTGCTTTTCTGCCGCTACGCCTGGGAACTCAGAAAGCGGCCAGCCATGCAGCACTGAACGGCCCATTCCTATAAATCTCACGCTGCGCTGCGCTGCGCGGACGTACTTCCGGTTGTGTCGTCGTCGCGCTCACCAAACGGTTGGCCATCACCTTCGCTCTCAAGCAAGGCCGGCCGGATCAGCTCCACGACTTTGCTGCGTGAAAGTACACCCAGGAATTCATCATCCAGGCCAGTGACCGCGAGGGGTTCCGTGCTGCGCAACAGACGACCCAGCACTTCGTCCAGCCCCGCGCTGGCTGGCACAGTGGCCATGTTCTCCACGTAGCGCGAAATATCCCGGGCCCCTTCCCGCAAAGCGCGTTCGGCTGCCTCGCGGGTCAAGACACCATACAAGCGCTTTCCATCGAGCACCGGACTGAATTTCAGCCCTTGTTTGGCCATTAGGTCCACACCATGAACCGGATGCGTGCGCGTGGTTAGCGAAAGGGCCGGCCGGTTGCAGGCGTGGGCTGCATTGAGCACCTTGCTACGGTTGACGTCTTGCAGGAATGCCTGGACATAGTCGTCGGCGGGTGCGAGCAGAATGTCTTCCGGCGTTCCTTCCTGTACCAGTTCACCGTCCTTCAAAATAGCGATACGGTTGCCCAGGCGCAGGGCTTCATCGAGGTCGTGGGTAATAAACACGATGGTCCTGTTCAGCTGGGACTGCAGCTGCAGCAGTTGATCCTGCATTTCCCGGCGGATGAGAGGGTCCAGCGCCGAGAAGGCTTCATCCATGAGCAAGATCTCGGCATCGGTCGCCAGTGCCCGGGCCAGACCCACACGCTGCTGCATGCCGCCAGAAAGTTGATGCGGATATTGCTTGTCGTAGCCAGCAAGCCCCACCACTTCCAGCCAGTGCATGGCACGGCGTTCGCGCTCCTTGCGAGTAATTCCTTGCACCTTAAGCCCATAGGCAATGTTGTCCAGCACACTGCGATGGGGGAACAGGCCAAACCGCTGGAAGACCATGCTCATCTTCTGTTGCCGAAACCGCTCCAGTTCGCGTGCACCCAGGGCCATGACGTCGACGTCGTCGACGCGAATCGTGCCTGCCGTTGGTTCGATCAGGCGATTGAAGTGGCGGATGAGTGTGGACTTCCCGGAACCGGATAGCCCCATGATCACATGAATGCTGCCCTCTTCTATGGACAGGGAGATATCCCGGAGGCCCAAGGTATGGCGGCTGCGCTGCAGGAGCTCGTCCCGGCTGATGCCGCGGCGAGCAGCTTCCAGCCACTGCTGCGGCCGGGGCCCGAAGATCTTGTATATACCCTGAACTTCGATCTTGGCCATGTCAGGATTCCTTGTGCTGATAACGGCGGCCCAGCGCCTGGGTGATGCGATCAAAGACTATGGCCAATATGACGATGCCAATGCCTGCCAGCAGGCCGCGCCCGACCTGCAGACGATTGATGCCCTGCAGCACTTCGTAGCCCAGTCCGCGTACCCCGATCATCGAGGCAATGACCACCATAGCCAGCGCCATCATTGTTGTCTGGTTGATGCCGGCCATGATGTTGGGCAGCGCCAGCGGCAGCTGCACACCGAACAGTTGCTTGAAGCGGTTGGCACCGAAGGCCCGTGAAGCCTCGAGTACTTCGCTGTCTACCAGTCGGATACCCAAGTCTGTCAGCCGGATGACGGGCGGCACGGCATAGATGACTGTAGCGATGATGGCCGCCACCTTGCCCAGGTTGAACAGCATCACCACAGGGATCAGGTAGACGAAGCTGGGCATGGTTTGCATAACGTCCAGCACGGGCAGCATGATGTTGCGCAACCACCTGAAACTGGCCATGAGGATGCCCATGGGCACCCCAATGAGCACGGAAAGCGCTACTGCCACAATCATGATGGACAAGGTCTGCATGGAGGCATCCCACAGCCCCAGTACGCCCAGCATGAACATCATGGCAGCGACCGCCAGAGGCAGAACCAGGCGACGGCCGGCCAACCAGGCCAAAGCAGACACTGCCAGAATGACCAACCACCAAGGCGCTCCCCGCAGAACGGCGTCCATCCAGACCAACAGGTCAAGCAAAGGCTGGCTGAATGCACGCAGCAGATCCGCGTACTCATTGACGATATTGCCCACAAAGGCGTCGATGGGCGCGCGTAGCGCCCGTGGCGGGATCAATTCTGGAAACATGCGTTATCCGCGCTCCGATTAGAGGCTGGCTTTCACGCGTTGGGCCGCGGCTTCCGGCAACCACTGCGTCCAGATGTCCTCATGATTCTTAAGGAACCACTGGGCGACCTCTTCCGGCTCAAGCTCGTTTTCATCCATGTGTGCCATCGCCTGGTTCATTACCGGTAGCGGCACACTGACCTTGGAGAGAAACTCGGTGAGCTGCGGCGCTTTCTGGGTGAACTCGGTTGTGACAGCTGTGAAAACAGGGTTGTCGGGGTAGGCTGTGGGTTTCGGGTCTGCACAGTTGACATCAGTCAGGCAGGCGTGGAGCTCTTTGTCGTACTCGGGCAATTCCACCTGGACCAAGTCCATGGCGCCCACCAGCGGTGTCGGGAACCAGTAATAGAAAACGATGTTCTCCTTACGCTGGTACGCCGCCGTCAGCGCTGCTTTCTGTGTGGCGCCCGTACCCGGCGAGAAATACGTGAAGGAGTCTTCAAGGCCCAGCGCTTTGTGCAAGTTGCCGCTTACTACTTCACAGCCCCAGCCCGCCGGGCAGCCGTAGAAGCGGCCCTTGGAGGGTTCTTCCGGGTCGGTGAACTCATCCTTGAACTTGGGCAGGTCGGCTGCCGCCTTCAGCCCGGGCAGGCGTTCGGCCGTGTAGCGCGGGATGAACCACGCCTCGCCACCCATGTAGATATCACCAATGCGTTTGACATTGCCGGAGGCTTCCGCCTTGGCCCACGGTTCAGCCACGCTGTTGAGCCAGACCTCGGTGTTGATGTCCAGGTCGCCCCGAGTCAATGCCGCCAAAGCAGGCAAAGTTTCGACTGGCATGACTTCGGAATCGCAGCCATAGGCGTGTTTGACGATGTGGCGCTCTACTTCCACCAGCACCAAGTTACTTTCCCAGTTCATACCGGCAAAGCGCATGGGGCGGTCAAGTTCGCACTGAGGGGTTTCCGCCGCACTGGCCTGCACGGGTGCCAGCGCCGTGGCTGCCGCCGCCAAAACGCCCGCCATGGCGAGACGGGCCGGCCTGTGCCGCTTGCTACCCCCCTTCAGTTCTGTTTGTAGGTTGAGGGGTGCTGCTTGGATCGACATATAGCCTCCTTCTGTGTTGCCTGAGCGCAGCGGTTGCCGCGCAGGAATTCAAGAGGGGCGGGAGGGTCGGCGAATTGCCGAAGATGCCATCAATGAAGAGCGGGGACGCAAAGCGACCCCATGAGGACAGGTTGCCAACCGATGGCCGGCCCCAGTCTTGAAGCTGGGGCGCATTTTACGTGAAGTAGCGAAAAGATGCGAACCGAAATGATTGGATGATGAACTTCACCACCTAAACACTATTCGGTCAAGAAGTATAGATATAGTCTCGTCGCCAGGGGTATCCGTGCTCACTCTTGTTGGAGAGCTCATCCCCCTTCCAGCCCTCGCGATGCTGCGCCAGAACCTGATGCAGCGCTATCCACCCGTGCTCAAAACCCATGGCACACCCGGCCAGATACATGCGATACGCCCGCAATGAGCGATCACCATTCTCATTCTTCAGTGTGGCTCGGGCAGCCTCCAACTGCGATTCGAGGCTATCGCTCCATGCCCAGAGCGTGCGTGCGTAATGCGGGCGCAGGTTTTCGACGTCGAGGTCTTCCAGACCGCCTTCCGTCAGACTTTGCAGCACGTGGCTGATGTGGGTGAGTTCGCCCCCAGGGAAGATATATTTGTCGATGAAGTCGCCCATGCCTGCGCCTAACTGGTGGTTGTCCACTCCGCCGGCGGTAATGCCATGGTTCATGATCAACCCGCCGGGCCGCAGCAAGCGCCTCAGCTTGGAAAAATAGCCAACCAATTGAGCCCGCCCGACGTGTTCGAACATGCCTACCGACGCAATCTTGTCGTAAGGGCGGCTTTCGTCTAGCTTGCGGTAATCCAGCAACTCCATGCGTACGCGCCCGCTCAAGCCCTTCTGCTCGATGAGGCTGTTGACATGCGCGTGCTGATTGCGCGACAGCGTGATGCCGGTTGCCTCCACGCCATAGTGTTCGGCAGCCCAAAGAAGCAACCCACCCCAACCCGCCCCGATATCCAGGAAACGTTCGCCGGCACGCAGGCGCAATTTGCGACAGATATGGTCCAGCTTCGCTTCCTGGGCCTGGGCCAGGGTCATTTCATCAGACCGATAATATGCACATGAATAGACGCGGCGCGGGTCGAGCCAGAGCGCATAAAATTCGTCTGACAGATCGTAATGAAACTGAATTTGCTTGGCGTCGCGTTCGATACTGTGGCGCCAGACCGACATCAATCGCCGTATCAGCGTGGTAAACATGCCTGAGCGGGCGGCATCGATGGGTGACTGGGGGAGGATGGCGGCGGCGACCCGCATCAGGTCGCGCATTGAACCTTCTACTTCGAACTTGCCTTCAACATAATCTTCACCCAACGTACCGACCTGTCCCGATGCCAGATGCGTCAGCGTGCGGGGGTCACGTACGGTCAGGTGAATTGCGGCATCCATGGCGCCTACAGAGTTACCATCCGGCAGTGTCAGCCGAACGGGCAAGGGCAGGGATGCAAGCTTTGATTCCACTGCAGACAAGATCGAACTCAAGGCAACCTCCTGATTGAACAGTTTTGTAAGACACTCGACTCGTGGGGATAAAGCGACATCAATAATACATGCAGACCGAGGCGCTTGAGACCGCATTGCGTAGGGGAGCAAGCTGCATAAAGAGGCGTAACCCCAACGGCCGCAGTAGCAATTGCACCCCAGCTTCTTGCCCCAGGTTGCTGATTCATAGTAGAATCGCTGTCTTTACACAGATTTCAACAAGGGGTGAACCATGGCACGTGTATGCCAAGTTACCGGCAAGGGCCCGATGGTGGGCAACCACGTCTCGCACGCCAACAACAAAACCAAGCGTCGTTTCCTTCCTAACCTGCAGTCTCGTCGTTTCTGGGTCGAGAGCGAAAACCGCTGGGTTCGCCTGCGTGTTTCCACCCAGGCGCTGCGCACCATCGACAAGGTCGGCATTGACGCCGTCCTGGCCGACATGCGCGCCCGTGGCGAATTGGCCTAATCGGCCCGCCACCGTAATCTAGGAGCACATCATGGCAAAAGGCATCCGCGAAAAGATCAAGCTGGAATCCACAGCCGGCACGGGTCACTTCTACACCACCACCAAGAACAAGCGCAACACGCCCGAGAAGATGCTGATCAAGAAATTTGATCCCGTCGCTCGCAAGCACGTTGACTACAAGGAAACCAAGCTGAAGTAATCAGCCGGGTGGTGCATCGGCAAGGTCAGGCGGTACGCCCCGGCCAGTCCTTGCCTTGAAGGCACACCTGTAGTTTCCCGACCCGCCCTGGTGGCGGGTTTTTTTTTGGCCTGCCCGCTGCAGCCCTATTGTCTGCCGGCCCTTATAATGGCAGGTTTGCGCAACCTACTGAATTCGCACGCTCATGCTGGAATACCGTCCCAACGACGTTGAAAAGATCGCCCAGGCCGACTGGGCCGCTCGCGACGTCTATCGTGTCACTGAAAATGCCGTCAATGCTGATGGCACACCCAAGCCCAAGTTCTATGCCTGCTCCATGCTGCCCTACCCCAGCGGCAAGCTGCACATGGGCCACGTGCGCAACTACACGATCAATGACATGATGACCCGCCAGCTGCGCATGCGCGGCTATAACGTGCTCATGCCCATGGGCTGGGACGCTTTCGGCATGCCTGCGGAGAACGCCGCACTGAAGTCTGGTGTTCCCCCCGCAAAGTGGACCTACGACAACATCGCCTACATGAAGCAGCAAATGCAGGCGATGGGGCTGGCGATCGACTGGTCACGCGAGATGTGCGCTTGCGATCCCAAGTACTACAAGTGGAACCAGTGGCTGTTCATCAAGATGCTGGAAAAGGGCATCGCCTACCGCAAGACGCAGGTCGTGAACTGGGACCCAGTCGACCAAACCGTGCTTGCCAACGAGCAGGTGATAGACGGTCGCGGCTGGCGTTCCGGCGCGCTTGTCGAAAAGCGCGAAATTCCCGGCTACTACCTGCGCATCACTGACTACGCCGACGAGCTGCTCGAGCATGTGAAGAATGGGCTGGAAGGCTGGCCAGAGCGCGTCCGCCTGATGCAGGAAAACTGGATCGGCAAGAGCGAAGGGGTCCGTTTCGCCTTCACCCACGACATCCGCGATTCCGAAGGCAAGCTCATTCAGGACGGGCGCATGTATGTCTTCACCACGCGCGCTGACACCATCATGGGTGTGACCTTCTGTGCCGTGGCGCCTGAACATCCGCTGGCCACTCACGCGGCAGTCGGCAATCCGGAACTGTCCGCCTTTATCGAAACCTGCAAACTGGGCGGTACCACAGAGGCTGAACTGGCCACGCGCGAAAAGGAAGGCATGCCCACAGGTTTGCACGTCACTCATCCGCTGACGGGCGAACCGGTGGAAATTTGGGTGGGCAACTACGTGCTCATGAGCTATGGCGATGGTGCCGTGATGGGCGTACCCGCCCATGATGAGCGAGACTTCGCTTTCGCCAAGAAGTACGGTCTGCCCATCAAGCAGGTAATCGGTGTGGAAGACAAGGAATATTCCACCGAGGCCTGGCAGGAATGGTATGCCGACAAGCAGTCGGGCCGCACTGTAAATTCGGGCAAGTACGACGGCCTTTCGACCTCCGAGGCGGTGGACGCCGTGGCCGCCGACCTGGCCGCCATGGGTCTCGGCGAGAAACAAACCACCTGGCGCCTGCGCGACTGGGGCATTTCCCGTCAGCGCTACTGGGGCACACCCATTCCCATCATTCACTGCGCCGACTGCGGTCCTGTACCAGTACCGGAATCCGACCTCCCGGTCATTCTGCCGGAGCACCACATTCCCGATGGCAGTGGTAACCCGTTGGCCAAGGACCAAGCCTTCCTGTCGTGTTCCTGCCCGAAGTGCGGAAAGGACGCACGGCGCGAAACCGATACCATGGACACCTTCGTGGATTCGTCCTGGTACTTCATGCGCTATACCTCGCCGGGCAACGACAACGCCATGGTCGACGGCCGCAATGATTACTGGATGCCCATGGACCAGTACATCGGCGGTATCGAACATGCAGTGATGCATTTGCTGTACGCCCGTTTCTGGACACGCGTGATGCGCGACCTGGGCTTGGTGAACTTTGACGAACCGTTCACCCGGCTACTGTGTCAGGGCATGGTGCTCAACCATATCTACTACAGAAAGACCCCGGTTGGCGGCATCGAGTATTTTTGGCCCGAAGATGTCGACAACGTCTACGATGCCAAGGGCGCCATCATCGGCGCACGCCTGAAGTCCGACGGTTCGGAAATTCAGTACGGCGGCATTGGCACAATGTCCAAGTCCAAGAACAATGGTGTCGACCCGCAATCGCTGATCGACACCATGGGTGCGGATACCGCGCGTCTGTTCGTAATGTTCGCCAGCCCTCCCGAACAAACGCTTGAATGGTCTGATTCCGGCGTGGACGGTGCGCACCGTTACCTGCGCCGTGTGTGGTCATTTGCGCAGTCGCGTGCGGACGCCATACGCCACGGCATCGCCCAAGGCGACAAGGGTTGGGACGATATCGACGAAGCCTCACGTACGCTGCGCCGTGAAATCCACAATCTGCTGCGCCAGGCCGACTACGACTACCAGCGCATTCATTACAACACCGTGGTGTCCAGCTGCATGAAAATGCTCAATGTGCTGGAAGCGGCCAAGCTGCCCGACACCGACGTTGCTGCCCGTGCGCTGGCCGACACCACCAGCATTCTGTTGCGTGTGCTCTACCCCATCGTGCCGCACATTACCTGGCAGCTGTGGCGCGACCTTGGTTTCGCCGAACGCGACGGCGACCTGCTCGACGCCGCCTGGCCCCAGGTGGACGAAGCCGCTCTGCTTGCTGACGAGATCGAGTTCGTGCTGCAGGTCAATGGCAAGCTGCGCGGTTCCCTCAAGGTTCCCAGCTCGGCAGACAAGGCTGAAATCGAGCAGGCGGCCCTTGCCCATGAGGCCGTGGCACGCTTCCTCGAAGGGCGCCCGGCCAAGCGCGTGATCGTTGTGCCTGGCAAACTCGTCAACGTCGTCGGATAAACATATGGCTCATACCCCCTTCATCCCAGAACTGAACCGCAGCGTGCAACGGTGCCTGCTGTTGGCCATGTTGGCGACCTGCGTCCTAGTGGCCGCCTGCGGTTTCCGGCTGAAGGGGGCTACGCCCATGCCATTCGACACGCTCTACACCAACATTGCGCAGAACTCGGCCTTTGGTGCGTCGCTTCGGCGAGCCATCATGGCCGCCTCGCCCAATACGCGTATTGTTGAAGATCCCGCTCAGGCCGAGGTTCGCCTCTTGCAGCTGGCCAATAACGAGCGCTTGCGGGAGCTTTCCATTGATGCCGAAGGGCGTGTGGAAGAGTACGAACTCAATCTGGAGTTCACTTTCCAACTGGTGGATAAAGCCGGTCACCAGATCATCGCACCCACCACCCTGCGCGCCATACGTGAATTGCCCTACGACGATACCCTCGTACAGGCCAAGCAGAGTGAAATCACGTCCATCTTCCAGCAGATGCAGCAGTCAATGGTCGACCGCGTCGTACGTCTGATGAGCGCACCGGATGTCGCCGAGGCGATTGAGAACGTTCAGCAGTTGCCCGCCGTCGAGGTGCCCGAAGATATCGCACCCGTTTCCAACGACCCGACACCGTACGGCAACACGAGCTGGGGGGCGCCCACGCTGAAACCGGGCGGCGTCTTCTGAAGGATGGGACGCCGTCTTGACCTCGACACCCTGTTGCGTCAACTGCAGCAGGCGTCCACTCCTCTGGCACCTCTGTATGTCATAAGCGGTGACGAAAGCCTGCTGGTGATTGAAGGGCAGGATGCTGTGCGAACAGCTGCCCAGCAACAGGGTTATACAGAACGCACGCGCCTCATTCTCGACGCTCGCAGTGACTGGTCAGCCGTTCTAGGAGCCACTCAGAGCATGTCGCTATTCGGCGACCGCAAGCTGCTGGACCTCACCCTGCCTTCGGGTAAACCGGGCCGGACCGGCTCTGAAACGCTGGAGACCCTCGCTGGAAAAGTGGCGAGCGGCGAGCTTTCCGATACGCTGGTGGTATTGACCCTGCCCCGGCTGGATAGAACCACTCGTGCATCACGTTGGGCCAGCGCGTTGCTGGAATCTGCCGTCCTGGTGGAAGTGCCCACCATAGACCGTCACTCGCTGCCGCAATGGATAGGCCAGCGCATGGCGCGCCAGGGCCAGGAACTGGATGCCGACACTCTGGCATGGATGGCCGACAAAGTGGAAGGCAATCTGCTGGCTGCCTTCCAGGAAATTCAAAAGCTGGGCCTCCTCTACCCTGCTGGCCGTATTTCAGCGGAAGACGTCCGGCGCGCGGTACTCGATGTAGCGCGCTATGATGTCTTTGACCTGCGTGACGCCATGTTGGCAGGCAATTCGAAACGCGCACTCACGATCTTGCATGGCCTGCGTGGCGAAGGTGCCGGCCTGCCCCTGGTGCTCTGGGCAGTCGGCGACGAAATCCGCCTGCTATCGCGGCTCGCCGGCCTGCAGGCTGCCGGTAACGATATTTCAGGCGAGATGCGCCGAAACCGGGTCTTCGGCCCCCGCGAACAGGGCATCCGCCGCACGCTGGCCCGTGTACCGCCTGCGGCTTGGCGCGCAGCGGTGCAACACGCTCACGACATCGACCGCCTCATTAAGGGGCTGAAAGTGCCAGGATTGCTGGGCGACCCCTGGGATGAGCTCTCTCGGCTGATCCTACGCATTACTGTGGAAAGAAAGAAATGACGCAACTTCAAACGCAAGCCGACCCCCATGCAGCGATGCAGGTGTACGGTCAGCGTGCGCGCGCAGCCGCACGCGAAGTACGCAAGGCCGCTGACAAAGCCAAGGCAGCCGCCTTGCGAGCCATGGCAGACCTCATAGAGGAACGCGGTGAGCAGCTCAAGCAGCAAAATGCGCTGGATCTGGACGCCGCGCGCAAGAATGGCCTGGCCGAAGCCATGGTTGACCGCCTGGCCTTGACCGACAAGACACTTCGCAGCATGGCGACAGGCCTGCGCCAGATTGCGGACATGCCTGACCCGGTGGGCAGCATGGGCCCAACGACCACCCGCCCCAATGGCATGCGTGTGGCGCAAATGCGCGTACCGCTGGGAGTGATCGGCATCATTTATGAATCGCGGCCCAACGTCACCATCGATGCGGCCGCGCTGTGCTTGAAGTCCGGCAACGCCACCATTTTGCGAGGCGGCAGTGAAGCCTTCCATTCCAATCAAGCCCTGGGTGCAATCATTCAGGAAGGGCTGGGCCGCGCCGGTTTGCCGGAACACGCAGTCCAGGTAGTTGATACCACCGACCGTGCCGCTGTCGGCGCCATGGTGACGATGACGGAATATATCGACGTCATCGTACCGCGCGGCGGGAAAGGTTTGATTGAACGCCTGGCTCGTGAAGCAACCGTGCCGCTCATCAAGCACCTCGATGGGAACTGCCATATTTTCCTGGACAAGGCAGCCGACCCCGTCAAGGCCCACGACATTACCGTGAACGCGAAAACCTATCGCTATGGCATTTGCGGCACCGTTGAGACCCTGCTGGTGCACGCTGATGTCGCCAGCACCCTGCTGCCGCCAATTGCCGCCACTCTAGTTGCCAAGGGCGTAGAGCTGCGTGGCTGCGAACGCACTCGTGCCATCCTTCCCACCGCGCTGCCAGCCACAGAGGAAGATTGGGAAACAGAATATCTGGCTCCTATCCTCGCCATCCGCGTAGTGGACGACATCGACCGGGCCATGGAGCACATCGAGCAATACAGTTCGCAGCATACCGAGTCCATCATCACCGAAGACCTTGCGGCTGCCACCCGTTTCCAGCGCGAAGTGGACTCCAGCTCGGTCTACGTCAACTTGCCCACCTGTTTCGCCGATGGTTTTGAGTACGGTCTGGGCGCAGAAATCGGTATCTCGACAAATCGTCTGCATGCACGTGGTCCGGTCGGCCTTGAAGGCCTTACCACCATGAAATGGGTGCTGACCGGCGAAGGACAGCTGCGCGGTTGACCAAGGAGGCGCCATGCTCTGGGTAAAAACCTTTCATTTGCTGTTTGTCATTTCGTGGTTTGCCGGCCTGTTCTACTTGCCACGCATCTTCGTCAATCTTGCGCAAGCGCAGGATGACTCAGCCTACGATGTCCTGGCCGGCATGGCGCGCCGTCTCTATCGATTCATGACGCCATTGGCGGTGCTGTCCTTGGCATTTGGTCTGTGGCTCATGCTGGGCTACGGTATCGGCCTGACTTCCGGATGGATGCATGCCAAGCTAGTGCTGGTCGTGGCA